>JGI24712J26585_10003353_pt1 | contig 12635 bp, 9 predicted proteins | sample BioPla3DNA2_FD_26585 | JGI IMG/M metagenome (IMG submission 26585) | reverse complement strand
AAAGTTAACAAACTTTATAGAATACCTGGAAGGGAATTACCAGCGGTTTAACCTGCCGGCAAATATCCGCCAGGCCCTAAACGAAAACCTAACGCAGCTGCAAAAGTCGTTGACCGCCAACTTAGAAAAATTGCCGCAGTACCTGGTCGCCTTTTTTTGCCATGCCTTTGCGCTGCTGCTTGTGCCCCTTTATGTTTTCTACCTACTGCGCGATCATGTGCTGTTAAAAAAACGCTTACTGGCAATAATACCCCCTTCCTTTCGGCAAAACGCCCGGGACGCTCTGCAAGAAATTGATCAAACCTTGGGGGCCTACATCAGGGGGATTTTTATTGTCAGCTTTTCGGTAGGGGCGATGATCTACCTAGGCCTGTTGTTTTTTGGTGTAAAATTTGCCCTTTTTTTTGGTATCATCAATGCCTTAACAAACATTATCCCCTATTTTGGGCCATTAATCGGCGCGTTCCCGGTAGCCGCCGTTGTACTTTTGCAGTCACCGGCTTTAATCTGGCGGGTTGTGCTCTGGATTATGCTGGTGCAACAAATTGAAAGCCAGTTTATTTCCCCGCAGGTCTTTGGCCGCAGCTTAGGTTTTCACCCGCTAACCATCATTATTGCCCTCCTGTTGGGCGGGATTTATATGGGTTTTTTAGGCTTGGTGGTCATTATTCCTTTGTTAGCTATCCTGCGTACTATCTTCCTTCATTTTTACCCGTTAATAAAACACGTTATTTTAGAAAATAATAGAAAAAAATAGATGCCCGCCTTCCAAACAGGTTGTCATTTTGTTTTACAGCTAAACGAAGTATATTGCCTTACGGTAAAAAAACAGGCCTGTTTTTACACTGTGAATCCTTCAAAACCAGGAACTTACTTTTTACAGGCGCAGTCTTGCTGTATAATTAGATACCGGGAAGGTAAACCTTGGCCAGGGTGGTTATTCTTAGGCAATGCCTGAAAAAATCCCCTGCTTATGGGGGGCACGGGGCCTATGCTTTTATGCTGGCCATCCATCTATGTTTACATTTTTGGCAGCTGTTAAAGCTGCAAATAACGGCCTTGCACCAGTGCGGTCATAACCCGGGGTATAAAAAGGAGGCGGGCTCATGCTGGCAATATTGTCTTTTTTAGCTGCAGGGGTTTGGAGAAATATCCTGATCGCCCTGCTGTTTTTCTTGGCTTTTGTTTTAGCCGGGAACGTAATCACGAAATATATACTCAAGATCGCCCTAAAGATGTTTACAAAAAAGGAAACAGAACCGGACTTGCATGTTTTGCGTGCCCTGGAACCCCCGTTGCGCTTTTTATTTATTACCTTGGGAATTTATCTGTCCTTAAAATTTCTTCCCCTCAGCGCGGCCTTAAATGTTACGGTTTTAAAACTATTTCGCATGGCGATCATTGTCATTCTGGCCTGGGTGTTCTATAACCTTGCCGGCGCCCGGTTGTTTGTAGCGACCAGCCGCAGTTTCGATTTAGAAATTGATGATATTTTAATTCCCTTTTTAAGCAAATTCACGCGGGTGGTTATTATTGTCCTGGCAGCAAGCATCATCGCAGAGGAATGGGGATATAACGTTAGCAGCTTTGTTGCGGGCCTGGGCCTGGGGGGGCTTGCCGTGGCCTTGGCGGCCCAGGATGCTTTGGGCAATATTTTTGGAGGCATCGTTATCATCATGGATAAACCCTTTTCCATCGGCGAACGGATTACAACGCCCAGCGTAGACGGGACGGTGGAGGATATCTCTTTCAGGAGTACAAAAGTCAGAACACTGACCAACGCGGTGGTTACCGTTCCCAATTCCACCTTGGCCAATGAACCGATTACAAACTGGGCTAAAATGGAAAAACGCCGGATCACCTTCAACTTAGGGATTAACAGTGAAGCCCCGCTGGAAAAATTTAAAAACTGCCTGGAAAAGATTAGGACTATGCTGGAAAACCACCCCGGTATCCATAAGGATACTATTCATGCCGTTTTTGATCAGTTTAACGAAGGCCGTTTGGAAATACTTTTTTATTTTTTCACCACCACCACAGACTGGGGAGAATATTTAAAAATCAAAGAGGAGGTTAACTTTAATACGCTGGTAATTTTAGAAGAAGAGGGGCTGTCCTTGGCCTTCCCGGGTAGAAGCATCTACCTGCAAAATAAGGATCCTGAAAAGTAAGTCCCGGGGCCACTGTTAACACTTCGTAGGGCTCCGATCTACGTATAGCAAAATTACCTACAGTAAATTTTTCCAGGTTCTTCCCAAAAACCTTTTTTGCTGAAAACTGGCCTGGGGCGGCTAAAAGGAATATTGCAGGAAGTTAGAGAATATTAAATGTAAAATAATTAAGCAAAGGTTGTCTGTTATGCAAAATATTTCAATTATCAGTGTGGACATGTTTCAAACTCTGGTGGATGTCAACAGCAGACGCCACCATCTTTGGAAACGGATTCTGGAAAAAAAGTATTCTGCGCAGCTTGCTGAAAGATACTGGGCCTGGGCTACAGAGTTAATTTTTAAAAACTATGATGAACTCTTTCAGTTGGAAAAAGAATTTATCAGCTGCCGGGAAATCATGGAAAATTCCTTTCACGAACTGTTTTCGGAAGCCGGCCTAAACCTGGATCCGGGAACAGGGGCCCAGGTTTTAGTGGAAGAACACGGTTGGTCTCCCCCCTATGAGGATACAAAAATTTTTTTTGAAAAGGTGGGTAAACATTTTCCAATTTGCGTTGTCAGCGATGCCGATACAGATATGATCCGGCCTTTGACGGATCTTTATGAATTTGACAAGGTTTTTATTTCTGAACAGCATCAGGCTTATAAAGGAAGCCCAGGAAGCAGGTTTTTTAGAGCTGTTGTTGAACACTATGGGGTTCAGCCGGAGGAAATTTTACATATTGGGGATTCAAAATATGATGTTTTGGGAGCCGATCGTGTCGGCCTGCAGAGCTGCTGGTTAAACCGCAAGGGGTTGGCTTGGCCAAGTAAGGAAGCCCAGCCGGTCCATACAGTTACATCGCTGCAGGAAGCAGCAGCGCTGCTGGAAAAGAAAGCGTAAGGCAAAGCAGTACGTATGTAGGCGGCGCGTATACAATATAAAGAAAAGAAAACAGAATTTTAATAATCTGATCCTATTAAACGTTGTTCAAAATGTGGTTGGGGAAAAAGAAAAACAGGTTTTGGCTGATTTTGTAAAATAACATTGTTTTAACTTCTAACCTTGCAGGCCTTTGCTGGGCCTGTTTTTTTATGGCTGTGGGGCCCGCAGTCCGGTAAAAAAGCAGTGCATGGCGTTTTCTAGCTGTTAACAGCCCTGCCGGGCAACCTGCAGCCGTGGAGTGACGGGGACCAGCTAAACCTATCAAGTCCTAATTTGAATATTTAATCGAAAAAACCCATTTTCAGCTATGCAGCCTGCAATAAACCGGCTGCATATAATTTGCTTGTCACCCCGGGTGTGCACATAACAAAGCTTTTCTGTTTTAAAGTATGGTAAAAAAATGATGGGGGGCCGGTTTTCCTGATAATCCCTTTGGGGTTCCCCGCTGTGGTGCCCTTTGCGGCAATGACTTAGGGTGCTTAAAACAGGGTTTTTGCCGCTGGTTTTTGCGCGGTCCATTAACCATTGGGGCAGGGAGGCATATAATATACAGAACTATTTTGTAAAGGAAATGGGAAAAACACCTTTCCCGTTTCCTTGTGAAGTTAAAGAAAGGAGGTATTGGGCAAATGATGAAACCGCGAATTCCTTCTTCCTGCCCGGCAGGTTTTCGGGGTCGTTATACGGTTGTTTCTGGCGATACAATGTTTTTTATTGCACAGCGTTTCGGTATAAGTCTGAATTCCCTGATTGCTGCCAATCTGCATATTGCCGATCCGGATATGATTTTCCCGGGTGATGTGCTTTGTGTTCCGGGAAAAGAAGGGGGGCGAATTCCTTCTTCCTGCCCGGCAGGTTTTCGGGGCCGTTATACGGTTGTTTCCGGCGATACAATGTTTTTAATTGCCAAGCGTTTCCGGGTTGGTCTGGACTCCCTGATTGCCGCCAACCCGCAGATTACAGATCCGGGTGTGATCTTCCCGGGCGATGTCCTTTGTGTCCCCGGTAGGAGAACTGATCATGGGCACGGCCACCACGGTCGTCATGATCACCACGGTGGTCACTGGTATGACTACAGTGAAGATTATGGGGACGGCGAAGGGTATGACTACGGGGATTACGGCGATGATTACGGAGAAGGCTATGGATACGGCCCCCATGGGGGGAACTATGAACACAGTCACCACCGGAGGCGCAAGGACTGCAATTTACCCCTTAGCTGCCCGGCAGGCTTTGAAAGCCTCTATACCGTCCAAACGGGTGACACGATGTTTTCCATTGCACAATATTTTGATTATTTTGATGTGAGTTTGGAAGCCCTGCTTGCTGCAAACCCGCATATCGTCAACCCCAAAATGATTTTCCCCGGCGATATGCTTTGTATCCCCGGCAGGATTCCCAAAAGATGCCCGGCAGATTTCAAAGAGCGCTATACCGTGCNAGCGGGTGATACAATGTCCTCNATTGCACAATATTTCAGTGTAAATGTAGATTCCCTGATTGCTGCCAACCCACATATCATTGATTCAAATATAATTTTCCCTGGCGACGAACTCTGTGTCCCCTAAAACACCCTCTTTCATAAAGATGCTGTAACCGGGGGGATATACTTTGTAACCGGAGAAAAGACCCCCTGGCTGGTACCAGGTATTCAAACAGGGTAACCGGGAGGGCGGCCTTGGGTTGGCACCTTGCAGCTGGAAAAAGTGAAAGCGGGGATTTTTTGGAACGTTGGAAATGTCTAACCACAAGGTGCCCCCCCGGTTGGTACTGTGGCAGGTTTTAAGAGCGGTATTTTCTGTGTAATAATTATGTTATATATGAAGCGCCGCTCTTTCATTTTTTTAAAAGCCGCCTTGGGCAGGAAGTTTTCCTCTTAAAAGAGAATATTACCTACACATCTTTAGGAACAGGTTACTGTAAATATTTGTGTGGATTGAAACTGGTAAGGTGTAGTCGATACTGATAAGGGAGGTCAACTATGTACATCAGTACCCGCGACAATTATCCTTCAATGTCTGCCTCAGAAGTGATCAAACTGGGCATGGTTCCCGCCGGGGGTCTTTTTGTGCCGGCAGAGATACCTGTTCTTTCCGGGGAAGAGATTCTGGCCAGGCAGGGGGGGGACTATCAGGAAACTGCAAATTGGTTGCTTTCTCTTTTCCTGCCTGATTTTACGTCGGCAGAGATCAGTACCTGTGTGGGACAGGCCTATAACGAAGAAAATTTTGCTCACCCGCAGATAGCTCCTCTTAACCATTTTGATGAACACATATATTTCCTGGAACTGTGGCACGGGCCAACGGCTGCCTTCAAGGATTTAGCGCTGCAGCTGATGCCCCATTTACTGTCCCGGGCGCTGTTTAAAACACACACAGAGCAGGAGACCGTAATTTTGGTAGCGACTTCAGGGGATACGGGCAAGGCTGCTTTGGAAGGCTTTAAAAATGTACAGGGCATCAAAATTATTGTGTTCTACCCCCAGGGCGGGGTGAGCAAGGTACAGGNGCTGCAGATGACCACCACAGATGGTGCCAACACTTACGTTGTAGCCGTCAAGGGCAACTTTGACGACTGCCAGAATGCAGTCAAGGCAGTGTTTGCAGACAGCGACCTTAGCAGCGCCCTTGCAAAAAAAGGGTATGCCCTTTCCTCAGCCAATTCCATTAATTGGGGCCGGCTTTTACCGCAGGTTGTCTATTATTTTCAGTCCTACCTGACTCTTATTGCCCAGGGGGCTGTTTCCCCCGGCGAAAAAATCAACTTTGTGGTGCCTACGGGGAACTTCGGCAACATTTTAGCCGGCTGGTACGCCTATCGGATGGGGTTGCCGGTGCATAAATTAATCTGCGCTTCAAATGAAAACAAAATTTTAACAGAATTTTTCCATACCGGCAGCTATGATCTGCACCGCGAATTCAAACAGACGAGCAGCCCCTCCATGGATATTTTGGTTTCCAGCAACCTGGAAAGGTTTCTTTTTGAAAAAACCGGCCGCGATGCGGCAAAAATAAACCGCTGGATGGCAGACTTACAGGCAAAGGGTTGTTTTGCAGTCGATACCGGGACGCTGAAGTCTATAGAAAATATTTTGGCTGCAGGGTATGCTACTGAAGAGGAAACCTTAAAGGCGATTAATGAAGTTTTTACCGGCCATGCCTACCTGCTGGATACCCATACGGCGGTAGGGTACCGGGTTTACCAAAAATACCGGCAGCAGACCGGCGATCAGACCAAAACGGTAATTAATGCTACAGCCAACCCTTTTAAGTTCAGCCGCAGTGTCTTAAAGGCTATCCAGGGACAGGATTTTTTGCAGGGTACAGATGAATTCAGCATTTTACAGGCGCTAAGCGCCGCCAGCCGGGTTGCAGTTCACCCCGCACTGTGTGATTTGCAGGTAAAAGAGGTTTTACACCATACTGTCTGTGAAAAAGAAGAAATTGGGCAGGAAATTAAAAAGATTTTACAGTGTGATTTTTGATCTTTCAAAAGCATGCCCGGTTTTTGCGGTTATAGTTTTAAAACGGCTTCTTCTGGAATAATGGTTTTGTTTAAGGTTTTTTAGATTTGAGCATTATTTGTGTTTTTATGAAAAAGCCCTGGTAACCACAGGGAATAATGACCAGTTTGTTCTGCTATAGATGCGTATTATGAAATAAGAAAACAGGTGATTAAATTCGCAGGACTAATTAAACTCCCCGGGGATATCTGGCAGCTGGATCTGAAAGAAAGAGGGCTTCCCGGTTGGACAGCAGGCTACTTGGTAAAAGGTACGGGCTCCAAGGATTGGATGTTAATCGAAACAGGCCCGGCAAGCTCTGCTCCCCGGATTTTGGCAGCAGTGGACAGCTTAGGAATTTCCCCGGAGCAGATAAGGTACATCGGCGTTACCCATATCCACCTGGATCATGCCGGCGGCCTGGGGGTTGCTGCCCGCCATTTTCAAAAAGCCGGCATCTGGGTACACCCCAGGGGGATTAGACACCTTATTGATCCCACCAGGCTGATCGCCGGCTCCCGGGCAGTATACGGTGAAGAAAAAATGCAGCTTTATGGTGAAGTCTTGCCGGTTACCCCGGCAAGACTTCACCCGGCCCGGGAAGGAACGCAGATCCGCCTGGGCGAAAGGGTGCTTGAAGTCTGGGAAACGCCCGGCCATGCCAAACACCATGTCTGTTATTATGATCACCAGACCAAAGGGCTGTTCAGCGGCGATGCAGCCGGGGTATACCTTCCTCGCACCTCAAAACTGTTAAAGCGGCCAATCTTGCGCCCGGCGACCCCCGGCCCTGACTTTAACGGGACATTAATGCTGCAAGATCTTTACAAAATAGCACTTTCCAAAGTACAAAACCTTTACTTTGCCCATTTTGGCGCTGCTGCACCGGCACAGTTGCTAATCGAAATAGTAACAGGGCAGCTGTTGATGCACATGCACATTGCTGCAGGTTACAGGGGCAAGGAAAACGCCCAGCAGCAGTTATGCACAGCGTTGCAAAAATATACATTAAAAGGGCTGTGCAGCTGCCTGGGGGATAAAAACATCGCTGCAGATCTGGTCGGCAATGAAATGGACTTAATGCTGCAACCCTTGTATGACTCGGCAGACGGACTGCTCCTCAACACATAACAACCAAACGAACAAACAGGGGGCAAACGTGGGGGCAGCAGACCGTGTGAAAAAACTTCAAAAAAAGGCAATTCATCTGCAGACAAACAAAAAACCGCCCCTGGCTTTGCAAACAGAAAACCGTCATCCCTGCGTTTGCCCAACTGTCCCCCTGGCGGTGAGCACAGCATCAATTGTTTGGTTGATCATAGAACAACTACAAAGTATTAAACTTTTACTTGCAAAAAACAAGGGTAAATGCTAAAATTAATCTATCACATAACTTAGCTGTAAACCGATGAGCAGGAAAAGTAAGAAAACATTGCTGTACTAAGAGAACCGCTGGCCGGTGAAAATGCGGTTGCAGAAATACTTCTGAATGGACCTGCGAGGGCGGCCCAAAACCTGTAGGGGAGTAGGCGTCGCCGGGAACCCCGCCCGTTACCAATGGGGTGCATATGTTGGTATGCAAAAGGAGTGGGCGCACTAGCGCCAAATTGGGTGGTACCGCAGAAGTATAAAGCTTTTGTCCCTAAAGTTGGGGGCAAAAGCTTTTTTATTCTTTTGACGCACCAAGTTAATTGGAAAGGAAGGTGGCAGGCATGTTAAACGGGCGTTTTGGCATCCATGGGGGACAGTATGTTCCCGAAACGCTGATGAGCGCAATCGGCGAGCTGGAGGAAGCTTACAGCCATTACCGGAACGACCCCGGCTTTCAGGAGGAACTGGCGGCACTGCTGCATAACTACGCCGGACGTCCTTCATTGCTCTACTTTGCGGAAAAAATGACTGCAGATCTGAACGGGGCCAAAATCTATCTCAAGCGGGAGGATCTTAACCATACAGGGTCACACAAGATTAACAATGTGCTTGGGCAGGCGCTGCTGGCTAAATACATGGGTAAAACCCGTGTAATTGCTGAAACCGGCGCAGGGCAGCACGGCGTGGCTGCGGCAACCGCCGCTGCACTGATGGGCATGGACTGTGAAATTTTCATGGGCCAAGAGGATATTGAACGGCAAAGGCTCAATGTTTACCGGATGGAACTCTTAGGTGCCCAGGTGCATGCGGTAACGAGCGGTACCCGGACCCTAAAAGATGCAGTCAACGAAACCATGCGGGAATGGACAAAGCGGGTTGCAGATACCCACTATGTGTTGGGCTCGGTAATGGGGCCGCATCCCTTTCCCACCATGGTGCGTGATTTTCAAAGCGTGATCGGCCGCGAAGTCAAACAGCAGCTGCTGCAGAAAGAAGGCAGGCTGCCCGATGTTTTGCTCGCTTGTGTAGGCGGCGGCAGCAATGCAATTGGGCTGTTTTATGATTTTATCGCAGAGCCGGGGGTTCGTTTAATTGGTTGTGAAGCTGCCGGGCGCGGCATTGACAGCACTGAAACAGCGGCAACTATTACCACGGGCACCTTGGGTATTTTCCATGGTATGAAATCCTATTTCTGCCAGGACCGCTACGGCCAAATAGCGCCGGTATATTCCATTTCGGCAGGGCTTGATTATCCCGGTGTGGGCCCCGAACATGCCCAGCTTCATGATACGGGCCGGGCAGAATACGTGCCCATTACCGATCACGAGGCGGTGGAAGCCTTCGAATACCTTTCGCAGGTGGAAGGCATTATCCCCGCTATCGAAAGTGCCCATGCCCTGGCCTACGCTATAAAAATAGCCCCTGCCATGCGTAAAGACCAAATTATGGTAGTTAACCTTTCCGGCCGGGGCGATAAAGATGTGGCCGCCATAGCACGTTACAGGGGGGAGCAGATCAATGTCTAAATTACAGCAGGTTTTTTCAAAGGGCAAGGCCTTTATACCGTTTATTACAGCGGGTGATCCATCCTTGGAAGTTACAGAACGGCTAATGTTCAAGATGGCAGAGGCCGGCGCAGATTTAATCGAACTGGGGGTTCCCTTTTCAGACCCCATTGCCGAAGGCCCGGTGATTCAAGCGGCAAGCGAGCGTGCCTTGGCCGCCGGTGTCACGACAGATAAAATATTGGCGATGGTGGGGCGTATGCGCAAATCTTGCCAGGTGCCGGTAGCTTTGATGACGTATGTAAACCCAATTTTTACTTACGGCACAGAACGTTTCCTGAAAAAATGTCAGGCAGTTGGCATCGCCGCGGTGATAGTGCCGGACGTGCCCTTTGAAGAAAGGGAGGAACTTTTGCCTTTTTGCCCGACATACGGGGTTGATTTGATCTCCATGATTGCCCCGACCTCCAACCGGCGCATCCGTATGATTGCCAGTGAAGCGCAAGGCTTTATTTATTGCGTATCGTCGCTGGGAGTTACCGGCGTCAGGCACAAAATCGGCAGCATTGTGGAACAGATGATTAAACAAGTTAAAGAAGTGAAAGAAATCCCTTGTGCCATTGGCTTCGGTGTTTCACAGCCCGAACAGGCCAAGGAGCTGGCCCGGTTTGCTGATGGTGTTATTGTAGGCAGCGCCATTGTAAAAATAATCGGCCAATATGGTGCAGGGTGTGTGCCCCATGTAGTGGAATATGTGCGCAGCATGAAAAACAGCATAAATTAAAAATAAACTTAAACAACTGCAGGCAAAACAAACCGATGAGCAAGAGAAGTAGGTAGGGGAAGGTAGCCCAGAAAGCCGCTGTTACTGGGAAAGCGGTGTACCGGAAAATACTGAATGGACTTGCGAGGGCGGCTTGAAACCGACAGGGGAGTAGACGCCGCCGGGAGCCCTGCCCGTTATCAAGGGGGTGCATATGTCAGTATGCAAAATAAGTGGGCGCTCTAGCGTCAATTGGGGTGGTACCGCAGAAGTGTAAGCTTTTGTCCCTGGGCAGGGATGAAAGTTTTTTTATTGCCTTAAAGCTGTGCAGTACCTGCGCAGCGAAAACCGCAAAATTTAATGTTCACAGGGTGCAGTTTCATCTGGAATCCAGTCTGAACCCTTTAGGGTATATGGCTTTATGCAAGGTTTTTTAGAAACAGCGGAGGTGCATAAACATGATGAAGCATGTAATCCAGGCAATAATCAACGGTGAAGATCTTGACTTTGAAACCGCTAAAAATGTCATGAATGCAATGATGAACGGCACGGCTACCCAGGCCCAGATAGGCGCGCTACTGACCGGCCTAAGAATGAAAGGCGAAACTGTGGAGGAAATTACGGCCTGCGCCCTGGTGATGCGTGAAAAAGGGCTGAAAATTAACCCGGTGCGCAAGGTGATAGATATTGTCGGCACCGGCGGTGACGGGACGAAAACCTTTAACATATCCACCACCGCGGCCTTTGTAACCGCGGCAGGCGGGGTCCCGGTAGCCAAACACGGGAACCGCAGCGTATCAAGCGCCAGCGGTGCAGCCGATGTCCTGGAGTCTTTGGGGGCCAACCTTAACCTGACACCCAAACAAAACGAAATCATATTAGAAAAGAGCAATATCTGTTTCATGTTTGCCCAGCTTTATCATAACTCTATGAAATATGCGGCGCCGGTCCGCAAAGAAATGGGTGTGCGTACTATTTTCAATATATTGGGGCCGTTGGCCAACCCGGCAGGGGCGACCATGCAGCTGCTGGGCGTCTATGATCGCAGGTTGGTGGAACCTTTGGCCCAGGTGCTTTCCAACTTGGGTGTGGTCAGGGGGCTGGCAGTAAACGGCGGCAGAGAAGGAATGGATGAAGCAACCCTGACCGGCGAAACCTATGTCTGTGAAATTCGGCAGGGGAAATTGGTTTCATATGAAATAACACCGGAACAATTGGGGTTCAGCCGCTGTTCCCTCGATGCTTTGCTTGGCGGCAGCCCCGCAGAAAATGCACAAATTACCCGGGAGATACTAAGCGGCCGGGAACGGGGCCCCAAGCGCGATGTAGTAGTTTTAAATTCCGCTATGGCTCTGTATTTAGGGCTGGATGACTGTACTCTAGCAGACTGCGTCAAGATGGCCCAAGATATCATCGACAGCGGGCAGGCTGCTGCCAAACTGGAACAGTTTTGCCGGCTGACCAACGAGGTCACACCATGATCCTCGAAACTATTGCAGCTTCCACGCGCATCAGAATCACACACAAAAAAGCTGCAGTGCCGTTTGAAAAAGTAAAAAAAGCCGCCTTGAACATGAAAACTACAGCAGATTATCCTTGGGAAGAGGCGTTGCGTAAGCGGGACATCAGTTTCATCTGTGAAATTAAAAAAGCATCGCCCTCCCAAGGGGTGCTGGCGGCTGACTTCCCCTACCTGCAGATTGCCAAAGAATACGAACAGGCCGGGGCAGCGGCCCTCTCTGTGTTGACGGAACCAAAATATTTTTTGGGCAGGGACGAACACTTAATGCAAATAACAGATGCAGTTTCGCTGCCGGTACTGCGTAAAGATTTCATCATCGATGCCTACCAAATTTATGAAGCTAAAATTTTGGGGGCGTCTGCTGTACTGCTGATCTGCGCCCTGCTGGATACACAAACAATCCGTGATTACCTATCTGTATGTGACGAACTGGGCCTGTCTGCGCTGGTTGAGGCACATGATGAAGGGGAAATTGAAGCGGCGCTGGCGGCCCGGGCCAGGGTTATCGGGGTGAATAACCGCAACCTGCATGATTTTACGGTAGACATCTGCAACAGCATCAGGCTGCGCAAATTGGTGCCGGAAAGTGTTCTTTTTGTCGCAGAAAGCGGGATCAAAACTGCTGACGACGTGGCAAGGCTGCGTCAGGCTAAGGTAAACGGCCTGCTGATCGGTGAAACTTTGATGCGGAGCCCAGAAAAGCGGGCTATGCTATACAGATTGCGGGGTAAANTAGAATGACCAAAATTAAAATATGNGGTTTGACACGCAGGGAGGATGTAGCTGCAGTAAATCANTGGCTNCCGGATTACNTTGGTTTAGTGTTTTGCTCCAGCCGCCGGCAGGTCACACCGGTACAGGCCGCCCTGCTGAAAG
>JGI24712J26585_10003352_pt1 | contig 12636 bp, 10 predicted proteins | sample BioPla3DNA2_FD_26585 | JGI IMG/M metagenome (IMG submission 26585) | reverse complement strand
AACCGTAATTGCAAGGGCGTTTGAGATACTGACAGCAAAAAGAAGTTACTGGGAGAAGTGGGTGATTAAATTCTTGAGCCCGAAGTACGCTTCAAAGATGTCGAGCGACTAACTATAACTAGCCCGCAGTGTGGACAGGAGTGGGCCCGGTCAGAAAGCGTCTTTTTGACGATCATGCCACATCTAGAACATTGCTGAGACGTGATTCACCGGGATTCACCAGGATCACGCGAGAACCAGCCTCTTCCGCTTTGAACTGATTCCAGGAGACATCTGCAATGCTTTTTCTGCATATTTTTGATGTTCAGGTCCTCAAACACGATCGTGCATGCCGAACCGATCCACCAACATCCGGGAGGTCTGGTGAGCAAAAATGGTAAAATTATTTAAGTCCAACCCGATTCTAACCTATTATGGTTAACAATTTACCACACGATATAAACCTATCATATTTAATTATCTGAAACCCAATACCTGGTTGAGAACTATGAGAAGACGAACCCTTTTTGTAGCTGCGGCCTTTATGGTCGCCTTCATGCTGATCTGCGGCTGTATCGGGACGGCACCATCTGATACACCTGCCGCTGCAGAGAAACAGCAGCTGCGTATCGCCACGACGACCAGTCTCTATGACACAAAACTCCTTGACCGCCTCAGCGCGATGTTTGAAGAGGAGTATGACGCAGAGGTGTTGATCATCTCTGCCGGAACCGGCAAAGCGATCGAGTACGGGCAGCGGGGGGACGTCGACGTCCTGATGGTGCATGACCGTGCGCGTGAAGATGCTTTCCTCGCTGATGGCTACGGGATCAACCGGCGTGTCTTTGCCTACAACTACTTCATCGTCGTAGGACCGGAGTCCGACCCGGCAGGCATCAAGGGCATGGAGCCCGAAGAGGCGTTCACCGTCATCCGGGAGAAGGGGATGGCCGGTGATGCAGACGTCGTCTTTGTCTCGCGCGGCGATGCGTCAGGCACGCATTCCAAGGAGCAGGCTATCTGGAAGGCTGCCGGCTTCAACTACTCGAGTGACATACAGGGGTCCGGCGACTGGTACCAGGAGGCCGGGACGGGCATGGGTGCAACCCTGATGATGGCCAACGAGAAACAGGCCTACACGCTCTCTGACATCGGTACTTACCTCGCCTACAAAGGCGACCTTACCCTCGTGCCACTCGTGGATGAGGGTGACGTCCTGCTAAACGTCTACTCCGTCATGCAGATCAACCCTGAGAAGTACCCTGACATCAACAGCGCCATAGCCAAAGACTGGATCAACTTCATGATCTCTGACGATGTGCAGGATGTGATCGCTTCCTTCGGCGTCGACGAGTACGGCCAGCCGCTCTTCTACGCCGCCCGTGACGGTTGGGAGAAGATCGGTGTTCCTCAGGCCGAAGTGAAGGATCCAGTTCTGTGATCAGGTTCTTTCAACCGCACACACCCTCTTTTCACGCCTGGCGGAACCACAACTAAGAGAGGAGCAGAGCATGTACGAGATCATCGAGGGATTCCTGGAGGCAATCAGGCTCATCGTCATGCTTGACCCTGACGTAATGGCCATCTCCGCAAGAAGCATCATCATCTCATTCACCGCAACCATCTTTGCCACCCTGATCGCCGTCCCGCTCGGCGCCGCGATAAACCTCGGCACGTTCCCCGGAAAGAAGAGTCTCATCAACCTGATCCAGACCCTCTACGCGCTCCCCACAGTCATCGTTGGGCTCCTCATATTCCTGCTGTTATCCCGTGCCGGGCCGTTCGGATTCCTGCGGCTGCTCTTCACGCCGACGGCGATGATCATCGCACAGACGGTACTTATTCTGCCGATCATGACCGGCCTGACGATCTCTGCGCTCTCGGGGGTTGACCCGGTCATCAAGGACACCCTCCGCTCGCTTGGGGCGACACGTCTCCAGTTTCTCGTAAACGTCATGAAGGAAGCGCGATTTGCGATCCTTGCAACCGTCGCGGTCGGGTTCGGCCGGGCGATATCAGAAGTCGGAGCGGCGATCCTGGTCGGCGGCAACATCATGGCGTCGTCCTTCAGGAGTTCGACCCGGGTGCTGACAACGGCGATATCTCTTGAGACATCGATGGGGAATATCCCCAAATCCATCGCGCTCGGTATCATTCTTCTCGTGATCGCTCTTGGCGTCAATCTCGTCATAACCACGATACAGCACCGGTGATTCCATGATAGAACTTATCAACGTCTCAAAGAGGTTCGGCGATACCGAGGTGCTCCAGGGTATCACGGCGCGGGTTGAGCGGGGAGAGATCTTTGCGGTCATCGGGCCGAGCGGGGCCGGGAAATCGACCTTGCTGCGGCTCATCAACCTCCTTGATTCCCCGGACGGAGGGGAGATCCAGATCAACGGTATTGACATCCACAAAAAGAAGGATCAGCATCTCCGGATTCGCCGGATGATGGGGATGGTCTTCCAGAAACCCGCCGCTTTCAACTCAACTGTTTATGAGAACATCGCGGTTGGTCTCAGGTTCCGGGGGGTGGACGAGGAAGTGATCCGCGAAAAGGTCAGGGACGTCCTCGACATGGTCGGTCTTTCCGGCTACGAGGAGCGGAGAGCGCGGACGCTCTCGGGCGGGGAGATGCAGCGGGTGGCTCTCGCGCGGGTGATGGTGATCGAGCCGGAGATCCTGCTGATGGACGAACCGACTGCGAACCTCGACCCGGTCTCAGTCGAGAAGATCGAAGAACTGGTGCTCAGGATCAACCGCGACCTCGGTACGACGATCGTGATCTCTACCCATGATATGTATCAGGGGCAGCGGCTCGCCCACCGGATCGGTGTGCTGATGGACGGTGTGTTTGCACAGGTGGGGACGCCCCGGGAGATCTTCACCGTGCCCGCGAGCCGGGAGGTTGCGCGTTTCGTCGGCATCGAGAATATCATCGATGGGGTCGTTGTGGCCGGCGGGAACGGCAGATCTGCCGTCGACGTCGGTGGCACCCTGATCCAGGTTGTATCGCCGTTTGCGCGGGGAGAGGATGTCTGCCTCTGCATCAGGTCAGAGGATCTGCAGATCGCGCCGGTGGATGGGAGGGTGAGCGCGTCCGACGGGAACAGCTTCCCCGGGACCGTGATGTCTATCACGCCGCGCGGTCCGTTCAGCAGGGTGACGGTCGACTGCGGGTTCGCGCTCTCGTCCATCCTCTCATGGAAGGTGGTGGATGGCCTGGATATCAGGGAAGGCAGCCGGGTAATCGTTTCGTTTGCGCCGGAGGCGGTCCACGTTGTCAGGGCGACACGGGGCTGAGCGCGGTTCATTCCGACGCTGAAGTCTGCGTCTGGGTTTTTGGGATCGCACGCGAAGGGTGGTTGAACCTGCTACAGCAATTCCGAATCATCGGACTCTGGTGACCGTCCTCACCTGCAATGATGTAAGTCCCGGACCTGGATTTTCCCGGGGCAGTGGACCGTGGTGGGAATCACGCCTGGAGGAGGCAGGCCCCCTCCTCGCAGACGGCGGTACCGCAAAAAACCCTCCACCCCGCCCGCGTTTCGCGCCCCCGCCCAACTCACTCTTCCGCCGCAAGGTCTTCCCGCACCCTGGCAAGGTAGCGGTCGAGCCGCCGCCTGAACTCCTGGCGGTCAAGCGCCCTGGTTTCATGACCGGAGAGTTGCATGATCCGGTCAGCCTGGGCGATGAGGATATCTAGCGACGAGGCAGCAAAGAGGATCGCCGTCTCCCCGAAGACCTCGCGCCGGGTGGCAAGCAGAGTGGAGAGCGGCGTCACCCCATCGTCCTGGAGGCAGCCCGGCACCAGGAGGTTGGTCGCGGCGCGATCTTCGTCGAGGATGAGGAGCGGCGCAGCGGTCCGAAGAGCGGTCTGGATCTCATGCGCCATCACAAGCGACCCGCTCCCCTGGCCAAAGGCCGCCCCGGGCTCTCCTCCGACGCCGGGCGGGAGACGGGAGAAGAAGAGGCTGACATCCGCCCCTGCAAGACCCCGTTCGCCAGCCTCGGCCCGGGTAACCCCGTTGACACTGACCAGGAACTCCCGCCCATCCCCTGCGGCGTGGTCGTCCTGCCCGGCGACGACCGCGTGGAGGAGGGTGCTCTTTCCTTCGGCGTTCGAGCCCGCGATCGCGAAGACCTCCCCGCGCCTGACCCCGAGCCCGGTCACGACCCTGCCGCTCCCGGCGAGTTCGACCTCGATTGGATCGAGTTCCTGCGGGCACCGGAAGGGTATGTGCACCCCCTCCTTCGGCCCGGCGATGCGGTGGTGGCACCGGAGCCGGGTAAACCGACGGGCCGGCCGCGTGCCGTCGGCGATGAACGCGACAAGCCCCATGCCGGGAAGGGCGCGCCGGAGCGCCTTCTGGTCGATGGAGAGATCCCGGGCCGCGGTGAGGTCGCGGTCAGGCACCCGGCGCACGACGCGGTCCAGTGCATCGAGTAGTGCCAGGAAGCGCTCTTCGATATTGCGGATACATGCCGGTGTGGGCGCACCCGGGTACGGGAGAGCGCCCCTGACAACGAGGTGGACACCATCACCGTCGACCCGGTTCCCGTGGTCCGGCCGCCAGAGGTCGGTGCCGATGGCGCTCCTCGATGCGGTCAGGGTGACCGGCTCGATGTTCGGCAGGCAGTGACGGGGATGCGCAGTCCCGGCCCCTGCAATCGGGCCGAGATCCCGCTCGCCGTGAACCGCCGTCTTGATCGCCTCGATGACGACGCCAGCCATCCCATCGCCGCCGGGACCAGGCTCCGGCACCGGCACCGTGAGCAGGACCGGGATGCTGAACCGGAGCGCCGTTCCGTCGAGCGACCTGACAAGGTAGGTGTTGGCGAGGTTCCTGACCACCGGGTAATCGATGCGTGCCCGGTCATCCCCGAGGCCCGGGAGGATCCGGTGAATCACGTCCTGCCAGGAGTCGGCTCTTCTGCTCATAGTTTCTCGTAGGGTACTGGTATCCCGGGCCACAAGGCACTTTCCCGTGGCTCTCTTCCCTGGTCTTATATACCCGCAAAGCCCATCATTTCTAGCATGGAACTGACTGTCCTCGCCAGCGGGAGCAAAGGAAACTGCACCTGCCTCCGGGGGGAGCGCGGTTCGCTGCTCATCGACGTGGGCCTCTCCGCCCGGGAGACTCTTCGCCGCCTCGCAAACATCGGTGAGGATGCAACGCTCATTGAAGCGATCCTTGTCACTCACGAACATATCGACCACATAAAAGGAGTTGACGTCCTGGCAAGGCAACTTGGGGTGCCCATCTACGCGACCGCCGGGACGCTTGAAGGGTTCTACAAGAAAGTCGGCCCGACATCGGCCGAGGTCAGGCGGTGCAGGTACGGCGAATCGTTCTCTGTGGGCGACTTCCAGGTCGAGCCCTTCGCCGCCTCCCACGACGCCCGGGAACCCTGCGGATTCTGCGTCACCGAAAGCGGCCTCCGCATCGGGTGCTGCACCGATACCGGCACCATCACAGCAACCATCTTTGACCGGCTCGCGTCCTGCGATGCCGTCCTCCTGGAGAGCAACCACTGCCCCTGGATGCTCGAGGACGGCCCATACCCGGCATTTTTGAAGAGGCGGATCCGCTCAACTCGCGGACATCTCTCAAACCCTGACGCTGCCCGCTGCCTGCAGGGCCTCGCTGGCCACATCCATGTAGCGATGCTTGCCCACCTCAGCGAGACCAACAACACAGAGGAGAGAGCGCTCTTCTCCGCACTCGAGGGGCTCGGGTTCTACTCAGACCAGGTTGCAGTCACTGTGGCGCAGCAGGACCCCGGCCCGGTGCACCCGGAGTCCTGCGGCTTCCGGCTCTGACCTGCATCTCATCATGCCACCACGCGGAGACCCTGGCTTGAGACCGGGAGACAGAAGAGTTGATTCTTCTCGCCGGGAAACGCTGTATGGGAGTTATGGATATGCAGTTTCTGGAGTTCGCCCGCATATGCGAGCATCTGGAGGGAATCAGTGGGCGCCTGGATCTGATCGAGCAGGTCAGCACCGTCCTGCCCGGGCTTGACGACGAAGAACTCCCCATCTTTGTCCGCTTCATCATGGGCCGGATCTTTCCCGACTGGAGCCCAAAAAAACTCGGTGTGGGCCCAAACCTCCTCTACGACGCCGTTGCCTACGTCGTCGGTACAAAGCGGAGTGTGGTCCGTGAGGCGATCAACGCGATCGGTGACGCCGGTCTGGCTATCGAGGACCTCCTTGCAAACAAGGAGCAGACATCGTTCTTCGTCCAGGAGATGGATCTCCTGGAGGTCTACCAGGACTTCGAACGGGTGGCGGCCGCGGAAGGGGCGCGGTCCCAGCGGGAGAAACTCCTCCTGGTGCGGAAACTCTTTGCCAACGCCCGGCCCCTGGAGGGGCGGTATCTTGCCCGGCTCATGCTCGGGGAGCTCCGGATTGGCATGGGCGAGGGGAACGTTCGCGACGCCATCGCCCGTGCGTTTGATATCGACGTCCGCCTGATCGAGCATGCCCAGGGGGCGATGAACGATCTCGGGGAGGTGGCCCTCCTCGCCCGGCGGGACCCGGTCGCCCTCTCGCAGGTGACGATCGAACCCTTCCGGCCGGTGAAGATGATGCTCGCGCAGGCAGGCACCATCGCCGCGCAGATCGAGGACCATGGCGAGGTGGCGGTCGAGTACAAATACGACGGGAGCAGGTTCCAGTTCCACAAGGTAGGCGATCTCTGCCGGATCTACTCGCGGAGGCTTGAGGAGGTCACCGGGAGCCTCCCTGATATCGTCATGCACCTCGGAAAAGCCACCGACCACGACGTGATCCTAGATGGTGAGGTGGTTGCTGTCCAGGACGGAAGGCCGATGCCGTTCCAGTACGTGATCAGGCGATTCCGACGGAAGCACCAGGTGAACGCGATGATGGAGAAGATCGAGGTCGTGCCACGGGTCTTCGACATCCTCTACCTGGATGGCGAGACCCTGATGGACCGCCCGCTCATCGAGCGGCGCAGGATCCTCGAGGAAGTGCTTGATGACGCACACATCGCCCCGCAGTTCCTGGTCAGGGATGCTGCCAGTGCGGAGGCGATCTATACCGAGGCCCTGGACCTCGGGCACGAGGGTGTGATGGTGAAGGTACCCTCCTCCCCCTACACCCCTGGTGTCAGGGGCCGGCTCTGGGTGAAGGTGAAACCCGGGGTGGAGACGCTCGATCTTGCAGTCATCGGGGCAGAATGGGGCGAAGGCCGGCGGGCAAAGATGTTCGGCTCGTTCCTGCTTGCGGTCCAGGACCAGGGCCGGCTTCTTCCCGTGGGCAAGGTGGCGACCGGGATCACGGATGAGGTGCTTGCCGACCTCTACGCCCTCCTCAAGGATAGCGTGATCGCCAGGTCCGGAAAAGAGGTCACGCTTGAGCCTAAGGTGGTCTTTGAGGTAGGCTATTCTGAGATCCAGGCAAGCCCCAACTACGAAAGCGGTTATGCGCTCAGGTTCCCGAGGTTTGTCGGCGTGCGTGAGGATAAGGGTGTAGACGAGGTCGAGACCCTGGACGCCCTGGTCGAGCGTTACCGGCAGCAGAATATCAGGCAGGGGTCCGGTTCTCCCGCCCCCTAAAAGTCAAAGAGCGTCTTCTGCGTCGCGAGTTCCCGGATGAGCTGGCTGTGGGGGAGCCAGTGAGAGAACCCGAGGAGGCGGGAGGCGGTATCGATCCCGGCTTGCAGGGTTGCGCATGGAATCCCTGGTCCTTTCATGGCGTTCCGTGTCGCCTCCCGTACCACCCAGGTGCCAAGCGGTGCCCAGTACTCGCCGGTGATGCTCCGGAGCACCAGCACCCGGGCAGAGCGCTGTATGCTCTCCAGGTACTCGGTGACCGCCAGGCGGGCCGAGTAGTAAGCCCCCGCGAGCGGTGAGTAGCCGGATTTGGTGAGCCCCTCTCCATCCCGCGCGATCGTCTCGTCTTCACCGGCCCAGAGCGACTGTTTTCCCCAGACCTCGATCATCTCAAACTTCCAGTCCCCGGGGGCAAGGAGGCAGACGATGTGGTTCCCGTAGAGCGAGGCCGCGAATACCTGGATCCCGTCCAGGGGCGGGTAGCGTGCGATCTTCTTCTTGAGCCGGTTTGAGACCGAGTCATCGACCGCGGTGATCGCCCACCTGGTCGGGACGACATGTCGCTTCCGCTCGAGGCCGAGGAGGCCGGCGGTGAGGAGCTGGGTGATCTGGTAGACGTCGGTGCCTGAGGCATGAAGGATCTCGCAGGCGTCAGTGGCTGAGAGATCGGTGTCAGACGTGGCCCGGTCCACCACCCGATCCACCCGCGCATTATCGAGAACCTCCATCTTCAGAATGGCGCCAGTAAGCCCGATGGGCGCGATCGTCCCGTCAAACTTGAGATCGAAGGAGACGGGTTTTGTAAACCGGACCTCCACATCAAGTGGCTTGCTCGAGAGCGCGATCTCCTGGATGTTGTCAGCAAGCCGCCCGGGCCCGGCGGTGCCGCGGATCGTCCGGGCGCGTATCCCCACGATATCCTCGATCCCGAGCCCCCGGAGAACCCAGTCGGGCGGGTTGTCAGCATCGTTGATCATCAGCGGCCCCCCTGCTACCTTCGGATAGCCGTAGCTCCCGACGAAGACTGATGGGGCTGACCCCTGGTAGTGGTCACTCGGCCTGACCGGAACCTGTGCGTAGAACCGGCTCATGATCGGACAGCGTGGAAGCCCACAGAGCCCTTTTCCCTTACACTCGGCGCATTGCATACCTCAACCATCCCGTCGGTCGACGACGACCCGCACCCTCCCCTCGAGGGAGCGGAGGGTCTCCTCGACCCACTCCTCCCAGCTGGTCGTCTCAAGGTCCCGNGTGGCTGCAACCTCGCGCCCGACGTCGTCGTCCCGCCCATGGGTGACCCTGACCACCACCGACCCGGGCGCGAACCCGGGCTCAACGATGCCATCTCCGTCCCCGTCAACCACCCCGAAGACCGGGATGCCTGCGTGGGAACAGATGTGGCCGCAGACAGCGGTGGTGTCATCCCCGATGGCGAGGACGCCACAGACCTCTTCATCCTCGATCTCCTGGTAGAGGGTGTGGCCGCAGTGGTCGATGACCGCAATCCGGCCGGCACGAGAGGCGCGTACCATTCCCGGCCGGGGCGGGGCTGACCGTATCATCCCGCTCTTGCACCAGGCTGCTTTGAGGTCAGGAATCCCGGTCCTGAGGAGTTTCTCAAACCCATGAGGTTTCGGGTCAAGCCCGGAGATTGCCCGGAGGCTCCCCCCCCTGGTGGAAAGGACGACCGTCTTGTCTGTTGCGGTCCCGATCACGATCCCGTTGACGAAGACCGCCTCTCCCGGGATGCACCCGCGGATCTCCCGGGTCTCGCCGTCATGCGGATCGCCGGTGCTCTCTGCAGGGGTCAGGGTAAACGCGGTCTTCTCTGCGATCTCCTGCGCGAGGGCATCATCAGCGCAATTCCAGGAGTAGACGGTGCGGCTCGAGGCCTCCACGTGGATAAGCCCCCGCNCCTCCTCCAGGCGGCTGGCGATGATCTCCCCAAATATCCGGCCCGACTCCGGTGTCTTCCCCCGGTTGACCAGAAAGACCCGGCCGGGGAGGGCGTTGAGCACCACGCTCGGCCGCTCGTCGGTGCAGGTCACCGGGAGNCCTGACTCTCTGGCTGCGGTCCGGGCCATCACCCCTGCGACCAGTACCTCNCGGGGGGAGAGGAGGTCGATCAACCATCCGACATCACCGGCATCGAAGANCTCGGGGCCGTGCACCACCATGACGGCATCTGCTGTCAGGGGATTCATACCACAATTTTGGGCTTCNGCGACTATCAGGTTACCGTCCAGATGACCTCTGGATCGGAAGATAGGGCGTCAGGGCGGTGGCGAGTTTTGCTATATTCATGGACTGCAGGACAACCCGACCCGGACCGGTCAGCGTGGTCAGAAAGAGCCCTTCGCCTCCGAAGAAGACGGTCTTCACGCCGCCGGCAAGCGCGATGTCGTAGTTGACGGTGCTCTCGAACCCGACCACGAGGCCGGTCTCCACCTTGACCACCTCCCCGGGCGCAAGCGTCATCTCCATGATATCGCCGCAGCAGTGGAGGAACGCCATCCCCCTGCCTGAGAGCCGCTGCAGGATGAACCCCTCCCCGCCGAATGCCCCCGATCGGAGTTTCTTCGTGAACGCGAGATCGAGGTCGATGCCCTCCTCTGAGCAGAGAAACGCATCCTTCTGGGCGATGAACTCAGTGTTAGCGAGGTCCAGCGTGAAGATCTTCCCGGGGACGTTCCCGGCGAAGGAGACAAACCCCTCCCCTCCCTTCGGGGTGAACTNGGTCATGAAGAGGCTCTCGCCGGTCGCTATCCGTTTGAGTCCCTTGAAGAGCCCGCCCTTCATGTTGGTGNCCATCTGCATATTTCCGCTCATGTTGACCATGGCGCCGGCCTCGGCGCAGACGATCTCACCAGGGGNGAGGCGGAGGGTTACCATCTGGAGGTTGTCTCCGGTGATCTCNTAGTGCATGCAGAGAATTTCTCTTATTCTGGGGATATAGGTTTTTTCGTGAGGTTACGTCAGAATCGGGAAAGAGATCCTGTCAATCCCCTTTCGGGCATGGTTTTTCCTATCAGATGCTGTCAGGGCTGCCAGGTATTGCCTTGTGCGGGGAGGAAGAGATCCGCTCCCCGGCCCCCTTCCTCCAACTGCGATACCNGCCACGTTCCACGGCATGAGGCTTCGGTCCTCGCGTACGAGGGTTCTTCTCTGCTCCAGGTTTGATCATGAACCCGCATCGCTCGCTCCGGTTGACCGCTCAATCCCGGTCTCCCTCGCGCCTGGTACGACCGACCATAGCTTATAAGTAGGGTCCAGGGCTACACCCAGAAGCATGACCAGCAGAGAGAGAATATCAGGGAGAGGTGCATGGCGATCAGGGGTTATGAGGATGGCGAGCGATGTGGCCGGGAGGTTCGCGTTCTCCCCGCCGCGCCATCCCCGGAGGTGGCGTTCTGGCACGATGCAGTTGGTGGATGCCGCTCTCACCCCCGGGACGGTACCTAACGTCGCGGTCTCCCTGGCCGTGGTAACGCTCCTGATCCCCCGGATCCCGAACCGGGTCGTCGCGGCGGCTGCCGGGTTTGCCGCGGGCTCAATCCTCGGGAGGTGACCCCGGGGACACCTTACGGTCCCCGGCGCCTCTTTTTGCGCCCCGCCCNGGACGGCCTGCNTCTTCGTGCCGGGATAAGGCATTCCCACGCGTTCCCGATGAGGTCCTCCCTCCCGGCCGCGATGAGCCCCTCGCGGACGAACCCGTAGTTCTTCGGATCGCGGTAGTGCATGAGCGCCCGCTGGATCCTCTTCTCCCGTCCCTTCGGGACGTAGACCACCTCAAGGGTGAAGGGGTCAAGCCCGGTGTGGTAGATGGTCGTTGAGATGCTCATCGGCGTCGGTGTGAAGTCCTGGACCTGCTCGGTGTAGAGGTCGGNGTCGCGGACGTACTCNGCGAGTTCGATCATATCCTCGATCCGGCACCCCGGGTGGCCTGACATAAAGTAGGGGATGAGGTACTGTCGCTTCGGTTTNCCTTCCTGGAGGGCCTCGAACCGCTCCCTGAAGGCATCGAAGACCTCGCGGTGCGGTTTTCCCATGCAGGCGCAGANCCGCGCTGAGACGTGCTCGGGGGCGACCTTGAGATGCCCGGAGACGTGGTCGTCGCAGACGCGGGCGAGATACTCCTCATCCTCCGGGGGGATGAGGTCATACCTGATCCCTGATGCAATGAAGACGTGCTTCACCCCCGGGATCTCTCGGAGACGCTTGAGCAGGCGGAGTTGCTTATCGTGGCTCCGGTCGAGCGCAGGGCAGTCGATACAGCGGCGGTCGGGGCAGGTGCCCACGTCGTCCCAGCGGTTGCAGTGGATCCCGTACATGTTCGCCGTCGGCCCGCCAACGTCCTGGATGATACCGGTAAACTCAGGCATTGCCGCCATCCGCTCCACCTCCCTGACGATTGAATCGATACTCCGGCTCTGGATGATCCTTCCCTGGTGGTGAGTGAGGGCGCAGAACGAGCAGGAACCGAAACACCCCCGGTGGCTGACGACCGAGAACCTGACCGGTTCGAGGGCCGGGACCGGTTCGGTGTAGGAGGGGTGGGCCGCCCTTGCGTAGGGGAGTTCGTAGACCCGGTCGAGGTCATCGCTTGCAAGCGGCATCGCCGGNGGGTTCTGGANGATCACGGTCTTTGGATGCGGCTGCACCACGGGACGGCCCCGGATGGGGTCCTGCTCGTGGTAGTGTTCTGCAAACGCNCTGGCATAGGCGTAGCGATCTCGCTTCACCTCCGCATAGCCGGGGAGGACCACGTAGTCGGCGTGGTCCATCGCCCGCCAGGTCTTCAGGCTGACCTTGCAGGCGGTGCCGTGGATATCGGTGAGCAAACTGGCCTCCTCCCCGGCAGCAAGGCGGCGCGCGATCGTGACCACCTGGCGCTCGCCCATGCCGAAGACAAGGAGGTCGGCGGGTGCGTCGGCAAGGATGGACTGCCTGACCGAGTCTGACCAGTAGTCGTAGTGGGCGAAGCGTCGGAGGCTCGCTTCGATCCCGCCGATGACGATCGGTGTCCCGGGGAAGAGAGCGTGGATCCTGTCTGTGTAGACGAGGGTCGCCCGG
>JGI24712J26585_10003351_pt1 | contig 12639 bp, 13 predicted proteins | sample BioPla3DNA2_FD_26585 | JGI IMG/M metagenome (IMG submission 26585) | reverse complement strand
ATAACTCTTGTCTTCTGGCAAAAAGTCTTTCTTTGATACCTTCTTCCAGAAATATTTTTCTTGATATAAAATTCCAGATAGAAACAATTACTGCCGAGAATAATTTAGCTACCATATAATGAAATGCCATATTCTCTACAAATGTCTTCATTAACATGGAATTTAACAAAAGTCCACATGCACTTAATAATAAAAATACTGTAAACTGTCCTGCCTTACGCTGCTCTTCTCTGCATTCAAATACATACTTGGTACTATATATGTAATTAAATACCGTTGCCACAGAAAATGACAACATGGACGAAACCAGATAATGCATGTGTAATAAATCAGTAAACGCAAATAGCAAACCATAGTCTATCAGGAACGCTACTACGCCTACCATGCTAAACTTGCAAAACTGCATTAAAATCTTTTTCATAATATCCTCTCTCATTTATCCTTACGAAACTTAGGAAAGTCGACGTTTCCCCACATCAACTTTCCCATTCTACCGTATTTTGTTTTTTTTGCAAGCTTTTTACTCAACAGTCACGGATTTTGCCAGATTTCTAGGCTTATCTACGTCACATCCCTTACCTACCGCTACATAATAACTGAACAACTGTAACGGAATAATTGCTAAGGAGTTGGTAAAATATTTATTGGTCTGTGGAATATAAATTACATAATCTGCGGAATTTTCCAGCTCGGTATGTCCGGTATTGGTTACTGCCAATACAAACGCACCTCTCGACTTTAACTCTACAATATTGCTAATGGTCTTTTTGTACAAATCTTCCTGTGTTACCACTGCTGCAACCAAAGTTCCTTCTTCAATCAAAGAAATTGTTCCATGCTTTAATTCTCCTGCCGCATAAGCTTCAGAGTGAATATAAGATATTTCCTTCAATTTCAAAGAACCTTCCATAGAAATAGCATAATCAATTCCTCTTCCTACGAAAAATACATCTTTTGCAGCAACATATCGATTAGCAAAACGTTGAATTTTTTCTTTATTATTTAAAAGCATTTCAATCTGTTCCGGAAGTTTTTGCAAATCACAGAGCATACTTTGAATCTGTTCTTCTGTTATAGTTCCTCGTGCCTGTGAAAATTTAATAGCTAATAAATATTCTGCTACCAACTGTGCACTATATGCTTTGGTGGTAGCTACCGCAATTTCCGGTCCTGCCCAGGTATACATAACGCTATCTGCTTCTCTGGCAATGGAGCTTCCTACTACATTTACAATACCAAGTGTTTTCACTCCACGCTTTTTGGCTTCTCGCAATGCTGCCAGAGAATCTGCTGTTTCTCCGGACTGGCTGATAATAATTACCAGTGAATCCTCTTCTAATATTGGATTACGATATCTAAACTCTGATGCAACATCTACTTCAACGGGAATTCTTGCCATATCTTCAATCACATATTTTGCCGTAACTCCTGTATGATATGCAGAACCACAGGCTACAATATGAATTCGTCTGATTTTACGAATTTCCTCATCGGTCATTCCCAATTCTTCAATTACAATATTTCCATCTTTAATTCTTGGGCTAATGGTATCACGAACAGTTGTTGGCTGTTCGTACATTTCTTTTAACATAAAATGCTCATATCCACCTTTTTCAGCCGCATTGATATCCCATTCAATCGTACTGGATTCTTTCTGAATCTCTTCTCCGTCAATATTGAAAAATGTAACTGTATCCTCTGTCAGCGCAGCTATCTCTTCATTCTGAATAAAATACACCTCTCTGGTATATTTCAAAACCGCCGGCACATCTGATGCGATAAAATTACCTTCTTTTCCTTTTCCTACAATTAAAGGACTGTCTTTTCGTACTGCATATACCGTATCAGAATGATCCTTGAAAATAATTCCCAAAGCATAAGAACCTTCTACTCGATGCATTACCTTGGTAATAGTCTCAATCGGATTTCCTGTATAATAGTAATCTAAAAGATGTGCTAATACTTCTGTATCGGTTTCGGAAACAAAAGTATATCCTTTTTCCTGTAAACGTGTCTTTAATTTAACATAATTTTCGATAATTCCATTATGCACAACTGCAATGGTCTTGTCTTTATTATAATGCGGATGTGCATTCACATCTGATGGTGCGCCATGAGTTGCCCATCTGGTATGACCAATTCCGATAGTTCCCGGCATAGTAGTTCCGTCGTGTGTCAACTCGCTTAACACTTTCAGTCTGCCTGTTGCTTTTTGTATTTGAATATTTTCTCCGTCAAATACTGCAATTCCTGCGGAATCATATCCTCTGTATTCCAATTTTGACAATCCGTCCAGTAAAATCGGAGCTGCTTGGGATTCACCTATATATCCTACAATTCCACACATACTATTTCCTCCTGCTATCTCTTTTCCTTGCCATCAATTTAATTGCCGCTTGTACTACTACTGTCTGACTCATCTTTTTCCGGAGCCTCTACGCCTGTTCTTTTTTCAATTTCATCACTGATATTCTGTACACTGTCTGTTACTACATAGTCGGTTGTTCCATATAAGAACTCATGTAACTGTTTTACATTGCTTGCCAAGTCTGCCGGAATTACACAACTTGCCTTCTTGCTCTGGTAACTTACCTTAAAGCTTCCTGTTTCCTGATCAAATGGGAATCCTGCATTATCTCCCATGGAATAGTTCATTGCATCCTTTGCAAGGCTTAATATCTGCGTCTTGGAAAGACTGGTCTTAATCTGTGGGAATACAGTATCTATCAACTCATTTACAGTTCCCATATCAGATGATAATGCCTTTTCTACCATTTTATTCACAATCAGTCTCTGACGTTCCGTTCTTTGGAAGTCACCGTTTCCTACATAACGCAGTCTTGCGTAAGAAACTGCCTGAACACCATCTAAGTTATAAGTTCCACCAACATTTAATTCCTTAGACTTCTTACCTATCATCTCAGCAACTTCTTCCTGATATCCATGCATTGCAACTGCTTCTTCTGTGCTGATTTCTACCTCAACACCGCCTAACAAATCAACTGCTTCTGCTACTGCATTAAAGTCAAATGCAACGTACTCTTTGATATCCAAATCCAGGTTGACATTCAACATGCGGACTGCCTGATCCGGTCCACCCATATTAAATGCTGCATTTGCCTTACTATATGCCTCTGCATCATCGTCATCCATCATATTTAACATCGTATCACGATATACGGATACCAGTTTTACTTCCTTTGTTTCATTATCAATTCGCGCCAGCATAATAACATCACTGTTTCCGCTCTTATAATTACCATTAGAACGATTATCCAAACCAAATAATGCAATTGTAGTATATTCTCCCAGAATATCCTTGGTGTCATCTGTTAATTCTTTATTTGCTACGTCTTTTCCGAAATTTTCATCTGTCTGAATCTTATCTAACTTTGACCATGCCCATAAAGCTATCAAAACCACAATCAGTATAATCAATTCTACAATAAGTAAAACTATTTTTCTCTTTTTCTTTCTTTTTCGCATTGCCTTCTTGCTCACTTTAGGCTGCTGACGTCTTGGATCTACATTTCCGTTTCTTGTATTTCTTCTATTATCTGACATATCTTCACCTTTCTCACGCTTATACTCATCCTTGTAATTCCCTTATTTTTACAATATACAAGACCTATCTTATAATATTTTTTTTCATTTAACAACTGTAATTTTTCTTAAAATTTTATTAAAACTTTTCTCTATTTCTAGCAAATATGGAGAATCCTTCCTAAAAAACGCAATAGAAAAACCACGCGATTGCGTATCATCTTTGGGATTCCATAGTGTTTCATGGCAGAGCTGTTCTCTCCGTGTCTGCGATAACTTAATAATGCTTCTTTTAAAAATACAGACTTTCCAAAATAAAAATCACTCAGTATTCCTATCCACTGATCATGCATTTCTATAGAATCAGGAATAGGAAGTACCTTTTCCAGCACCTCTTTACGAAACGCCATACAACACCCAATATATCCATTTTTCCAGATATTTTTCCATACGCCTGCCCCGGCATTTCGGAATGTCAAAAAGGATTCCATGGTAATCTCTTTGGGATTGTCGTGAAATACTTCCGCATCGTGTATTACCAGTGCACCATTTTGTTCTTTCATCACCTGCAAAACCCGTTCAACCTTGTTTGGTTTCCAGATATCATCCTGATCTGCCAGAAAAATAATATCACCCTTACAATGCTTTAACGCATTTTCTACATTTTTCTTAATCCCTCTTTGCGGACCTTTGATTACCCGTAGACGTGGCTCTGTTTTCTGATATTTTTCCAATATGTTAAGAGTTCCGTCATTGGAACCATCATCAGAAACGATTACTTCGTCTTGTGTTTCTAATTGAAAAAAAATGGAGTCCAGTTGTTCTTTTATGTACTTTTTTCCATTATAACTTATCATTGCAACAGATATTTTCTCTGTTCTTACCATAATTTCCACCCCCACTTACCGAAATATCGAAACATGGAAGCTATATGAATCCGTCGTAACTTTCCATTTTTCTTGGAGGCACGTTCCCACTTATGAATTACTGTAGTATCTGGACAGTAATACAAACTACTGCAAGCATTCACTTGCTTACACAAGTCTGCATCTTCCATATACATGAAATATCTGGTATCAAATCCACCAAACTGACGAAACAACTCTGTTTGAATCACTAAAAAACTGCCCTGTGCAAAGGGTACCTGGAAGGGCTTGGTGCAATCCATATCCTGCATGGTATGATATGCCTGCCGCTTTTTGAAATGAGAAGATAAAAACATACGAATTCCCATATCAAATACGGTAAGTTCTCTACGATAAACTGCCTGAAAATTCCCGTTTTCATCCGTCATTCGCGGAACTACCATTCCCACCTGATGTTTTTCCATAAAATCCAAGAGAATCTGAAAACTATCTTCTTTTAAGAGAATATCGGGATTTACAATGGCATGGTACTTAGAATCCAGTTCCGGAAGTACATAGTTATGTCCTTTTCCAAATCCAATATTTTCTTTTGGTTTTCGATAATACACTTCATCCCATTGGTTACAAAAGTTTTCCAATTGATTCTTATTGGTACTGTTGTCTACAATATAAATTTTCTTTTGAATAGTTACAGCGGTATGTTCCATAATAGAACATACCGCATTTCTTACATCTTCTTCGTCATTATAAGCAACAATGGTAATTGAAATATCTGTCATACGGATCCCTTCCCGGTCAATACTACCAGAACTGTGCGGAACAAAATACGAATATCCACACCTAATGACCAGTTTGATATATATTGTGTATCCAATGCTACAATTTCTTCAAAGTTCTTGATATCGCTTCTTCCGCTTACCTGCCACATTCCGGTAAGTCCAGGCTTTATTCCTAAACGAGCTTTGTGGTGTAACTCATATTGTTCAAATTCTTCCTCTGTCGGTGGTCTTGTCCCAACTAAGCTCATTTCACCTTTTAATACATTCCAAAACTGTGGCAACTCATCTATGGAATACTTACGCATAAATCTTCCGATTCCAAAAATTCTAGGATCGTTTTCCATTTTAAACATAAGACCTTCCATCTCATTTTGCTCCATCAGGTCTTTTTTCATAGCATCTGCACCTACTACCATGGTTCTGAATTTATAAAACTTAAATCTACGTCCATTTTTTCCGATTCTGATTTGAGAATAGAAGATAGGACCCGGAGACTGAATCTTAATAATCGGTGCAAAAATAATAAATGCAATTCCCGTAAACAATAATCCGATTAAACTTCCTATAATATCTATGGCACGTTTTACAAACAACTGTCTGGTGGATGCAATCTTCATACTGGAAGTAAGCACCATATATCTTCCGCAGCGTTCTACCATTTTATTTGGCATAAGCTGTGATTCATGTACTAAACTAAAATGCACTGTAACACCAAGCTCCAGCAATTCATTGGCAAGTGCTTCGCTGCTTTCTCTGGTATTTCCGTTAATGAACACTTCATCTACCACATTGGCTCTTACATATTCCAAACAGGTATCTGCATCTGCAACAACCGGAACTCCATATATTTCTTCTCCGATTCGATCTTTGTCAACGATAATAATTCCCGCAACTTCAAATTCTTTATAACGATCCCTTTGAAACTCGTGGACACATTCTGTTGCATATCGGTCTTCTGTAATTACAATCAGTTGGGAAAAACGCTTTCCTCGTATCATTTTCTGACGAATATAAATCTTCCAGGCACACCGTGCAAAGTATTCGAAGAAAACAGCCAATCCCCAGAATACCATAATTACCTGTCGGGAATAAATTTCTGACTGCTTTGTCCCCCACAAGTACACTGTAACTGCTGCAAAAACAATACTGCAATGAACAATTACCGCCCGCAGTTCCTGTACTTTGTTTCTTCTCAGGATTCCGGTATATGCCTCTAACAAAAATACAATACATAAATCCATCAACAGTAGCACAATCGCTAATCTGACATAATATTCTTTTACAATAGAGGATACGAGTGCTCTATCTCCAAACTTTATCCCAAAGGATGCCAGAAATGCCATTTCCAGACAAATCAGGTCAATTATGAGAAAGTCCAGATGTTTCACCCATCCTGTCTTCTGTTTCTTGTACATAGTATATCCCTCAACAATCTTCCATCCTAGTTTACACTAAGAAGATTCTCAAAACATTTAAAGTCTCTTAATTTTTCCTTAAGTCGCCATCCGTTTGTCGATAAATATCGCGGATAATATACTGTGGTGTATTATTAATACTTAAATTCATGCGTCCAATATATTCACCTAACAATCCCAGCATAATCAATATTATTCCGCCTATCAGCAATAACGCTACCATAAGAGAACTCCAGCCTACTACCGGTTCTGCAAAGCAAACTGCTTTTACTACCACATAGATTCCATATAAGAAACCAAACATAGCAACTAATACTCCTACCAAAGCGGAAAATCGAAGTGGCTTTACGGAAAACGCTACGAAGCCATTGAACCATACTTTTAAACATTTCATCAATGTAAAGTTAGATTTTCCTTCTTCTCTTATGCGATGTTCAATATACACATTGGTCATTTTATTGGTAGAACGTAAAATCAATCCCCAGATATAAGGAAAAGAGTTTCTATCCATCAACATTTGTTCTACTACGAAACGATCCATGGCAAAATAACTACATAATCTTAAGTCCTTTGGCTTGTCTAAAAGTGCGTCTGCCATAAGATCATTTACTTTACTTCCAAAGTTTTTAAATTTGCTGTGTTTTTTTACTTTATATTTTCCAAAAACAACATCCCAGCCTTCTTCCATCTTGTCCAGAAGTTTCCACGCTTCTTTTGCCGGATTTTGTCCATCATCGTCTAAGGAAACAATATAATCTCCCTTGGCAATGGAATATCCTGCCATAAGGGCACTGTCCTGTCCAAAGTTCTTAGACAGATTTACTGCAATGACTCTTGGATTTTCTTTGGCAATCTTTCGAATTGCTCCAATGGTATCATCCTTGGGAGATGCATCATTTACTAAAACAATTTCGTACTCATATCGGTCATTTCCCTGAAATGCTTCTTCTATCTCGTTTACTACATGTCCTACCGTGTGTTCTGAGTTATAACACGGAATTACAAATGAAAGTTTTTTCATGATTAGCCTCTTTTATAAAACTCCTTAATCTGTTTACATACATAATGCACATCTTCTTCACTTACATTGTAATGAAGTGGCAGTCTCAATAATCGCTCACTTTCCTTGGTAGTATAGCGGTCTTCTCCGTGAAATTCGCCATACTTCTTTCCTGCTGCCACGGTATGAAGCGGAATGTAGTGAAATACTGCGCCTACGCCTCTTTCCTTTAAAAATGCAATTAAGGTACTACGCTGCTCGATATCGTCTGTTTTTATATAAAACATATGGGCATTGTGTTTGCATTCCTTTGGTACTACCGGAAGTTCTATCTTTCCTTCTTCTGCCAATGTTCCTAGTTCTTTGTAATAAGTATTCCACAAATGCAGTCTTTTATCATTTATTTCATCAGCCACTTCTAACTGTGCCCACAAATATGCTGCGTTCATATCACTTGGAAGATAAGAGGAACCAAAATCTACCCAGGTATACTTGTCCACTTCTCCTCGCCAAAACTTGCTACGGTCTGTTCCCTTTTCTCGAATAATTTCTGCTTTATCACGATTAGTAATATCACGAATCAGGATTGCTCCTCCTTCTCCCATAGAATAATTCTTAGTTTCATGGAAGGAATAGCATCCATAATCTCCGATACTTCCTAATGGTTTTCCCTTATAACTACTCATTACTGCCTGAGCCGCATCTTCTACCACTGCTAAATGATGACGATTGGCAATCTCCATAACAGTATCCATCTCGCAGGCTACTCCTGCGTAATGCATTACACAAATCGCTTTGGTTTTATCTGTAATGGCATCTTCTATCAATGTTTCATCTATATTCATGGTATCCGGGCGAATATCTATAAACACAATCTTTGCACCTCGCATAACGAATGCGTCAGCTGTAGAAGCAAATGTATAGGATGGCATAATCACTTCATCCCCCGGTTGTATTCCAATCAAAAGTGCTGCCATCTCCAGTGCATGGGTACATGAAGTAGTCAGCAACACCTTTGGACTTTGCATCCGTTCTTCTAACCATGCGTGACACTTCTTAGTAAACATCCCGTCTCCACAAATATGTGCATTTTCTATTGTCTGCTTCATATATTCAAATTCCTTCCCTGTAAAGGGAGGCTCGTTAAAGTGTATCATTTTCTACTCCTTTTTCTCACTTTTTCTTACTTTTTATTACGTTCTCGAATGTATAACCAACTTTGAGCATAATCCTGTCTCTGTTGCTCATCCATTTCACTATATTGGGCAAAGCTTAACTTTGAAGGCACCATTTTGATTCCTTCGCATTTATAGCATGTCACTTCTTTTCTTCTGGATACTGTTGTCATGCTGCCGCATCCAGGGCAGATAAATACTTTCATCATCGGTCTTTCTCACATCCTGCCTTACAATTTATAATCCGTCTTCCTATTGTAGCATTGAATCACAAAAAGGGCAAGTTTTGAAAACTTACCCCTTTTTTGCCTTTTTCAAATGTTTTTTTCCAAACTATACCGGGGATTTGGGTGGGTTTCCTTTCAGAAAAAGCATGAAAAATTTGCGTATGGTATTCCTTAAAATTGTATTAATTTTCCCTTAGTATGTGGGAACCAAATTCGGTTTCATGTGTCTGTGAATTGCTCTGGTTAACTTAAATCCTCAACTATCACTCACAATTTTATGGCAACTTTTCTCTTCGATTTTTTAATAAAAAAAATTGCGCATGGTATTCTTTAAAATTGTATTATTTTTCTCTTTGATTGTGGATATTTTCTTAGCTTCTTGCTTTTAATGCGATATTTTCTAAAAAATTCCACCACTCATAGACACTATCAAACTCGGCTATGTTTAAATCTCCTAAATACTTAGGATTGCACATTGCAACTAATCGTTTTTTAGCTGATTCAGAATTGTTTTTTGAAATTTCCTCCATCACTTCTTCTATTCGTTTTGCATCTTGATTATATCCATTTTTTCTCAGATAATTGTATAATAACTTTAATTCTTCCCGCATAATTTATCTTTTCATCATCCTTCTATTTTTAATGCAATATCTTTCAAGAGTTGTTCCATGTTAAACCTAAATCCTCTCTAAATAAGTGTATAGCCAAAATACGTTTGATAAGCTTGATTCATCCTTAAAAAATATCCATACATTCCATCCTCTTCATTTCTTCCAGCCCAATCATAATATCTGATTAATTTATCCTTATTATTTTTTATCTCTTCTTGAATCAATGGTATTACTTTATCTGTGTTAATGCAAAATGGGGATTCTTTCCTCTTTTCAAATTTCAGTTGTACATATATAATTTCTAACGCACAATATAGTCCTAAAATGTCTTGTTGTATCATTTCTTCAAGACTATTTTCCAATACTTGAAGAATCATTTTTTCTGAATCATTATATACCTTATATATTCCTTCCTTTAATATTCTGATATAATCATTGGGTGTAGTCATATTTAAAAGCTGTGAATTTTCAATTTTATAATGACTTTTTCCTTCTAACATATCTATAAATTCTTTTTCTTCAATTGCATCCTTTACCATCTCTTTAATATCCATTTATTTACCTCCATTAAGTATCTCAAAGGGATTTAAGTTAATACTTCTGCATTCATCAAAATTAGGCACATTATTTATAACCGCTTCTAATGCTCCATCATCAGTTTTGCCACCTGTAATACTCCGTTTCTTTTTCCTTTACTTCTCCTTTGCAAATGCAGTATAAGTTGTCCCAAACCACGAAACATTCACATAATATACCATTGATGCTATTCTATCACATACACCTAATATGCTTCGCATACAAAAGTATCCCATATAATTTAAAAACCTAGTCAGAAAATGTCACTTCAAAATTGCTATGGATTACTAATATTTCTACTGACTCAATTAATTTCTCTATTTCCTCATCAGTTAACTTCCTATTATTCTCACTCACAAATCTGAGAGTATCTTTATAAACAAAAAAAACCATTCATCTCTAATTCACCTGCCCCTTGTATTAACCCCTTCCCTTCTAATACAAACTTTATAGTACTCCTTGTTCCTTTAATATCAATTACTTTCATTTTTTCTCCTATTCCATCTATAACACCTATGACTCCTTCGATTACACCACCTACGAAACCGGTTACTGCATCCCCAGCCAAAAAAATATACCAGTAATTTTTATAACACTGGTATATTTTTTATGACTATTTCAACTGACTAATACCCTGTTTTTTTGTTCAGAAGTTCTTCAATGCTTCACTTATACAACAACTTTATATTTGTACGGTTATTCATCTAAGAACCTAATATCTCACATTTGAAAGATACCTACTTCATTGAAATCCTTCTTAAACTATACAGTTGCATATCTTTTCATTTTGCGCAAGAAAAATTCACATGCCTCTGTTTCTGTTTCAAATACCTTTAGCCCACTTTTATTTCCCCGTTCACTATAATAAACTTGCCATTTTCCCTCTCTTACAATACATAACTTTTCATTTGGTAATCCCCCTATCATTATCGAATATAAATCCTTTGGCACGCCTATTTGTTCTAACTCTTGTTCTAGTTCCTTAATTGTCACTACTGAATCCTCCTTAATATACCTGCTTATTTACCATTTCCAGGTCTAGGATTACAAATTTTAGTTTGCGCTCTTGCTGTTTCGATAGCAGATATCTTTAAGCATATCAAAATACCTATAAGCTTAGTTTTTCCTGTAAACATATCTATGGTTTCTACTGCACAGTACCAGATTTCTTCGCCCAGACTAGTGTACCTGGGATAATAATCTTTGCTTACCTTTTATGTACATACATCATCTGTATTTTAGTATGCAAGAGATTTTTTATTCCAAGAATTTGTCAAAAAATCATATTCAAATCTATAATCAACCCTTCCATAATTATCTGCCTGCTGTATACTTCCTTGGCATACTGCTTCTAATTTTTTTGCATTACAAAATCTAGAAAATATAAATCCAAACGGTGGCTTAATTATGCCATTACATATCCCATTTCTTCCATATATCAATATTTCCTCTTTTTTATTCATTACCAAGACTCTATCTTCCAAAAAAAGGATATCATTTATATCTTCTAAATTACTTTCATGTGAGCAACCATCCATATCATAAATTTTCAATCTACTATTTTCATTATAGCTACATATATCTTTTCCCTCAAAATCAACTAATCTGTATTCATATATACCGTCCTGAATCATTTCAATATAAATACATTGTGACATATCACTTGCAAATTCAATTTCTGATACCTCATATTTATATTTTGTATTATTATAAATCCATTTCACTTCATTTTCTGAATATTCCATATTCATATTTAGTCACCTCATTTAATTCTCTTAATCGAACCTGGTACTACTTCAATAAAATCCGTTCTATCCAAGCCGATGCCCACCTATCGAAAAAAGAGTACACTCTCCAAAGCCGACCTTTACATCTGCTTAAAATTCTACCACATATTTGACATTTGCTCTACATATTTTCTCCAGCATTTTCCTCTACCGGCATACGGTACTCCGTACCATGCTTTAACATTCCATAAATGATGCTTGACTCCTTTTTGTATCTAGAATACCTCTTATAAGACTGATTTTGATAAAAAACACTTACCGTTTATAACAATACTTTCACATAAAAACGCACCCTTTCGCAATATTCTGTTGCTAAGAGTGCGTTTATATCAGCCTATTGGAAATTCATATCAAGTTTTTTCTTTCGTATACCTGAGGGCAAATTTCGCCCTCATTAATCAATTCCTATACGGAATTGTATCATACTTGAATCACATTAATATTACTGCTTTCAGCAATCGTTAGTTCAGTAGGATTAATTTTTTACTTTTGAGTCCGAAAGTATAACCATAATTAAATATATTACCAGTTACATTCTTCAAAGCTTTCTAAATCTAATTCTGGTATGTATACGGAAATCCATCTAACCTTATTGGTTTCAGCATCCATTTCTATAAACACACCTTTGTCAGACTCCCATACTTCTTCAAATTCATTATA
>JGI24712J26585_10003349_pt1 | contig 12644 bp, 9 predicted proteins | sample BioPla3DNA2_FD_26585 | JGI IMG/M metagenome (IMG submission 26585) | reverse complement strand
GTATGACATTCTCTGCTTTTCATCTCCTTCCTTTCCATATTATTCATGTGTTATCAATGTATATTTTATCAAAAAATTTCATAGGGGGATATAATCTTTTTTAAAATTTTTGATGTGAAGTGTAGCCAAAGGGTCAAAATTTTAGATAAATCGAAATAATCAAAAATAAATAAAAATAACCCTCTAGCCTTTTATTTTCAAGTGCTAGAAGATTAAGGATAAATCAAGATAAATTGATATAATATGTAAAATTCAAAGTTCTAACAAAATTTCTAACAAAAAATGATAGTGTCTTGTCAAGTGGTGTAAATTGTTTTCTACTATGTTTCTTTAATTTCCGCTAATGTGATTGTCAAGGATCCAAACCGGGTACAGGTCATTCTTTTCCCTCACCGTCTATATACCATAGCTTTAGACCATCATTTTTTGTAACTATAAAGTTTTCAACTTTCTGATCCCCATCTATATCTGCTATTAAAGTATTGACAATATCCGGTTCTCCATGTTTTTCCATAAAGTTTTCTATAACATTATCTTGACCATTTGCTTTATCTTCGGTTCCTTCATACTTTGGAATACTGCATCCTGCAAGCAAAACTATAAATATCACTATCAAAAATATTCTTTTCATAATAAAATTCCTCCCCTTAATCAGTTATTAATTAGCTATTTTAAAATTATATCTACTTTAGACTTTTTATTTATTAAATATAATCCATTTTTTACTACTTCTCATTTCAAACTCCCTTTTATCAAAAATAATGTGCCATTAAACGGCTTACCCACTCAGGAACAATAGCATTATCTTTGCAGTCATACATTGGATAGTAAGGTTTAATATCTAATATTGGTGTATTATCAATGGCATCTAATCCTTTCACTGTAATGACATTTCCACTTACACTCAACAATTCTACAGAAGTAATACCAATAGGATTAGGCCTGTCCTTTGCCCGTTGGGATAAAATCCCAACCATTGGCATATCTTCACGACCTTGTGGTTTCCTTACTAGATGCTTATCTAAGCTGAAATTAGCTTTATCCAGATAGTAAACAACTATTATATGTGAAAAATCAGAAAGCCCAACTAAACCTTTCTCTAGTTGTTCATCTATTATAATCTCAGACACATCATTCCCCCAACTTATATCTTTTTGGTTTGCTACATTATTACGAACTGTACCAATTGAGTTTAATTCTATTTTCATTTTAAATCCTCCATTTTAAATAAGTTAGTATAAGCTAAATTACATCTTTACTTTCTTTAAATCACTTATATATCAAAGGTTTTAAGTTTTTATTAATAAAAAAAAAATAGTATCAATATATTTATTATTTTTTTAGCCAAGCATAAGCCAAAAATACTCTGGATATAAACTCCAGGATTTTGTCTGTCTGTCATACTGCCAGTATGTTACTATAAATCCAAGCCTGTCAGCGTGGGAAGTTCCGGCTACAGCGTTTTGTGCCTGCAACCTGTATGGAAAAATTCCGTCATCTTTGACAGGATACAGATGTGGCTGGTAAATAACAAATCCTTCTAGAGGTTTTATAAGCCTGCCCCTGCTGTCATAAACCCTTCCTTCGTAAAATTCCTTTCTGTCACTTACATCCACTATATAAGATTGATTAAGTTTATCGCTTTTAACAAGGACTTTGTAATTGTCCATATATTTAACTTTAATCTCTAAGGGTTTCATAAGTTCTACAAATTGTTCAGGGCCAAGAAAATATTCAGCATTGTTATTGTAAAATGATATCACATAATAATATGTCAGTGCCCCGCTTCCTCCAACAGGAAGACTTACCATAATATCCTTTGTGGTATAGCTTGTAAAACTACCTAAAAACAGCCATGGATTAAAGGACGTATTATAATCAGGATAAAGAGGAATAACATGCCATTGGTTGGTACTGCCGTCCTGTATCATTACCCTGATGTTTTCATAAAAGTTATTATAACCTTTTTCACCTACCAGATAAACTATATCCGATATACCATCACCATTTACATCCCCTACCTGTCTATCAAGGGTGTAAACATTCTGCCTATCGACATAATTGAGGTTATTATCTGTGTAATTCCCATAAAAATTAATATACGGATTTGTATAGTACATTGTTGACCTCCTATATACATTTTTTTAATGTATTATATGACGGTCATGAAATTAAGGAAACAGATAACAGCAACTCAGCCAACATATTTTCCGCATCGGTAAAGAATTAACTTATTTCCTCTTCATGTCTGTTTTTAAAATAAATAATCAGGTAGAATAGCTGGTACAAAAACATATTGGCAATATTGGTGAAGTAAAACAATAGCGGACTGTACCCCCGATTAATACATCAAAAAATGCCTCCATGCCATAGGCATTCCCTCTATAAAGTACTATCAAAGTGTTTTCGTTATATCCCCAGATTGCATGATTTTAGCTTTCCTTCCTGTTCAGCTTTTTTAGCATAAGCCGTATACTTTCTGTTAGCCTGTGATTCTCAGGCTAACGCCTCCATCAAATTATCAAGAGTTTTGTTTTCATTCATTAGTTTTTTCCTCCTTTTATCTAAAAGTTTCATTAGCTTTTCGTCAACCTATTAAGAAAATCCTTCTGGATTTTGTCTAAAACAACATCTAAATAATTATTATTTATAAAAGGTTCCACAACGTCCCCATAATATATTGTTGAAATTTTCATCCTTCAAATCTTTCTTTACTTTATAAATAGGCCTTCCTCTAATACAAACACCAATAAAAAAGTATTCATTGCATTGCTTACAAACAAAATAATGGCAAATTGTATAATGGGACTCTTCTTCTAAATGCTTTTCTATTTCCTCCAACGGACAATCTCCGGCATACAGTTCTAATTCACCTTGTTTCACCAACTGTTCTATGAAAGCTATTGAAGGTAAGTAATTTTCATGTGGATTTTTATCAGCTGCTTTAAAAAGTTCTGCTAATGCATAACACTTTTCGCACACTTTAGGCCCCCCTTATGATTGTTATAAAATTTAACTTAAATACATAACATTCGTCATTTGCTGCTGTCGATAAATGGGGGTTACAAAACTCTCCTCATTATGCGATGTTCCATATGAGTCGATACAGTCTGAATGACTTCTTACTCATATCTCTGAGATATTCCATATGCTTTGCTATTTATGCAAATAAATTTGTTATCTGAAATACCATATATACCATTATAAAATATTTGTCTTTCTTGAAAAAAGTTTTTTAGTCATCTGAAAGGAGCCGTTTTTCACCTGAAATTTTTTGTATAGGACCAATATCCTGCGTTACTTCTATTACTCCCAAGTATTCACCTTTTTCATTCCTTATAGCAAAATACCTAATATAGACATACTTTTCACCCATCTTGATCCAAAAGTCCTCGTGATCCTTTTTTCCTGATTTCAAGTCTTCTACAATCTTTTCTACAATGTGCACACTGGCCGGAGGATGACAGTTCTGCACCTGTCTTCCGATAATTGTCTTAGGGCGTGCAAAAATTCTTTCCTTTCCTTGTGTAAAATATTTTACAGCTCCGTCCTTATCAACAAAAGTAATATCTATGGGCAGGGTATTGAGCATGGCATTTATTTCTTCCGGAGTAAGACATCCTGCGTCAAATTCAACATAACCCTTATTTTCAGAAGGTTGAATTCCTTCTTTTTGTATTTTTTCCACAACATCTGCCCGGGCAGGCTTCCATTCACCTCCAGGCGTTATCAGGCAATATCCAATTTCATTGCTTGCCCTGGAAATTTCAATCCATTCATCCTCAGTAAGAGTTTCCAAAGCCATTGGGAAAAGAATCTTTTCCTCTTTAAAAATCATCTCAACAACCTTATTTAGTGTTTCCTCTGCTTTTTCTAAAAGCATGCCTTTATTTTCATCATTACTTAAAAGGATTTTGTTTACCTCTTTAATACCTTCACGTATTTCATCATCCACGCCCCACATTACTTTTGGCGGTGCGGTTATGCCGTATTTTTCTAAGTACGGAAATAACAGATTTTCTTTTCGTGAATAATGCTTGTCTATCTCCCAAAGCTTTTTAAATGCACCTTCCAAATCCTTTAAACTTACAGTTGTATCTCCGTTTTTATAGCGCTCCAATTGTGGTTTAATTTCATTTTCCACAAGTTTTTTTATTTCAACATTTTCAAGCTTAAAAGTGTGAACGGGGTGTCCCGGTACTTCTTCCGGATTCTGCGGTTTGTGTATTTCTTCAATGGACCCTTTAAAAACAGCAGCATGTACATCACAGAGTCTTTGTACTTCTTCCACAGGCATTCCTTCCATGATAAGCGCCTGTTCCATTTCTGCAATCTCAGAAACTGAAATTCCTTTAATCAGCTCTTCAAACTTAGGCTTTACTTCATCAACACTTTTGCCGTTATGCAGTTCCCTAATTAATTCCTTTAATACTTTCTGCCTGTATTCACGGTTATTTATCATTTCGCTCATAATGCCATCTCCTTGTCTGTTATAATTTATCTCAATAATAATAGTGCCACATTTTTCATTTCTTAAACGGTGATTTATAAAGAAATTCGCAAGAATTTATCAAGTTAATCATTCTCCCGTTTTATATAATAACTTTTTAATATCATAACTAAGATTTAAATATTAATATCCAACTTAGTCATTACATAAAACCATTTATTAAAATAGGAAATGGCATCCTTGTAAAAAACATCATCATCTAAATTCTATTCGCATCAAACTAACCTTAATCTAAATGTAATTTTCTTAATTCATCCATCATTGCAGGTCTATTTTTATATCTCACTTTCCAGTCACTTACAATTTCTGATACTTTTAATTTACCACCGGGATACTTACTCATTCTTCTTAAGATGGATACCATCTCTCTATAGTGTGCTCGTCCAGAAGCATTGGTTGCCATAGCTTTCACTGTATTTTCATATTTATTGAGAAGTTCGTTTGGATAAATATCTTTTAAAATTCTTTCATACTCAAAAAGCAAATATAAGCCATGAGAATTTATAACCACATCAATTAATCTATCAAATAATCCTTCTAACTCATATAACTTATCAATCCTGCTATAAGAAGGCAATTTACTAAATATTATTTCTCTCTTTTTCACCCACTCTTTATCTGTATATATTGATTTTAGCTCTTTATATAATTCCACATCTCCTGCATTATACTTCAATACCAATGACCATAGTTCTTCTTCATAAGCCTTCTGTTCTCCTATTTTCTTGTATAAGTCCTTTAACTTCAAACTATAATTGAGTACAATTCNCGGCCAATCCTTTCCTTTTTCTTTACCCTCCTTAAGTAGCTTAATTGCCATTTCATGATCTTTTTTATTAATACAAATATCAATATAATAGTTNCTAACCTGATTAAATTCCAAATTTTCTATACAATATTCTTCAATCTTACGTTGACTTTCTTTCATTTTTTCCATAATATTAATACGACGTAATACCATTTCACCAAGCTCATAGCTATTTAACCACGATTTTTTACCTTTTTTGTATTCCTTTATCTTATTATCAAGGAATATAATTTTTTCTTTCATGAATTCTTCCTCATTAAAATCATCAAATATAATTTCTTCTATACAATCTTCCATATAATCTATAACCGAACCATCCAAATGATCAATAAACCACTTAAAAATTTCTCTTTTAAGTTTGATATCACAACTACATAGTATTTTTCGCCATATATTCATGCATTTGTCAACTACTACCCCGGTACCTCCATCTGAATCGTCCATATCTTGATTTCCTACTTTAATAAATATGTAATTGGTAAGTTCAAAGGCCTCTTTTAATTGATTATTATCCAATATTTCTTGTATATCGTTATCTAGAATTTCTTCAATCTCTGCTATGAATTCCCAAGCATTTTCATAATCAATAAAATCATTATATCCTGCATATCTCCTAAAAATATTATTTATTTGTTTTTTATATCGCTTCATATCTTCCGGTGAAATATCGCACTGTAATTTGTTTTTAAATCTATTTAGTAACTTTTCATCACTTTTTAAAATATCAATTAAGAATTCTTTAACTGTAAAAGTATCTGCTTCTTCCACCAGTTTATAGGTATTTTCTTCCATGTCTTGTCTTGCCAGAGCATTTTCTTTGTCTTCTAAGTAAAATAACACTGCTGCCATATGCTTGCAATTATTGCCAGAGTCTGCATATGGACAGTTGCAACTTAAATCTACAATTTCTTCATTATTTTTCATAATCTCAACTTTGTATTCTTTAGTCCCGTATACAGTAGCTTCTATTATATTATCTTTAACATATACATTTCCAACAAGATTATGAATAAAATAATCTAAACCTCTACCTAATATATGCTCCTGAAATAAATATTCCCACATTTTGTTTATTGTTCGCTCCTTACACCAAAATCTATCTTTTCTTATTATACCGTATTCTGCATTACTACACCAGTAATAATAACGAGACTTGTAACAGCCATTTTGGAAGTTATAACATATGGGGTTCAAAGACAAATAATGGTGTAAGTATAATTGGAGGTACTGATTACGGATTTAACGGTTCTTTGAATGACAGTGCCAGTAATGCTGTAATAACCAAAGACTATTCCTCATGGGGCTTTTTTCGTTTATTATCGGTGATTGTTTCCCCATACCATTTGCCGCATACAGACCTGCTTCAACCACAGCATCAATCATCTCCCGGGAAACCGAATCAGATTTGAATTTCTTACAGCTTCGCCTTGTAATAATGTTCCTTGTTACCTCATTTGTCATAACAATTCACCTCTGCAAAATTTAAATTTTCCTGTAACCAATAATATCCCTGAGATATACTCTAGAATACGTTTTACTCTGCCTTCCGTATATTAAGCCCATTCAAGGCAAACACCATATTTTTTTGACATGGGAACGCCCCATTCGTTTTCTATATTATAGCATTTGTATTAGAAAAAGTTTTAATGATTCCTGTACCTTTGCTTTCATTCTTTTTTTCTTTCTCATCATTCATTATTTTTCACTCCTGCTATTTGAAATTAGTTCTGTTGACCGTAAATAATAAAATGAGGATAAAAACACCTCTCACATATGAATATTAATGAAACCCATTCAAGATTCACAGCTCCAAATTCATTTTACGCTGATTCCTTCCCATCAGGTAAGTTTGTACTCACAGGACTCTTGCCGCACTACGATATCTTCCTTTTTCTGTAATAATACTAACATATCCAATCCGCTAATTCAACCATAAAATTCTCTTTTCTAGATGTGTTACTCAAAATATTATAGTTTTATTTTTCCACAAATTAGTGAATATTTTTAAATTAAAATTAGGAGTTAACACCACAAATATTCCTATAATCAACTTCTTGACGGATTGTGCTTCCTTGGTAGCAACTACGAAAAATATGTGGAACTGTTTAACTGTAGATCTGCACTTTATTTTACACAATAAAAAGCCTTTTTTACCAAAGTAATTGGCAAAAAGAAGGGGCGACAGGAACCGCAATTACATTTTTAGTGGGTTTTTAGACTTTTGAGCAGCTTAATAAAATTACTTTCCTACTACATCCTCTATTTTATAATATTTAACAGGTTTTATTTTTTCATGATAGACCATAATTATAAATATCGTGAAGCAAATTATAAGCCCATAGCGAATTGCCAAACCAACGCATATATGTTTAAATTTTTTAAGTACGAGACTTATGCGCGGTAGCAATGCGCAAAGGTCTCGTTTTTTGACCAGCATAATCACTAAAAAGCTTGCTTTAAGAAAGGAGAGACAGTTTTGAAACACTATTTTATGTCCAAAGAAGACGTACTTAAAGAAGTTGGCAGTACTGCAAAGGGGCTGACCTCCGCCGAAGCTGAACAAAAACTCATCCAGTACGGCTGCAACCGACTTGTGGAAGGCAAAAGAACCTCTATTTTAAAAAGAATCCTTGCTCAAATTTCCGACCCTATGGTATTGGTACTCATTGCTGCAGCTGTTATTTCAGGTATTACTTCTGTTCTGTCAAATGAACCTTTATCCGATGTATTCATTATTCTCTTTGTCGTGGTACTAAACACCGTGCTGGGCGTAATTCAGGAGCGCAAGGCCGAAGCCGCAATTGACGCTCTCAAAGAAATGGCAGCCGCCACCTCCAAGGTAATGCGTGACGAGCACATTATTCATATTAAAAGCGAGGAACTTGTGGTGGGCGATGTGGTACTCCTAGAAGCTGGAGATGCCGTTCCTGCCGACGGACGCCTCATCAATTGTGTCAGCCTTAAAGTAGAAGAAGCAGCTCTAACCGGCGAGTCGGTACCGGTGGAGAAAACCGATGCTGTTCTTGACGCAAAAGAAGGCGACATTTCCCTGGGTGACAGGGTAAACATGGTCTACATGGGTAGCTCCGTGGTTTACGGACGTGCGATGATGGTGGTTACTGCAATCGGCATGAATACTGAAATGGGGAAAATAGCCGGCGCAATTACTGCAGCACAGGAGGGGGAGACTCCCTTACAAAAAAAGCTTGCCCAACTCAGCCGCATACTTACGGTACTTGTGCTTGGTATCTGCGTAATAATGTTTGGTACCAGCATTTTGCGCTACTTCATGTACTCCCCCTTCCCCGATGTAGGTCTTACCGATACGTTACTTGACACATTTATGCTGGCAGTGAGCCTTGCAGTGGCAGCAATTCCCGAAGGCCTTGTTGCGGTTGTCACTATCGTTCTATCTATAGGCGTAACAAAAATGTCAAAACGAAATGCAATAATCCGCAAACTAACTGCCGTAGAGACACTAGGTTGCACTCAGATAATCTGTACCGATAAGACAGGAACACTCACCCAGAATAAGATGACCGTGGTTGAATATTCCGGGGGTGATGAAAACTTACTGGCAACTTCCTTTGCATTGTGTTCTGACGCCCAACTGAATGAAGAAGGACAGGTAGAAGGCGATCCAACACAGGCTGCCGTTGTCAGCTATGCACAAAAAATTGGATTGCCAAAAAACCAGTTGTCCAAGAAATACCCACGAATTGCCGAAATCCCCTTTGATTCAGGGCGTAAACTCATGACCACTCTGCACAGAAAACCTGAAGGTGGATTTATTCAACATACCACAGGCGCTCCCGATGTTGTGATATCAAAATGTACAAATTATTTTGAAAAGGGAAAGATTCTTTCCCTAACGGAAGAAAAGCGCCAATTCTTCATAAGCGAAAACAAGCGCTTAGCCGGCAAAGCGCTTCGTGTCCTTGCCGCCGGATACCGGGACTGGGATACTCAGCCCAAAGCACTTTCTCCTGAGGATGAAAATAACCTTGTATTCCTAGGTCTTGTGGGAATGATAGATCCTGTACGTGATGAAGTACCTGCAGCAATCGAACAATGCCGGACCGCTGGCATTGGCCCTGTCATGATTACCGGCGACCACATAGACACGGCAACGGCTATCGCTTTGCAGCTTGATATTATAACCAATCCTTCTCAGGCTATCACCGGAGCCATGCTGGACAAAATCAGCCATGAGGATTTCATAAATACTGTGGAGCACTACGGCGTTTATGCCAGGGTTAAACCCGAACATAAATCAAGAATAGTCAATGCATGGCGCAGTCGAGGGTATGTTACGGCTATGACCGGCGACGGGGTAAATGACGCTCCTTCAATTAAAAATGCCGATATCGGCATAGGCATGGGTATCACCGGCACTGATGTTACTAAAAATGTTGCCGACATGATTCTTGCCGATGATAACTTTGCCACCATCGTTGCTGCGGTGGAAGAAGGCCGCCGTATATACGACAATATACGTAAATCCATTCAGTTTTTACTCTCCTCCAATCTTTCGGAGGTTATCAGCATTTTCTTCGCTACTATACTTGGATTTACAATACTTAAGCCTGTGCATATTCTTTTCATTAACCTGATTACCGACTCCTTTCCTGCCCTTGCCCTCGGCTTAGAGAAGGGAGAGGCGGATATCATGCGGCGTAAACCCCGTGACCCAAAAGAAGGCATTTTCTCAGGGGGCGTGGGATTTAACATTTTTTATCAGGGTGTAATGGTTGCAGTGCTTACTCTTGCCGCTTACTTCATTGGTGAGAGAATTGAAAGGGGCACATGGAGAATTGCAAACAGCAATGACGGTATAACCATGGCATTCCTGACAATGTCCATGGCTGAAATCTTTCACTCGTATAACATGCGCTCGCAGCACGGATCAATTTTTAGTAATAAAAACCGTAATTTCTACCTTTTGGGCTCAATGTTTCTATCATTTATCCTTACAGTGGCTGTCATATATATACCGTTTTTGCGTAATGCCTTCAGTTTTACCCCTATTAACTTTATAGAGTTCCTAACCTCTCTTGCACTCTCAATTCTGGTAATCCCCATTGTTGAGCTGGTAAAACTGATCCTGCGAAAAAGCAACAAAGTCTAATATAACAAAAACCTATGTTACAATGCAATTTGCTTATTACTGCTGATTTTTTTTAATATTTATAAATATTATGTTATAATCTTTTTGTAATACTATTAAATAATATCAAAAAGGAGAGAATAAAATGAAAAAAAGAACAAAACTTTCTTTGGCTGTAACAGCTGTTTTTGTTACAGTNGCAATTATCACAGGTACGGTATGGGGCGCTAATGCCTTAAGAAAAGTTGATGCCATTGTAAATGACAGTATTAAAATTTATTACGACGGTGACCTAATAACACTCACTGATATGGATGGTTCAAAAATTTCACCGGTTATAATAGACGGTAGAACTTATTTGCCTTTAAGAGCTATCAGCGAAGTGGTAGATATTGGAATCGAATGGGATGGTAACACTAAGTCAATCTACATGACATCCGACGGCAATAACGATACACCAATCTCCCAAGTAACTCCTACACCTGTTAACAATACACCAACCTCCCAAGTAACTCCTACACCTGTTAACAATACACCAACCTCCCAAGTAACTCCTACACCCGTTAAGAATACTTCACAACCTTCAAACACTACAAATAAAAATGCCGGAACTCTTGAAGATCCTATAAAATTTGGTGATACATATTATTGGTCTGCAAGAGAAAAATATATAGATACATATGCATCTGCTGATTACTCCTTCACCGTTTTGGACGTAGAACCCATAACTATTGACTATATAAATAGCCTTGGCTTCAGAGTGGATTCAGATACAAGCCAAATTGAATATGTTATGGCTACTGTCAAAGTTACAGTTTCAAACGGAAAAATAGAATCCGGCGAAGCTTATATGGAATTGCCTTTCTATCGCAGCATATGGGGTTCAAAGACAAATAATGGTGTAAGCATAATTGGAGGTACTGATTTCGGATTTGACGGTTCTTTAAATAGGGCTTCCCAAGATGCTGTAACAGACAGTGAAGGGTTTATAAAGGAAATAACCGCCGAAGATATATGCAACTTTTCTTATACCGGAAAGGTAATTCTGCCTATTACCAAGAACGCCGAAAACTATCTTGTAATAACCAAAGACATCAGTTTGGACTATGATAGTAGATTTACATATTTCCGTTTGAAGTAGCCCAGTGAAATTAAAGTAATAAATTTAAAATCAAGTAACTGCCTCAAAAGGAGATTTTGAGACAGTTACTTTTTTCATCTTCCTGAATCTTCCTGAATTTTCCTGTATTTTCTTTACCCCTTACCAGGTTCCCTTCTGCCTTAAGCCACATCAACCCTCTTTTCACCTATGCATACAATTGCCGCCACAGTCAATCCAACAACAGCAACAAGACCACACGTCATAACCTCAGGCGCATCAAACCTGCCATTGAAAATGGTACTAAAAACAATATTATTCTCCGATAATGCCATGTTAAGGGAAATTGCGGTTATTCCTGCAACTGCAATGCCAACAGGAACTGCTTTAATCAACATCATTACAATATTTTCACTAAATCTTGCAAGTATAAACACCAAACATGCCGTACCAAGACTTAGTGCTAGTATCATTCCTCCAAGTATAAAAACATACTGTCCAAAAGTAATATTATAAAGCTGCATATCCCTTAAAGCTAGCAACATAATTGGTGCATTCCAATAATCCCCTGCGCCTGATGCAAGAAATATAATATACATTACCACAATAAAAAGAATAGATAAAACCAGGGCACTTACCACAATTACAGCAAATTGAATTTTAAAAATCTTACGACCAATAGCAGACGAATACTGCATTAAATTTATTTTCCACATACGATCAGTTATAAGTAAAGGTGCAATAAGAATAATCACAGCAACTATGGTAAAAATCCCAACAATAGCCGCATACCCCGAAAATGATCTGCAAAGGTCATAGCGGATTAGATTTTTATTATGCATTTCCAGCAGTCTCTCTGCGGCACGGACAACAACAGGACGGGAATCATGTTCTATGTATTGAAGAAGAGAAGCCTTATAATCAATATATGTATGTTCTAGTGCTTCAAGTGTCTGCATCCTCATCAGCGGTGAGGCGTACCACTCATCCAAACTTTGTGCACTATTACTATAATCCAGCTTACCATAAGCCTGACGGGAAATACCTATTTTCTCCGCAATTTCTTCCTGAGAATAACCGTGTATATTGCGAAGCATAATCAAATTATCTTTCAGCATGG
>JGI24712J26585_10003342_pt1 | contig 12654 bp, 11 predicted proteins | sample BioPla3DNA2_FD_26585 | JGI IMG/M metagenome (IMG submission 26585) | reverse complement strand
AGCTCTTGGTGCAAGTCTAGCCATTTTTATGTCGGTAGAGATACTTGACAAGGTAATTGATATTCTAAAAAAACATTATCCCATGTCAACACCTGTTGTTGTTATTTCACGTGCCACTTGGGAGGAACAGCAAATTGCTCAAGGCAATTTGCTGACTATTAGTGATTTAGTTTTACAGCAGAAAATTACTGACGGCCTAATTTTGGTAGGTGAATTCATTGATAAGGAATATGACTATGTTTTGGAAAAGGAGTTTATGGAAAGAAAAGAGCTGGAGAAAGCCCAGCGTGCAACCGCAGAACAGGGAGAGTTTAGGAAGTAAAATTAATTAGGATAGCAAGAATACTAATGACATTAAGAACAATGGATTACAGCAATGAAAAGAACTTTTTTTAAGGATAACATTATATATAAATTTGTAAGGAGGCTACGTATATCGTTAGCCTCCTTAGATGTTATTATAGGTATTACTTTAGGTATGATTAATGTGGAATAAGTTGGGAATACCTTCAATAGCATCATTTTGAAAAGTTATATACTGATTTATATTACAATTTTTTGTTTTGACTATTAATGCGTGTAATTTAATTTTAATACAAAAGGGTTAGGGATCTATTATGTTTTAGGGATTTTGTACAATCTGTTGACATGCGAAAATCATATTCTTAAGTTTTGTAGATAAATTTACGGAAATTCAAGTATTTATTAAATTGACACATTTTTGACACGATGCTATAATAATAAATATTAAAAAGGTGGTGATAAAGTGGAAAAGGATACACAAGTTTCCATAACTGTCATTAGAAGATTGCCAAAGTATCATAGATATTTAAGCGAGCTAAAAGATAAAGGTATAAATAGGATATCATCTCAGGAATTAAGCAAATTAACAGGTTTCACAGCATCTCAAATCCGTCAAGATTTAAACAATTTTGGTGGTTTTGGGCAGCAGGGATATGGATATAATGTAGATGATTTATATAAAGCACTTGGAAAGATTTTAGGCGTTGATAGACATTATACTGCGGTAATTGCTGGCACAGGGAATCTAGGTCAAGCAATTGCCAATTATAAGGGTGTTAATGAAGTAGGCTTTAGAATCCTTTCATTGTTTGATAGAAATCCTAAAGTAATAGGAAAAAGAATTAGTGATATTGAAGTTCGTGATATCAATCTTCTAGAAGAGTATATTTCAGAAAACAATATTGATGTTGGCATAATTACCGTTCCAAAAGAAGGTGCTCAGCCTATAGCAGATAGATTAGTAAATGCCGGAATTAAGGGTATATGGAATTTTGCACCAACGGATTTAATCGTTCCTGAGAATGTCATAGTGGAAAATGTAAGACTTAAAGAAAGTATATTAATATTATCTTATTTTTTATCAAATCAAGAAAACAAGTAATAAGAAATAAATATTTTTACAATTGTATTTAAAACGCTGGTCGAAAGGCCAGCTTTTTTTGAATGAGAGAAGGAGAAAGTTAATGGATTATAATATTATTGAAAAAAATGACAAGATAATTATTAAAAATATCTTAGATTTTAACCCTAAACATATATTTGAATGTGGCCAGTGTTTTAGATGGTATATAGAAGAAGATGAGAGTTATACGACCATAGCTTATGGAAAGGTATTGAATGTTAAAAGGATAGACAATGATATTATACTTTCAAATACCAATATAGAAGAATTCACAAACATATGGATCCATTACTTTGATTTAAACAAAGATTATTGGTCAATAAAAAAGGAGCTTTCGAAGGATCCAATTCTTAAGGAAGCTATTAAATTTGGACAAGGCATAAGAATATTAAATCAGGAACCCTATGAAACGCTGATATCTTTCATAATTTCTGCTAATAATCAAATACCAAGAATTAAGAAAGCAGTAGAATTAATAGCAAGTGATTTAGGAGAATATGCAGGAAGCTGGAATGGTAGGGATTATTTTGCCTTTCCAGAACCAATGAAATTGGCAAGTTTAGATGTAGAATATATTAAGGATAAATATAGAGTAGGCTTTAGGGCTGATAGAATAAAAGAAAGCAGTCGAAGAATTTACCATGGCGAATTTAATCTAGACTCTATCAACAATCTATCAAGAGAAGAAGGAAAGGCCCTCTTGACTACACTACCAGGAGTAGGACCAAAGGTAAGTGATTGCATATTATTATTTGCATTTGATAAGGAAGATGCGTTTCCTGTAGATGTTTGGGTAAAAAGAGTAATGGAGTATTTTTATTTAAAAGAGGATACTAGCCCCAAAGAAATAGGATTATCAGGGGCAAGGATATTTGGCAGACTAGCAGGCTATGCTCAACAGTACTTATTCTATTATGCTAGGGAGCTAGGAATCGGGAAATGATAGGTGATAGGAATGAGCTATAGAATTACTCATCTCCAAACCGAGACACTTTATTTTTATCATTTTCAGACTCATGAAATGAAGTCATTGTGAATAATAGCAGATAAATACATATGAAGTAAAGGAGAAAGCTATGTTAGGTACAATTGTAAATGTTATTACTATCATAATAGGTACATTTTTAGGAATCATATTAAAAAAGGGTATAAAAGACAAATATAAGAATACAATAATGGATGGTATAGGCTTATCAGTATCCATCATTGGTATTACAGGAGCCATAGAAACCAATAATATCATTTTAGTGATTATTAGTGTAGTAATAGGTAGTATAATTGGAGAAATGATTGACATAGATTTAAGGCTTGATAATTTAGGACATACAATGGAGTCTAAATTTGGGAAAGGTGATAGTAATTTTTCCAAAGGCTTTGTTACAGCATCATTAATTTACTTAATAGGAGCTATGGCAGTAGTTGGGTCATTGGAGTCTGGTCTAACAGGAAATCATGAAACATTGTTTGCAAAATCAATACTTGACGGGATTATGTCAATTGTCTTAGGGTCTACATTAGGTATAGGAGTTGCTTTTTCAACAATTCCAGTATTTATTTACCAAGGGGCCATTACACTTTTGGCTAGTTCGGTAAAGGACTTGTTAACACCAGCAGCTGTTACTGAGATGTCAGCGGTAGGTGGCATATTAATTTTAGCAATTGGGCTTAACCAATTAGGGCTCAAGAAAATAAAGGTTGCAAATATGCTTCCTGCTATTTTTATTCCTATTCTATATTATGGGATACTTAACATAATGTAGAATCAGGAGGAAATCAAAGAAAAAGAGAGATAAACCGAGGGTGGTGGACAAATATTCAAATAATGGGGGTATTTGAAGAAATGGTGTATTTGAAATGATTTATTATTTAGAGTAACATTAGTTATGGGCAAATTAGCACTCGCAATCAATGAGTGCTAATAATAAGCAGATTAATATTATGAGGAGGTATTACATTGAATTTAAAACCATTAGGAGACAGAGTAGTTATAAAAAAAGTGGAAGTTGAAGAGAAAACAAAAAGTGGTATTGTACTTCCAAGTAGTGCAAAAGAACAACCTTTAATGGCAGAAGTAATAGCTATTGGGGATGAAATTACAAATGATGAAAAGAAAAAAGATCAAGTAAAAATAGGTGATACTGTAATTTTCACAAAGTATGCAGGTACTGAAATAAAATTAGACGATGAAGAAGTTACCATATTGAAATTAAGTGATATTTTAGCAGTAGTAGAATAAAGGCAATTCACAATGCGCAATTCACAATTCACAATGCACAATTGTATGATGACCTTCGGTCATTGGTGAAAAAAGCATTTGCAATTCTGAGGCCATGGCCGAAGAATCTAGGGTTAATGACCCTAAAGATGGATCCAAATAATTGTGAACTGTGAATTTAATAATTGTGAATTAGATTTACGAAGTAAATTATAAAGGAGAGTGTGTGTTTAATGGCAAAAGAGATAAAATTCGGCGAAGAAGCTCGTCGTTCAATGGAAAAAGGAATTAATAAATTAGCGGATACTGTTAAGGTAACATTAGGACCTAAGGGTAGAAATGTAGTTTTAGATAAAAAATATGGTTCACCACTTATTACTAATGATGGTGTAACAATAGCTCGTGAAATTGAATTAGAAGATAGATATGAAAATATGGGTGCACAACTTGTTAAAGAAGTTGCAACTAAAACAAATGATGTGGCTGGAGACGGTACTACAACTGCAACCCTATTAGCTCAAGCAATTATTAGAGAAGGCTTAAAGAATGTAGCAGCTGGTGCAAATCCAATGATTCTACAAAAAGGTATTAGAAAAGCAGTAGATACAGCTGTTGAAGAAATCAAAAAATCTTCAGTTAAAGTAGAAACTAAAGAATCTATAGCTCAAGTTGCAGCTATATCAGCATCTGATGAAGAAGTTGGTAAATTAATATCAGATGCTATGGAAAAGGTTGGAAATGATGGTGTTATAACTGTTGAAGAATCAAAAACAATGGGAACTACTCTAGAAATTGTAGAAGGAATGCAATTTGATAGAGGCTATGTGTCACCTTATATGGTAACTGATAGCGAAAAAATGCTAGCAGAGTATGAAAATCCATATATATTAATTACTGATAAGAAAATCTCTAATATTCAAGAGATACTTCCATTATTAGAAGAAATAGTTCAAATGAGTAAACCACTAGTAATCATCGCTGAAGATATTGAAGGAGAAGCTTTGGCAACACTAGTAGTAAATAGATTAAGAGGAACATTTAATTGTCTTGCTGTTAAGGCTCCTGGCTTTGGAGACAGAAGAAAAGAAATGCTTCAAGATATAGCAATATTAACAGGTGGAACTGTAATATCTGAAGAATTAGGCTATGATTTAAAAGACACTACTGTAGATATGTTAGGGTCAGCAGCAAAGATTAAAGTTGATAAAGAAAATACTGTGATCGTTGATGGAGCAGGCAAACAAGAAGATCTTAATAATAGAATAAATCAAATAAAATCACAAATCGAAAGTACAGAATCTGAATTTGATAAAGAAAAATTACAAGAAAGATTAGCTAAATTATCAGGTGGAGTAGCTGTAATCCAAGTAGGTGCTGCAACTGAAACTGAATTAAAGGAAAGAAAATTAAGAATAGAAGATGCTTTAGCAGCAACTCGTGCAGCTGTTGAAGAAGGAATGGTAGCAGGTGGTGGTACAGTATTAATAGATATTACACCAGCTGTAGCTAAATTATTAGATGAAACTAGTGGAGATGAAAAAACAGGTATTAGCATAATAGTAAGAGCATTAGAAGAACCGGTTAGACAAATAGCAACTAATGCTGGACTAGAAGGTTCTGTAATAGTAGAAAAAGTAAAGGATTTAGATGTAGGTGTAGGTTTTAATGCATTGACTGAAGAATATGTAAACATGATAGAAGCTGGTATAATAGACCCAACTAAAGTAACTCGTTCAGCTCTACAAAACGCTGCAAGTGTAGCATCAATGGTATTGACAACTGAAGGTGCAATAGCGGATGTTGAAGAAGATGAGCCTATGCCAATGAATCCTGGTATGGGTGGAATGATGTAATAAGGAATTTTAGTATAGAAACCTCCGAGTAATTTCGGAGGTTTTTTGTACAAAAAATATTTGTATTTAAAGTGATGGCAGCTTTCTGACTTAGTTGCAAGTATTTGAATATTATGTTAATATTAGATTGTTATAAGAAAATCTCATGTATTTAACAAATTATATTCCGTTGTGGAATAAGGAGGAAATCTTGTGAATTTAAGATGGATAGAGACTTTTGTCACTGTAGCGGAATGCTTAAATTTTACAAAAGCTGCTGAAAAACTATATATGACACAGTCTTCAACAAGTAAAATAATAAAATCACTAGAGGATGAACTAGAAACACAGTTGTTTTATCGTAGTCCTAAAATAGAGTTAACTGATGTAGGAGAAGCCATTTATAAACAATGTATTCAAATAATTAACCTAACTAACAATATTTCTTTAGAAGTGGAAAACTTCTATGAATTAAACAAAGGTGAGATTAAAATAGGAATTCCACCCTTAACGGGTTCTCACTTCTTTCCAAGAATAATTGGAGAATTTAATTCAATTTATCCAAATGTTGAATTAAAACTATTTGAAGGTGGTTCAAGGCAGATTGAGAGCAAACTAGATGAAGGATCACTAGATGTTGGAGTTATGATGACTAATCCAGCTAAAGGGGATATATTTGAGTTTTTTGAGTTTGTGAAAAGCCCTCTTTTATTAGTTGTAAACAAGGATAATGAATTATCCAGAAAAGAGTTTATTAGATTTGAAGAACTAAAAAATGAAAAACTAATACTATTTCAAGAAGATTTTAAACTTAATGATAATATTAGTGAAAGATGTTTACAAAGTGGTTTTGAACCAACAATAATTTGTAAAAGCTCCCAAAAAGAATTCATTGCAAAGATGGTAGAAACAGATGTATGCGTAGGCTTTCTCCCCCAAGTAACTTGTATGGAATTAAACAATGATGACTTATCATATATCCCACTTGAAGAGCCAACCATCTATTTGAACCTTGCTATTGCTTGGAAAAAGGATAGATATTTATCTCATGCTAGTAGAAAGTGGATCGAATTTGCAGCGGAAAAGCTAGGGGTTAAAATTAATAAAATTTAGAAAATTCACAATCATTTAAAACAAACCATTTACACCATTTTTTATATTGACTTTAATATATATATTTGATAAATTAAAAAGAAAAATAATGCAAACAAAAAACAACAATATTCAATCTTTTTGATTTATGTAAATGCATAAATATTTCATTAGATTACATCATATGCCATATGATGTAAGTTTTTTATTATTTTAGAATAGTCCAATAGAGTGATTAATACTTGATTAAAAGAGGAGGAGTAATATTGAAATTTGTTGGTGATGGTTTAACATTTGATGATGTCCTATTAGTTCCTAATGAATCTGAAGTATTGCCTAAGGAAACAAACGTAGATACTTATTTAACAAAAAAGATCAAACTACGCATTCCTTTAATGAGTGCTGGTATGGATACTGTAACTGAATCAAGAATGGCTATAGCTATGGCAAGAGAAGGTGGAATAGGAATTATTCATAAGAATATGTCAATCGAAGAGCAGGCTATGGAAGTAGATAAAGTAAAAAGATCTGAGCATGGAGTTATAACAGATCCATTTTTCCTTTCTCCATTTCATATCGTATCGGATGCCCTTGAGTTGATGGAAAGGTATAAAATTTCTGGTGTTCCTATAACCAATGATGAAGGAAAGTTGGTAGGAATAATTACAAATAGAGATATTAGATTTGAAAAAGGAATATCTAAAAAAATAGATGAAGTTATGACTAAGGAAAATCTAGTAACGGCTAGAGAAGGTATCTCTATGGATGATGCCTTAGAAAAAATGAAAAGCCATAAAATTGAAAAGCTTCCTATAGTAGATGATGAAGGTGTGTTAAAAGGATTAATCACAATTAAGGATATAGAAAAAACAATCCAATATCCTAATTCAGCAAGAGATAGTGAAGGCAGGCTTCTAACGGGAGCAGCAGTAGGTGTTACAGCAGATATGATTGATAGAGTAACTGCACTTGTAAAAGCTAAGGTTGATGTTGTTGTACTTGATACAGCCCATGGTCATTCCAAGGGAGTAATTGAATCCGTTAGGAAAATTAAGGCTAATTTTCCTAATCTTCAAGTAATAGCAGGGAATGTAGCTACAGCAGAAGGGACAGTCGCATTAATAGAGGCTGGAGCAGATGCTGTAAAAGTAGGAATCGGACCAGGATCAATTTGTACTACAAGGGTGGTAACAGGTGTAGGTGTCCCACAAGTTACAGCTATTATGAACTGTGCTGAAGCAGCTAAAAAATATGAAATCCCAGTAATAGCTGATGGTGGAGTTAAGTATTCGGGAGATGTGACCAAAGCATTAGCAGCAGGAGCTAATGTAGTTATGGCAGGTTCATTGTTTGCTGGTACTGATGAAAGTCCAGGGGAAGAAGTACTATATGAAGGAAAGAGATATAAAGTGTATAGGGGCATGGGCTCTCTAGGAGCAATGGACGCTGGAAGTGGGGATAGATACTTCCAAACTAAAGTAAAAAAATATGTTCCAGAAGGAGTAGAAGGCATGGTGCATTTTAAAGGTGCATTAGGCGATGTAATATATCAATTAATAGGTGGTCTAAAGTCTGGTATGGGATATTGTGGCTCAAAAAATATACCTGATTTACAAGAAAAAGCTCGATTCATGAGAATTACAACTGCATCATTAATAGAAAATCATCCTCATGATATTCAAATAACAAAAGAATCTCCAAATTATTCAAGGAGAAGTTAATAGAAACAAATAGTTTAAACCATTAATTTGAAAAAATTAATGGTTTTTTTATCGGTTTTTACCAAAATATATAGCTACTGAAAAAGAATAATATTATTATTTTTACAAGATAATAACTATGTATCTATTATATTTTATCTTGTTAGTGAGGAGGATAAAAAATGCGTGCAGGGATAATACCGACTCTACTAGGAACAGCTGTGACTGGTGCTACATTATATATGAATGGAGAAGATCTAGTTAAGAGAGGCAAGAAAAAAAGGAATATCGAGTCTATGGTTGCAACAGGATTGTTAGGCTTTGGTATAGCTCATGTAGTATTAGGTAGCATAAATATGATGAAAAACCAATAAGGCTTTTAAAACTGGCAGAAACATTTCTGCCAGTTTTTAATGTGTAAGCCTCTTACAAATAATAGTACAAGCCTTAATGGAAGGATAATATAAGCAAGAAATTGACATAAGTCAATAATCCGATATAATTAAGTATAGGTATTAATTTAATGAATAGATAGGTGAGATTATATGGTGAGGCCAACAAAATGGAGAAAAGTATGTCAAAAACCTATTAATATGGGTTTTAGGCCATTGGATGATGATTTGGATTCTAAAGAAATAATAAAAATGACAATAGACGAATACGAAACAGTACGGTTGATAGACTATGAAGGGCTTAAACAAGAAGATTGTGCTAAGCGGATGAATATTGGGCGAACTACCGTCCAAGGAATATATAATGATGCAAGAAAAAAAATAGGAGAAGCTTTAGTTGACAATAAAGTACTCATTATAGAAGGTGGCAGTTATGAATTGTGTGATGGGGAATCTGCCTTTTGTGACCATAAATATTGTGTGATGGATAGAACAATTAACAGCAGTAAAAAATAATCAAACAAAGAAGAATAGAGTTTAAAGTTAAAAACAGAATAATTGGTAGAAGTATTAGAATACATTATTATTGAGGATATATCAATTAGTATTTACTTAGATTTTACAAATGGTATAATTTAATCTGAGTATTTATTTTTTAGATTTTGCTATTATACCACTATGGAAAGGTGATATGGATGAAAATAGGCTTAGATGTAGGTTCTACTACATTAAAGTGTGTAGTTTTAGATGATAATGATAAATTAGTGTTTCATTCCTATTATAGGCATTATTCTGAAATTAAAGAAAAAACAGTTGAATTATTAAGGCAAATTAGAGATAAATTTCCCCAAGAGAAAAATTTTTCTTTATGCGTCTCTGGTTCTGCAGGCATGGGCTTAGCAGAAAACAATGGTATTGCTTTTATTCAAGAGGTATACGCAACTAGAATAGCTGTAAATAGATTGATACCCTATACAGATGTAGTTATTGAATTAGGGGGAGAGGATGCTAAGATTCTTTTTCTAACTGATGGCTTGGAAGTAAGAATGAATGGTTCATGTGCTGGTGGGACAGGAGCATTTATAGACCAAATGGCATCATTGCTAGATGTAAGCCTAGTAGAGATGAATGAAATGGCAAAAAAATTTAATAAGATTTATACAATTGCTTCAAGATGTGGGGTTTTTGCAAAGTCAGATGTTCAACCATTACTTAATCAAGGTGCTAATAAAGACGATATTTCTGCAAGTATTTTTGCAGCTGTAGTAAATCAAACTATTGGTGGATTGGCCCAAGGGAGAGAAATAGAAGGGAAAGTAGTTTACTTAGGTGGACCACTTACTTTTTTTTCTGAATTGAGAGAAAGCTTTGATAGGATATTAAATATTAAAGGTATATGTCCTGAAAACTCCTTGTACTTTGTAGCCTTAGGTGCAGCCTACACTGATTTAAGCCAGGAAGTTGACTTAGATGAAATAATTGATAAAGTTTATAAATACGAAGTAAAAGAGGACTACAATAGCACTATGACTTTATTTGAGGGCAAGGAAGACTATGATGAGTTTGTTAGAAGACATTCATCAGAGAGGGTAGATTATCTAGATCCCACTGAATATACTGGAGATGCATTTTTAGGGATTGATGCAGGTTCTACTACAGTAAAAGCTGCAGTTATAAACTCAGACGATAAAATACTTTACTCCACCTATTTACCTAATAGCGGAAATCCAGTGCCTATAATAAAAAGTTTCTTAGAGGATTTCTATGAAAAATTCCCGAATATAATGATAAAATCATCTGCAGTGACAGGATACGGTGAAGACATTATAAAAAATGCTTTCGATATAGACTATGGATTGGTTGAAACTATAGCACATTATACGGCTGCTAAGAAATTTAAATCTGATGTTGATTTTATTATAGACATTGGTGGACAGGACATTAAATGTTTTAAAATTAGAGATGGAGTTATAGATAATATATTTCTAAATGAAGCCTGCTCATCAGGATGTGGTTCATTTTTGCAGACATTTGCAAGTGCCTTGGATTATTCAATAGAGGACTTTGCAAAGCTTGGATTAGAATCCACAAGGCCTGTAGATTTAGGTTCAAGATGTACTGTATTTATGAATTCTCAAGTAAAACAAGCACAGAAGGATGGAGCCAGTATAGAGGATATATCCGCAGGCCTATCTATAAGTGTTGTTAAGAACGCATTATATAAGGTTATTAGGGCATCATCAGCAGATAGTTTAGGGAAAAACATTGTAGTACAAGGTGGAACCTTTCATAATGATGTAGTTCTTAGGGCCTTTGAAAAAGAATTAAATAGAAATGTAGTTCGGCCTAACATATCTGGTTTAATGGGTGCCTATGGAGCTGCCTTATTTGCCAAAGAAAATGCAAAGGAAAAGACCAGTCTTATTAAAGAAGAACAGTTAAAGGAATTTGTTCATAAGGCCAAGGTGGTTACATGTGGCCTGTGTAATAACAGTTGTAAATTAACTGTAAATACATTTAACAATAATCGTAAGTTTATTGGTGGAAACAGATGTGAAAGACCTATTGTTAGTAAGAGTAANAAACCAAAGTATAATATGTTTGACTATAAGCTGTCACTATTAGAAGAGTATAAGCCTGTAAAAGGTAAAAGAGGCACAATTGGTATCCCTATGGGACTTAATATGTATGAGTTATTACCTTTTTGGCATACTTTATTTACAAAATTAGAATTTGAAGTTGTAACCAGCCCAACATCAACAAGAGCTCTTTACTTAAAGGGCCAGCATACAATTCCATCTGACACAGTATGTTTTCCTGCAAAACTAATGCATGGACATATCGAGTATTTATTGGATGAAGGTGTAGATACGATATTTTATCCATGTTTGACATATAATATAAACGAGGAAAAAGGAGACAATCACTTCAATTGCCCTGTTGTTGCATACTATCCAGAGGTTATTAAAGGAAATGTAGCTGCTATTGAGAATATTCGATTTATATATGATTATTTTGGTATTCATAGAAAGAATGACTTTACTAAGGCTATACATAAATCTTTAGAAAAATACTTTGGAGGTATAACATTTAATGAAGTAAAGCATGCAGTAGATAATGCCTATGAAGAGTATTATAATTATATGAAAAAGATAAATGAAATGGGTAAGAACTATATTGAACTTGCTAGAGCCAATGATATGCAAATAATAGTACTAGCTGGACGCCCATATCATATAGACCCAGAAATAAACCATGGAATAGCAAAATTAATTACTGAATTTGGAGTAGCAGTAGTTACAGAGGATTCAGTGAGTGATGGAGTAGAGAAATTTAATACAGANGTACTAAATCAATGGACCTATCATGCAAGGCTTTATGCTTCTGCCAAGTATATTGCGGATAAAGATGATATTAATCTAGTTCAACTGGTTTCATTCGGATGTGGCCTTGATGCTATAACAACCGATGAAGTTCATAGTATATTGGGAAGAGAAGGGAAGATATATACTCAGATTAAAATAGATGAAATAACAAATTTAGGAGCTGTAAAAATAAGAATTAGAAGTCTACTTGCTGCTATTGAACAAAGAAAGAATGAGGTATTAAGCTATGCGCAATGATAATGATACTATTAAAGTCGTTGAATTTACTAAAGAAATGCGTAATGATTACACTATTTTAGTACCAAATATGTTGCCAATACATTGGGAGTTTGTAAAGGGTATATTTAGGAAATACGGATATAATATGGAGATATTAAACAATGGTGGTCAAAAGGTTATAGATGAAGGACTGAAGTATGTACACAATGATACCTGTTATCCTGCTTTACTTGTAATAGGTCAATTCATGGATGCTATTAAGAGTGGAGAATATGATGTAAATAAGATAGCCCTTCTTATAAGTCAAACTGGAGGAGGGTGCAGAGCATCAAACTATATACACCTACTTAGAAAGGCGTTAAATAAAGCTGAATATAGTCAAATTCCTGTTA
>JGI24712J26585_10003341_pt1 | contig 12655 bp, 9 predicted proteins | sample BioPla3DNA2_FD_26585 | JGI IMG/M metagenome (IMG submission 26585) | reverse complement strand
TTCAATGGCTTTTGGTTTATAACTTGATTTCTTAGGTATGTTGGTAATGGTCGGATTCTTAACCAGTACCATATTTCCAGAACCATCTACATAGACACTCACTATATAAGCAGAGTGGACGGTCTTTGTATTTTCTCCCTCTGTAATGAGCTGGTCTACACTGTAGGTTACATTAAACTCATTGTCGCCAGTTGGCTCTACCGTCCATATCTGAAATCCTCTTACAGAAGACGATACAGGAATATCTTTGCGTACTGTATCAACATTGAGAGCTTGAAGTTCATCTGTCAGATAGCCTTTTAGACTTTCCATTCGATTATCAATGGACTTATCGGATTGCTCCCATGAATAGTAGACTTTCGCAAAGTTCTCTACAAAATTTTCTACATGATGAGTATCAACGTATTCCTTTTCTATGATAGTTGTTTCGTGAATAGTATGAGTATCTATAGCTGTAAAGTGCTTGAATATCGCAAAGCTGAAACTAAGCCCTAAAAGTACCCACAAGGCAATCACAACCTTTTTATGAGGATTGACCTTATAGTAGACACGAGGTTTCTTTTCCTTTGGTATCTGTTTTTCTTTATTCTGATTTTTTCTAAATTTCATCATTAAATCTTCCTTTCTCATTGTTTGATTCGTCCTGCTCCCACTAAATGCTGTTGCCAGTAGGGGCTTGTTAAGTCGGCATAACCGATTGGGTCGCCTGCATGAAACATACGGTTATTGCCAAGGTATATCCCAACATGAGTAATATAAGAGCCAGCGTTATAGGTAGAATGAAAGAAAACCAAATCGCCAGCTTGTGCTTCCGATAGTGGGATATGCTGGGTCACATCATATTGCTGTTGTGCGGTTCGTGGTAAGTTAATTCCAGCTTTTCCATACGTCCATTGTGTCAGTCCGCTACAATCAAAAGAAGTAGTCGGGGAAGCTCCACCGTAAACGTATCGCCAGCCCTCATATTTCAGTGCTTCGTCCATGATGGCTTGTACCGTATCATCATCAAACTCTGTTGTGACAAGATACTGCGTTACCAGTTGCACATAAAACATATTGCCATAGTTGTATCGCCAGCCCCCATTGATAGGTATGGCTATGGGATTGGGGTAAGACACTTTTTCGCCACCTGAATACTCTTTTGAGAAACTTTGAGCCAGTTCAAAGGTATATTTATTTCCACGATTAGCCACATACCCTAAGAAACCACCACCATAATTGTAGGACTGGATAACCGATTCTAAATCTACACTGAGCCTTTCGCTACTGGCTAATAATTCACTGAAATACTTCACACCTTGCTTAATGGATTCTTCTGTACTCAATGAATTAGGTGGAAGACCGAGGGATTCCGAGGACTGCATAACATCTTCCGCAGTACCGCCCGATTCCACCTGTATAATCGCAAGAAGTATGTTGACATATTCTTCAACGCCATATTCTTTGGCATATTTTTCTACCATAGGCTTATGAGCCAGCACTTCTGCGGAAACATTCACACCTCCATAATGAATATTGGAAATTCCGCTGTCCTGTTCATCTGAAAATAAAATGGCAACAAACAGAAGCAGTGAGAAGACCATCAAGAATAATCCAGAACCACCAATCACTAAAGTTTTCAACTTCATGGTTTCTTACCGACTTTCTTAATGGTGGCGGTTTTGATTGGTGGTCTACTTCTTGTATTTTGTAGTGGTACTCTTTGAACAGTAGACGGACGTTCTTTTGTGATTGGACGTTGTGAAGTTCTATCTGCTGTAGTGGTTGAAGTTGCTGGCTTTTGAACGGTTTTTTCTTGAACGGTATTGCCTTGGCGTTCCACTTTTGGACTTGAAAAATCGGACTTAACTGCTGGACGCTCTTGTTTGGCTTGTTGAGATTCCTTATATGAAGTCTGAATATTAGACTGTTTTGAGGTCTGTTCATCATGATATTGTTCTTGTCTTGTAGTCGGTCTTTCATGAACAGAAGAAGCAGGCTGTTTTTTCTGTTTGACCTGTTCCATTTCAGAGCGACGCTTCGCAATGGTTTTTCGCCTTTGTTCCTGCTGTTCCTTGCGTCCACTGGCTCTGTCCGCTTTGGTTTGAGAAATACTACTGGTTAAATCACGGACATTCTCTTTTACTTTGGATTTTCCTTGATATACTGCATATCTTGCATTGGTCGGCAAATCTTTAACCTGTTCTTTCAAACCACTAGCAGTGTCTACCATTCTGTCTTTGGTATCAGCTACTGTACCGATGGTTTGACCGATACGTTTTCCAAGTGTTGATTTTTCCTTTCCGTCTGGTCGGGAGTGATCTGCTTGTGTCCTTGCAGAACTCCCCGAACCCGACTGTCCTTTTTTACCTGTAACAATGGCAGACCCAGCCCCTAGAGTAGTCATGGAACGTCCAAGTTTCCGCTGTAGACGGTGCATGTGAGCGTGCATAAGCATACGAGGTTTTCTCATCACACGACTTCCCACACTTTGAGAATCGTTACTCTGTAGAGAAAACATACTCATTAAATCGCCCAGCTTGAAGTAGATTCCTGCAAAGGTCACAATCTGTAGAAAAGCAATCAAAAAGAACGGATAACCAGCCGATAAGGTATAGAGCATGGTTGAAATACTAAATGCTGTCGTAATAATCAATGTGATTCCAGCTCGTGTCAAAATGGTATTAAAGAGCTTTGTTATGGCTCGTTTTGACATACCATCAAATGATGGAATCATGCTTAAAATAAAGCTCACAGGCAGAAACATAGCATAGATGATAAAAAGTACCTGCGAGAAAATCATGATTCCTGTTAATAGGAATACAAATATGGAAATCCCAATATTGAAGACAAATAGGAAGAAGACTGTACCTAAACGGTTAATGGTCTTTGTAATGGTTAGATTGGTATTGCTTCTGTCTTCAATTTCTTCCGCAACAATTTTTTCTCTGTCTTCGCCATTGTTGGAATCTGGGCTGGTGGAGAGCAGGCTTTCCACACGGTCAATACCGATACTTTCAATGTCTGAACTGTTGTATTGAAGCAGTAGCCACGGTTGCTGAACCTGTATGGAAAACAGGCTATCTCTGATTAAGTCCACGCTGTCCTTGCCTTGACTATCGGAATGGGGCATGACAATCTTCGTGCCAAGTGATAAACTGGCATTACTGATGTCTGATGAAAAGTCATTGATTTTTTTAATGTAGTCGGGAGCGTAGGCAATAAAGGAAGCCGATAGGATAAACACCAGCACAAAATTCATAATGGCATGAATTGCCTTTGTGGTTTCTCTCTTTATCAGTCCCGTATAGGCAACATAAACCCCAAGAACCAAAATCAAGAGTAAGAGGAATCCAACATAGAAACCCTCTGTTGAAAATCCGTTTGCACTCACACCAGCTAAGGTCTGCATATTCTTACCAATGGAATCTGCTGTAGCGGAAATGAAGTCTAAGGAATAGGCTTCCTGTACTAAGTAACCTGTCGCATTGGAAACATACAAACTGATTGTCCAAATAAAATTGGTAATGGCATATAGTCCATACATGACCTGTTTTCCAATCCCGTCCGACCAGTTCCACGGAAGCCAGCCCCAGCTATTATCCACATAAAAATCCAGTTGATAGTTTTCAAGTGGGTATCGGCTGTATTCATTTGCCACATTGACCGTATCATCTACCAAGCCCGCAGCTTGAACCACCGTTCCCAGCATGGCTAAAAGAAAAATGGCAATCACAAGTGTGAAAGCCACTGTCATTGCCACTTTACCTAGACGTTTCAGCGTCCAGTTTGATTTTATTCTGTTTACTATTGATGGTTTCACATTTACACCTCTTTTCGCACAGGTGGTCTGGTATCAAAGGCATGGAGCAGTTCTTCAAATACAGGGTGGAACTGTATCACACCGACACGACCATATAAATCACTGATAAGGCATTGCCCGTTTTCCAAATCACGCAATCGCTTCTGATTGTTTTCGTCCTCTGGGTCTACACCAAAAAAGGCTAAGGTCTTTTTAATCTCGTTAAGGTCAGTGGAACGAAATGCAAATTTTAAGCCGAGGTTATTTTTCAGTTTTTCATCTAAGAGGTCGTCTGTATTTTGGGTCACGAAATATACCCCAGCGTTCATAGCACGACCAGCCCGAACCAGCTTCATAGATAGTGTTTTTCCTTGTGCTACCTGTAAAAAGCTCCATGCTTCGTCTAAATCTACAATCTTGAAAATGCTTCGGTCTGTATGGATAAAGTCTAAAGCAAAGGTACTAATGACAATCAGCATAGCAACGGATAAAAGCTCCATAGTGGTATATTCCTCAAAGGAAGTTTCCTTGTCGGGAAGTACCAAGTCCGCAACCTGTATAATGTTCAGTTGTTTTTCTAAGCTGATAGACTGCTCCACATAACCATTACTGAATAATAAATGTGCAAAGTCATAGTCTGTAAAACTTTCGATATGGTCGGCTATACTGGTACTTAGTGGCGTATTCTCAACCCGTAATTCCTCAATCACTTTCATCAACCCTCGTACTTCACTATTGGTTACTGCACGAATGGCTTTTCTAAGGATTGGGAAGCGTTCCCCATCACGAGAGGAAATCCCCGTAAGGAATGTCAGAATATCAATAGCCAGTGATTCAGAATCTTTGGGATTTTTCATAATCACATAAGGGTCAAGTAAGCCTTTGTTTTTCTCATCAGAAGTCAGAGTGACGATATTGATTTCATGGGAAATCTCTGGCAAGGTTTCTTTCCATCTGCCACGTTCTGCTTTTGGGTCTACAATCACTGCTTGTGCCCCATAAAGCACCGCATAATAGACGATAAGGTTATTCGCAAAGGATTTACCACCACCCAGCGAACCAACAAAAGCCGACGCTAACGCATTGGTTACTGAACCCTTAACCCCTTGACTGGCAAGAGCAGGTTTCAGATAGACATTGCGTCCAGTATCTAAGCTGTAGCCAACATAAATCCCCTCATTTTCCCCCAGCATTTGAGTAGCACCAAAACCTAAACCAGCGAGGAAATCAGAGGTCACGTATTGAATATAATCATTCATATAACGCTTGCTGGCAGGTAAAAATTCTTCATGTAAGCCGAGCATATCCCCAAATGGTCGTACCAGTTTTACGCTTAAATCGTCATAAAAATCTTTCACTTCATTACAACGACGTTTGAGTTCGTCAAGATCATTTGCTGATACCCTTACCACATAAGACAGCTTGTACATAGATTCCTTGCTTTGGTCTAAATTGGTTTCCAGCTCATTCACACTTTCCAGAGCTTCCGCCACATTGGAGCTGGTTTCATTATCACTTTGCCAAGCGTGGTTATCCAAGTCTTTCAGTTCTTTCTTTTTATTGCGGACAGTAGATAGGGCTTTACGATTCGCTACAATTTCCACATTCATTGACGTATCAATCGGGAATGTAAATTGCTGTTGCTGGTAGTAGAAGATTTCAGAGGACGGGAAGTCCAGTTCTCCGACAATGCTGTTAATGGTAAAGTAAGCTACATAGACGGTTTCATCTTCCTGCTGGATTTTCAAATATCGCTGTTTTTCTTCCACCAAACAGCGAGTAGGCTTAATCAAGTCATAGTATTTAATCAGCGTTTCATTATCCAGCTTTTTCTTTGATAGATGGTACTCATACTCTTCATAGGCAGTGCCTGTCTGTCCGTAAAGGTGTTCAATCAGATAGCCGAAGTCGTCCTTATCTAACCTGCGGATTTTGAAACGACGAGAGATTTTATTTTCTAAGAGCTTTTCCATCTTCTGAAAACGCAGGATTTCATCATTACTCATACTAACAAAATCGCCCATCAGCTTATGGTTCACATCATAGACAAAATCAGACAAAGCATTTTTTGCTTCAACGGTAAGACTTTTCATAGAAAACTCCTGATCGTTGAGAAGCAACTTAAAGCCGATAAAGAAACGGTAGTTCACTTGATTTTCGCCAATCATGGATATTAAAGCGTCTGTCTGTTGGTCGATTTTGTCATAGGCAACCGCTTTGAGCTTGCCAGTGACTTCATTTTTGGAACGCTCTTGTGCAGAACGTATGCTGGATTCTGTACTGATTTGTAAAGCATGAATTTTGCCATCACGATTTTGTGCGATAAGCTGTCTGAAAGAATCATGCACTTGTATTTTCTGTTCTGGACTTAGAAATGAGTAATTGTAAGGAACAAGCTCATAGTAAGCATAACATTCCCCGTCTTTATTCCAGACGAGATTGTTTTCAATGTATTTAATTGGATATGCCATAAAATTCACTCCTAACTGCTGTAATGGCTTCTTGTGGCTGGTTTCTGCCAAGCGTTACTTTTTTTCCTGCATAGGTCAGCTTTGGTCGCAGTGCATAAGCAATGACAGACTTCAAAAATCCATAAGGCTTTTTACCATCAAAAGTTTTTGTAGACATAAACCATGTGAAAGCCACAGGAATCCCAAAGTATTTGAGAAATGCTCCCTCTATCATGGAAAGAGGGGGCAAGTTGCCAAGTATCATCACTGCAAAGAGTGACACGACAAACCATGTCATTTGCGTAAAGGTTATGGGAAACGGAAGTCTAAAATCATTGATAGAATACAGTACCTTTTCCACAGACCAGATACTGGTATAGCTTCGTATTTTCTTCATGTAATCAATCCTTTCATAAAAAATAGGGGTAGCTGATTGAGCCACCCCGTAAAATAGAAAATCTGCCAGTAGTAATGTACCGACAGATTTAATAGACGATTTCAAAAATCCCATGATTGGTTGAGATAAACGTTCCTGAAAGGTCTAAATCCCGACCATAGGCTTGATAATCAATATAGTTTTGAAGACTAGCTGGTACTTCGCCTAAAGCACCCGTTTCTTCAATGTAGTAGCGTGCCACGTCATACATATCATCACAATCGGAATGAATGATAATATCCTCTTGATGTTCGCTTAGTTCTTCAATGCTTGAAAAATGAGTGAGCAGAGCAGATAGCTCCGATTGTAATTCTTCGGGTAATTCCGATACCATTTCCCATAGTCGATTGAGTTCGCCAATGGAAGTGTATTCGTCAACCGTAAAGGGTAACTCGTAGTCATGAATGGCGTATTCCTCATATTCATCATTCAAGCCGATTTTCTCTTTGACTTCCTCAAAGTCAATGGGAAAGGTAAACCACGCACCGACCAATTCGCCCTCATTGTATTTGCCTAAATTCGCAATATAGACTTGCATATCGTCCATATATTCACGTCCTTTCTTTGTAGAGATTCAAAAATCCCTACCGCACTTCGTTTGGTGTACCATTCCTTTGCGGAACATAAGAAAACCACTTATATTCCACAAAAGAACGGTTTTATTTAAGCACCAATAATGCGATTGAATAGCTCTAGTAAAATGTCTTTTACTCCAGCAGCGTTGAAGACTAAGCCAACCGCAATAATCGCAATAATTAAAAAGCCAATCAGTTTGCTAAACTCACGCTTGAAGCCAAGATACAAGCCAATCACAACGATTGCTAAAAGCACCAGTGATTGAGCGTTTGATAGAAACCAGTTATAAAGGTTTTGTCCAAAATTCATAAAAATGTTCTCCTCTCTATATTCAATGAATTTGTATTTGAGTTATTTTTTTGTTGTTATCACGTCCTGTTCTTTTACTGACTGTTGCTTCAAAATCTGCTTGTGTCGGTCTGTCAGTTTCGCATGGTCGAGAATGTCTTTTACAACCTGCGTCTGGTTGATTTCATCAAGTTTAATCGCAACCTTTAAGGTCGGGGCAACTTGATGAGATAGCCAGTTCAGCGTCCTTTGGAAGGAGTAAGGCTCTGGTTTTGTGGTTAGTTTTAATCGTTCACGATTGTTCCCAATAAACCAAGCCCATTCTTCATTCAGTTTCCAATCAGAACGAGGTTTGGAATCGTCTTTATCTACAAAACGGATATACCGATTGATAATTTTAAAGGCGGTATGCTCTGGATTGTCATAGACGAGTAAATCACGGACTGCATAATAGGCACGCTCATTTTTCAATCGAATCTCAAAACGGTTTTTTACTTCTGCGTCTTCAATGGGAATATCATTTTTCTTGTACTGCTCGTAGTCCTTTTCATAGATACAGAAATAAACTTCACTTTGTAATGAACCGATATAGAGGGTGTTTCCCATACATTCCTTTTCCTCTTTGCGTACCAGTTCGCCACTGCGATAGCTTTTAAAACTGCGGAAGACGGAGATACATTCTTCCTGTTGGCACTTTTCAGTGAGTACAGGGATATTTAAAATCCCTGTCTTATCGTTAATGGCAAGGTCAAGGCGTTTCATCACACCGCCAGCCACCAAAACGTCCATAAAGAACTCATACCAGCTTCTTTGTTGTGCCAGAAGATAGCTTTCAAATTGTCTGCACCCACGACCTTTCAATTCCACCAGAACTCCTTTGTCCAGTTCATGGGAGCAAAGGACGAATATGTCGCCTAAAGCATAATGCTCTGAATAAGAATAGAAACCATAGTCCTCATGAAGAAAATAGGACAGTTTCAGTTGTAAGATGTTTTCGACCACCTGCTGTACGTCTGTTGTCGGAAAGCGAATCCTTACATAATCAAACAGCATTTCAAGGGGAGCGTCGGGATTGAAGCGTTCCAGAGCTTCCCAAAGGGACTGCTGTAAATCCTCTGATGGCTTGACTTTTCCTGTTTCAATATCGCTTAGATACTGCCTTGTAATACCAGTCGCAACAGCTAAACGGTTTTGAGATAGTCCATAAGCCAAGCGTTTTTCTTTTAAATGCTGTAACCAAGTTTGTTCATTCAGTAAAAATCCCTCCAATCAAAAAGGCGTATGTCAACTTTTAAAGCCCATTTGACATACGCTGAAATTTTGTAAATCCCTTGTAACCAAAGGATTTTCTAATGTTTTTTTGACTGTTTCCTGTCGATTTGTACCCCCCTGTTAGATACGGGGGGTTAAGTGCTGGCGTGGCTATTGCCACACCAGCCAGCAAGATCAGTCCACACCTGCGACTTCCGCTTCGCACGTCGCCTGCGTGGACTGTCTGCTGTTGGATAACTTTTTAATTTCCTCCAAGAAATCATATCCTTTTGGTACAAGGGGAGTATAAAACTCTGATATGACACTTGTTCCTACATCAACATAGCCACGACCTTTGATTCGCTTTAAGAAGAAATCCTTTTGTACGTCACTGCCAAACATCATGCCATAGCCCATTTCAGACATACGACCTAAAGCCACTCTGAAATTAAACTGATCACGGATTCCGTCGCCTAAATATTTTGCGTCTGGACGTTGACAAGCCAGTATTAGAAAGAAGCCAGCTTGACGACCTAACATGACAATCTGTTTCAGCTTATTCATAACTGCGGTGTTTTCTTTTGTTCCCAGCATTTCCATGAAAGCGACGTATTCATCAAAGATTAAGAAGTGTGCCGGGAGACCTAAGTAAGCATAATTTTTGCCAGTCTTATAGTTCTTCATCTGCTTCATTTCCTCACTACGTTTCATCATTTCTTCATAGAATGTTTCAATGCAAGAAAGCAAGTCTTCTTTTCTATAGTAGACATTTGCCATCACAGAACCTAAGTCCGCAAGNTCAGCATTTTTCGGGTCAAGAATATACAGTTTTGAATCTGTATGAAGCAAGGCTTCAATCAGTGTCAGTATAAAGTAAGTTTTACCGCCACCTGTACCACCAGCAATCAACATATGAGGGAGCTTATCATATTCCCACCATACGTTTTTCATTAAGCGAAGTTTACCATCTTTAGCTTCTACTTCATCAATAGAAATACGACTGGCTATGGTGTCATAGAGCAAAGTATATTCCACATAGGAATCCTTTAACTCTTTATCCGTCAGCTCACAGTACAAGCCACTCTCTAATTTCTTTTCCAAGTGTAAGAGTTGGTCTTGATATTTTCCCAGCGTGATTTCCACCCGTATCTGTATCAAGCCATTTTTAAGTCGATAATACATTTTAGGGAAGTAGGTTATCTTTTCCTTTGTACGACCAGCACTATCTTTAAAGAAACCCTCTGTTTTGACCTGTTCAGATTCATACCACTTGTTTTCAAGTATCATCTTTGCCAGTTTTTGACGGTGGTAAAGTTGTTTAACCGTATCATAGCGAACCCGTTTGAATACAAACGCTACCAGCAAGCAGATAAGAATTGCGACACTGAAACTGATAATTAAATAGGGAATGTCAATCTTATCTGCTTGTGATAGGTTAAAATCCTGCCAGTTGATCTGCTGGATTGTCTTCACATGAAACAGTCCGACAACCAGCAGGAAAACAGGCAGGAGTGACGCTATCGTAAAATGAAAGACTAAATCTTTACCAGATGGGCGAATCCTTTTACCACGCTGTTTCATGCGAAAAAGTCTCCTTTCTACCTAGCGACTATTTGTCTTGTGTCGGTTCTTTCTTTGCTTGTGGTTGAGCTTTGAATGAACTAGAATCCTTTGTCAGCACAATATCGTCTGCCTTGATATACCAGTCAACATCTGCTCCTTGATAGGTGGCAGTAGCAACGGTGTCCGCAATGGGATTGATAAGTTCCACCCGTGCGTTATAATCAAACTCTTTCAAAGGCACGCTGGCAGGAATACTTACTTGAATCATGCGTCCTTGTCCTTTGGATTTTAAGTCATAGGTACGTTCCTTGATTTCATCTGAAACCGACCCGTCTTCATTTTGGATTCTCACTTCACGACGTAGAGCAGAGAATTTCAATTCTCCAAAAGTCGTGTCTTTATCTAATACAATGCCATTTGCTAATCTCATCATTTTTCCTCTCTTTCTTTATTCTTTTATCATGTCGTCAGCATGTAAAAGGTAATTTGTAAAACCACGAGTGCCGATTTTGTAGCCCTCTGCGGTAATACGTGGATTGACTAACTTCACACGTTCCTCAAAGCCGAAATGTTTTTCGCCAGCTTCAGCAGGAAGCACCACCACAATATCATCTGCTCTTTGAACATCAGAATAGAGATTATAGCTTCTTGATAAGACAGTTAGCCGTCCGTTGATTCTTCGCTGAACGACTTTATCCTCGCCAGCAAATTCTAAATTGCCGAATGTTTTTTCCATGTTGGGAATCACAAATTTAAGTTCCATATTTTTACCTATCCTTTCTTTTTTATTGGCTGAATGAATGTTTGATGGTCTTAAAGAGTGGGGAACGACCTTTTGATTCTTGATTTTTTGTTTTCATAAGTTCACTTCCTTTCAAAATCGGGTAAAAAAATAGACACCTCATTTTTTGAAGTGTCTACCTATTAAATATTCAAATTTTATTGGAAGTATCTTTATATCTTCACTTTTCAAGGATAAATCGTCGTATCAAAGCTCATTCATAAGTAGTAAATTAGTAGTAAATTGAGTGGTTTTGACCTTGATAAAGTGTGATAAGTCCAGTTTTTATGCGGATAACTAGATTTTTATGCTATTTTTTAATAAAAGATAAGTAATGATATATATACCAAAGTACGCTTGATGGCCATTTTCCTTACACAAATTAAAATTTTAATAAAATAATGAAAGGAGCATGTAGTGTGAAAAAGGGTTTAAGCGTTGTTTCCGTAGTCTTAATCATGATATTTATATTAACGGCATGTACAACAAAACCCACAAATGATAATTCAAACCCGGAGAAATCCTCTTCCATAGGCAGACCCCTGGATAGCGATGATCCTATTCCCATATGGGACATAAAATTATCGCCTGAGGAAGCTTATGATGCTTTTAAAAAAATCTACCCAAAAGCTAAGGTAAAGGAGATAGAACTCGATAAAAAGGATAATTTTTATGTCTATGAGGTTGAAGGATACGATGGGAACATAAAACATGAGGTGAAAATCGATCCCTATGGGGGTGATGTTCTAAAAGTAGAAACAGAAATCGACAGCAAAGAAAAGGGAGAGATTTTAAGGGAGGACCTGGCAAAAATCCCGGAGTTAATTGAAAAGGCTTTGAAGGACGCAGGAGAAGACTTTCAACCTGAAGAATGGAGTCTGGAAATAAAACGGGGCAAAATTATATTTGAAGTAGACGTGGTGGATAGTAATTATAGAGAAATAGAATATAAATATGATCTGGGAACAGGTAAATTAATTGAAAAAGACATGTAAGGTAGAGGGGGAAACCCCTCTATTTTAATGCGACACTATCTTTGTGTTACAGTTCACACCTCAACCTATGCGCAGTTGGCCAAATATGCAAAATTTCAATTAATGCCTGAATTTTATGCAGTTTATTCTAATTTCCACCACATTTATGGCCTATTACCTGGAATTTTGCACAAAAACTGTCTATTGGGATAGGATGTGAATGGTAAAACCTTTGTTTCACATAGCCCATCACTTTTCCAATCGCTTACTACAAATATTATAGATTTGATGATATAATTGAGGAAGAAAAAGATTACCGGGTTAACCGATTTTGGATCCGGAAACTCGTATAAATAACTTTATAGGAGAGCCAATAATGAAAGGAGACAATATGTGTACAGGCATAAAGATAGACTACGATGATGGTTGTGTAATGGGGAGGACAATGGATTATGAGGTCCCTCTGAACTACAATGCAATTTATCTACCGAGGAATTATAATTTTTGTGATGATTTAATGGGCAATCCATTGTATTCAAAATATAAGACATTAGG
>JGI24712J26585_10003339_pt1 | contig 12662 bp, 8 predicted proteins | sample BioPla3DNA2_FD_26585 | JGI IMG/M metagenome (IMG submission 26585) | reverse complement strand
TGATAATTTTCAGTAACGGCTATTGAAAATGAAAGCGCCAGCAGCAATAAAGTATAAGCTATTGAAGCTTCTTTCAATCTTCCACTGAAAATTAACAATTCGATGAGAATAATTGCAGTTATAGGAACTCCTGTATAGAATATCCTTTTCAGAAATCCTATTTTATCTTCAGTTTGAATTTTAAGTATCTTCCCAAGTTTCGGCAGAGAGATTTTTTTTGCTTTCAACTCCGAAGGCGGAAATTCAGGAGTCGCCATCTTCAGGCCCCCTCAGTAACATTGATCCAGAGATGCAGGCTCCTGTAGGGTACTGCTTTTTCAGTTTCGTTAAAGAGCAGAAACTCTAACTTCATGTTCTTTCCTTCAAAAAGCGGTGTAAAAGTAATCGGCTCTTCCCAGGACATATTATGCTCAAGACTTACAGATTTTTGATTTTCTGGGATAGGCAGAGACCGATTTTCAAGCCTTACTTCCATTGTATAATCTACAGGTCTATATTCATGGTTTCTTATTCCTATGATAACTGTTCCTTTCTCCCCCTGTACAAATTCTGTGGGATAATCCGCGGTTGTCCCGTTAATTCCAAGAACATAAAACTCCGTAAATGGTTCTCCTTCTTTAGGGTGTCCTATTATGTAGGCGAGGCTTCCCATAGATGCCAGAATAGAAAGGATAAAAATAAGCGCAATAATCTTGTCAGCTTTTGATTCGGGTTTTTCAAGTACATTGGCTTTCATATTAAGGAAACATGTTTTGAATGAAATCCCAAAAGCTTCAGTTTCAGGCAGCAATCTCCTTCTGTAATATGCAACTGCACACATCAGGAGAATAAAAATTGAAAGTCCTATCAGTAAAGGAGTCTCCCTGATTCCCCAGACGGAATAATTCAGGATAAGTCCCATTATAGGGACGACTGCAATATTCAATCCGAAAGAGATTGCAACTCTTTCAATCCCTTCAAGATCATTTTTGGCTGGAAAGATGGCTCCAGCGAGGGCATAACCAGGCAAAAAAAGCACCAGAAAGATCCCCATGTACGTTCGCAGGAAACTATCGCTAAGCACAGGCACGAGTACGAAAACGTTAGTAATAAATACAAAACCTGCAATGATTAAAAGGTCTATGGGAAGTTTTCTATTTCCGGCCATTTTTACCACTGGTAGAATCTTTTTATATTTAACTTCTTTGGATTTATACTTATGTGAGCCTTCATCAACCTATCTTCCTTGAAATTTCTTCAAGTAAGGTTTAACCTTTCAGGTGGTCCTTTAAAGGAAAGTAAGGATGAAGGCGCCTTTACATCTTGAATTCAATCTTTAGTGGTGTTATTCTTTACATTTAAGCCTGAATTTCGAATTCTATACAGCTCTTTGTCAGACTTAAATTTCTCCAAAAAGTACCCTTAGTTTCCCAATTTTTCGACTCCCCTTATTGATAAGGTCTCTTTGTATGAAAATTTTTTCCTTTTCCTTGATGAATTTCTCCAGCCCTTATTATGTTTGTATACATTAGAGATTTTTTTAATTTTACTTATACATCTCTGGACTGACATAGAAAATTTTATTTTGTATTTTTTCCTTCTCTGAAAGCATGAAAGTACTGGTCACAGGAGGAGCAGGTTTTATAGGCTCCCATATAGCTGAACATTTTGCGGAAGCAGGACACACTGTCAGGATTCTGGATAACCTTGCCACAGGTTTCATCAAAAATATCCCGCAGAATAAAAATATCGAGTTCATTCAGGGAGACATCTGCGACTTTCCCTTAGTCGAAAAGGCGGTTTCGGGCATGGACTACGTCTTTCATGAAGCTGCCCTTGTATCCGTACCTTTAAGCTGTGAAAGACCTGCTGAGGCTTTCCGGATTAACACTCTTGGAACCCTTAACATACTGCAGGCCTGCGTTAAAGCTGATGTCAATAAATTTGTGACAGCTTCTTCTGCTGCCGTTTATGGAAATAATCCAGTCCTTCCAAAACACGAGGATATGTATCCTGAACCGTCATCTCCTTACGCTATATCTAAACTTGATGGAGAGTATCTGGCAAGGATGTTTTACGAGAATCATGGGCTGCGCACTACTTGCCTGCGTTATTTCAATGTTTATGGTCCCCGCCAAGACCCACAATCTCCATATGCGGCTGTTATCCCAATTTTCCTTGATAGGGCAAAAGCAGGAAAAGACCTTATTATTTACGGAGACGGACTTCAGAGCCGGGATTTTGTGCATGTTAAAGATGTAGTCAGGGCAAACGTTGCGGCTCTTGAGCATGGCGATGGTCAGGTTTTTAATGTAGCTATGGGAAAAAGCGTGACCATTCTGGAGCTTGCGGAAAATATTATTAAGTTAACTGGCTCCTCTAGCAATATCGTACATGCCGCCTCACGAGCAGGCGATGTTAAAGATTCAAGAGCAGATGTCTCAAAAATCTCCGATTGGTGGAGAGGAGAGATTGAACTGCAGGACGGATTAAAAAGTCTGGTTTAAACAGTTTTAAGAGAGTTTTCTTTAAAAAATAGAGTTAGAACAGAAGACATAATTGTCTCCTGTTTTCACCTTTTATAATCTCCTTTTCATTGTTCAGGTTCCTTTTTCCTCATTATAATCGCGCCTATAACAAGGACTATAACTAACCCTACAAAAAAGGTTGCAATTTTCAAAATCGTTTTGTTTTTATTTTCTTGAGGAGCTGTACCAGTCTCATTGGTTGCCTTTACTTCATTCTGTGGTGTTCCTCCGGAATATACTTGGTCTTCATCTTTCTCATCAATCACTACCATATTCTTCTCGGCTGTGATTGCAAACGGGGAGAAACTGGGAGTTTTAGCTTCATAGTAAACATATTTTTCATCTTCATCTATCTTTTCGGTCGGGAGGAAATCCCAATTTTTGTTGTTGAAGTGTTGAAGGACTAATGAGTCTGCGTTAATGTAGTTTTCATCAATCCAGTCCTTACTTACTTTAAAACCTATGGTGGCATTTTCAATGTTTTTAGAGTTTGCAAAGCCACTGTTTCCGATCCAAATATTCACGTATTTATATATTTCTCCCTCAGGTTCATTTGGAGTTAGACTGGACTTTCCTTTTAACTCCTCGACAATTGCTGTAGTTTTCCCAGCAGTTTTCTTTGCCTTGAACTCTATGTAGTTAATACAGGTGTCTCCCTTTGTGAACTCAAACCTTATAGTCTTACCTTTTGAAATAAACTGCTGACAGAGCTCTTTTGCTTTGATGTTCTTGGAAGATTCTGGAGAGCTACCGCGTCCAGAGCTACCACCGCGTCCAGAGCTACCACTACTTCCGGAGTCGTCATTTCCAGAGTCATCACCTCCAGAGTCATCATTTCCAGAGTCGTCATCTCCAGGACCATCGTCTCCAGAGTCATCATCTCCAGAGTCATCATCTCCAGAGTCGTCATCTCCAGAATCGTCGCCTCCTGACCCGTCATCATCTGAACAATCATCGTCTCCAGACCCGCCATCACCTCCAGGTCCATGATCCCCTCCAGATCCATGATCTCCTCCAGGTATGTGATGATCGCTTTCTGGTATAATCAAAACGTTGAGCTGAGTAAGCCCTACAAGCCCTTCTCCCGGACAATATGCTCCCACAAAGAGCAAATAGTCACCTGGAGGTAAATCAAGAGTGGTAAGTGATAATGCTTTCTCGCCTTTTTCTCCTATTGCTATGGAACCATTTCCTTCCCCTATCAGGGTTTGGATTTCTTTCTGAAGTTCGTTTTTAGTTAGCTTTGACTTATAATTTGAAGAGTTTATGCCAAACTCTTCAATGACGTCCACACCATTTACTATTACTGATGTGCCGCTTCTCGTGCCATTCGTATTGACCTCAATTTTTGCCTTATATGCATGTTCATTGATCAGTACCGCTCCATAAGTACAATTACTTTTATCGGGAGCATTCACAAGATTCATTCTTAGATCCAAGTTTTCCTCATTTGTTATTACTACGGGAATGCTTATGTCTAGGTCTGCTACGTTTACTATGCTCCCTGGAGTTGAAACGAGTAACTTGTATTTTGAGACCATAAAGGCTGTTGTGGAGATGACTGTCAAGCTGTCGTCTTCATTTTCCTGAGTCATGACTATAACATACTGTCCAGCATCAAGCGGCCCTAAATTATAATTTAGCAAATCTCCATTCTTTCCGAGCACAGCAGAATATTTTTTATAATTCCCGCCTACACTGCTGTTAAAGAGCTTATTTAGGTTCCCTATATCTTTTTCACTAAAGGCATCAAAGATTTCGAATACTGTGTCCGGGGTTACTTTTATAAGGAATATCTCCACATCTCCTTTTAAACCGGCTTCCCCAAAGAAAAACATCACTGCATCTTCCCCCGGCTGGTAAATGGGAAGGGTTCTATAGACATAAGCTGACGGGTAGTTTACAGTGAGTTTTCCGTTTTTGTCTTTATACAGGGTTCCAGAGGCTCCTCCAAACTCAATATGTTTCGGCCCCTTGTATGTGATTTTTATCGGGTGGGGAAGCTGGATTCTTGTCTCTGCAAACGGGTTTCCCATTATAATCCAGTTTCCTTGTGTCGGGTTGTTGGTATGATCCAAGACATAAACAACTCTATCTGTAAAGTTTATACTTCCAATAGGGACTACACTCTTTTCATTATTATTAGCAGTTGCTGTTGTAGAGGTTAATATGAGTATTCCTAGTACAACTATCAATAGACTCTTTTTCAAGGGCATACCTCCATTTTCTATTCTTGACTATTTTTTTCATGATAATCACCTTGAATTGCCGTTTTCTTCATTTCCTTCTTGAATATACAAACAGAATCAGAATTCCTACTCCCATTCCTGCTAGCAGATATAATTTATCTACAGATTGTCTGGAAGATCTGGGCTTTTGAATGTTCTCTCCAGAAAGCTTTGTTTGATTGCTCACTTCTGTGAGATTCTTATCTAAACTTAAAACTTCAGAAACTTCGCTTCCATTTGCATTTTCGGAGCTTGTTGGTTTCATAGAAGATTCAGTTTTTGAGGAAGAAGAGTCTCTAGAAGCAGATTTTTTGGAAGATGAATCTTCGTTGGAGGAAGAATCTTCGTTGGAGGAAGAATCTTCGTTGGAAGATGAATCTTCGTTGGAGGAGGAATCTTCGTTGGAGGAAGAATTTTCGTTGGAGGAGGAATCTTCGTTGGAGGAGGAATCTTCGTTGGAGGAGGAATCTTCGTTGGAGGAGGAATCTTCGTTGGAGGAGGAATCTGTATTTGAGCCTGAATTTTCGCCCGACTTAATAGTTACTGTTTTCGTGATTTCTCCTACTTTTATCTCAAAGTCCCCAGGTGGAATTGCTTTTGTGTTATATGAATAACCTAGTTCCCCATTCGAATCAGCTTTTATCTTCTGAAAAGCTTTAATCTTCAGGTTCACATTTGAAATTCCTTTCTTAGCTTCTCCGTCAATTTTTATATCATAGGTTCCTGGAGGGACATTTGATTGAGATACAGTTACTGTTTCTCCTGAGGCTTCTGAACTTTTTGTTATCCAGACAACCATCTTTACCCTCACATTGAGGTTTTTGGCTCCCCTTGCTTCAACTGTAAAAAAGTTGTCTAAGCCCCCTGGAATTTTTACATCTTCAAGAATGTATTCAAACTTCCCCCCAGAGACAGGAACGGTTTTATCAAAGGTCACGTATACACCGACTTCCTCTCCCGGAGATGCACTCCCTTTTATGTTAATAGCATCTCCACGAACAGGTTCTTGAGGGGAAAACTCCCAGTTATTAACGGAAGCTGCTGCAGGAGAAGTTACCATCAAAATCAGGATCGAAAGGAAGGCAACTGTAAAAACCAATACTTTTCTTTTATTGTTGAGATTAGTAAATTTGTGCACTGGAGTTTCTCCTTTTTAAATTAAGTTTTCATATATTTTTTAAATGTGTATCGCTTATACATAATTAAATAATTTATAATGTTTACCTATTAAAATGTTATACTTTCAAGATATTATGCAAACTTGTTCTATATCATAGTATAAATTTTTACCTACTGTATCACACCTCTTATTCAGAAAAACAAAGTTTGTTTAGGTTTGAATTTTGAAATCTAATTTAGCTAATGCTGTCAATAGATACCTTAAACCCCCCGGATTAGGCCCACTTGTGATCCAATATCTTTCCCAGATATTTTGAAAATTAATAAAGTTATATTGCTATTTTAATTTTGCTTTGTATATCCTTAGATATTTAAGGAACTTTAATAGCGGGTAACACTTAATCATTATAATAAACAGATATAAGACTCATTCTTAGTGATTTAGTTAATTCTGCATTTTTTATTTTCCTTAATATTTATTTGACTGTTAAGTCATCAATTAATAAAAATGCCAAAAGTTTTTTATACATTGCAGTTCTTTTTACATGTACCTCTCTAACAAATAAAATAAATTTACTGATCTTATGGGGGCATTAATATGCTATTGAGTATTATCTCATCAAGTGCAATCTCTTCAAGTGCGATTTCAATGGTCACGACTCCTGGGCTTCCACAGTATGGAGCCTCAGCAGTTTTCGGGCTTATAGCTCTCCTTTCTATAAAAGAAGTTCTTTCAGCTTCTAAAAATTGGAATAACTCACTCAACAGCTCGCTCAACCTGGCAATTCTGCCGTTACTGTTTGCTTTTGGAGGAATTGTCTTTTACAAAATATTAGAGTGTATCTAATTCCAGCACCCAAAATTCATTATTTATTTTGTTTTTTGTAGTTTAGTTGCTTTCATACTCATTTTATATTTCTTTTTAGATCAGTCATGTATATTTATCCAAAATTTTAGTTCTACTTCTACTGTAAACTATTGTTAATTTTTTTGGAATCATATGGATCTTTTACATCTAAAGTTTAATTTTTAACTGTTTAAGATACATGTTTAAGGTGCGTTTCCTAGATCTTCCCTTAAGTAAAAAGCTAAGTTTCGAAGATGTATAAAAATCAAAAAAGGTTAATTGTAAAGTGTCAGTGAAAGCTAAAGGTAATTGAAAATAAAACTTAAAAATAAATTTGGAAATCAGATTTATAATACGATTTTATAAAACATTATAAGCCTGCCCAGCCACCCATATAGTGGGGAATAATACCGAAAAGGAAGACATTAATAAAGCCGTGCAGGACGGTAATAAAGGGCAAACTTTTCGTTTTGTAGAATATAATGCCTATTAGAAAACCTACAAAAGACGTATAGAGGATCTCATAACAGGTTCCATACCCTGAGTGCATAAGTCCAAACAGGAGACTTGTAATTAACAAGGACTCACTAATACTTAGTGCCTGTGCGAGCCTTGTCTGGAGGATTGACCTGAAGATAAGCTCCTCAATTAAACCAACAAAGAAAACCATAATAATCGTAAGTTTAAGTAGATTTTCGAAGGTGAGGTCGGGAATTATGTATTCTGGCTTTATGGTTAGGTACTCTCCAAGTCCAAGAATAAAACTCAGTGGAACTGAAAGAACCATATATATCCATATATTCTTCATCGAGAATCCTATCTGTTCAAGTGTGTGCTTCTGATGAATTATTAAAAATGCCACAGGGATTGTCAGGGTGCCGTAGATAAAAATAAAGGTATAAAGGGTTGTATCAAAAAAAATGGGCATCGAAAAGTTTATCAGTCTCAGGATAGGCAGGAGCATTAAGGCCTGGTGAATTTTCTGAATTTCAGGATCATTCACATATATGTTAGAAAGAGAAAGTCCAATCAAGCCTCCAATATGCACCACAACAGCGATTTTCACATCTCCCAGAAATATCAAGATCTCAGCAAAGGTTATACACAGGACTGGTATTGCAGTAAATATTCTGCGTTTTCTTAATTCAAAATCTTCCTGGGATTCCCACTCAGTTCTGGTTATTCCAAAGATTTTAAGCGAATATAATTTTTTTGGGGAATACTTTGTAAGTTTGCTTTCTCTCTGAACAATGCGCGGGTATATATAAACGGTCAGAAGTGCTGTTACTATTCCCCCAAATGTATATATGTCCAGGTATGGCCTGATCTTCTTGAAAAGACCTGTATTCTCATGCAAGGTTGAGCTAATTCTCAAGTTTCTAGCTCCATCAGTCTCATCAAAGGTTCTGGAAGGTATGTGCTCAGTATCAGAACTCATTTCCAGAGTATTGGAAGATTCAAGGCCCTTTCCAGATGCAGTTTCAAGAGGAATTACCAGTATAGCCAGAACAAGAAATGATGCAATAATTAGCGAATTGAGTACTTTTTGTCTTTTATGAAAATTAATTGATTTTTGCATGGGATAACTCCTTTTTAAAGGGGCTAATTTAATTTTGTCTATTGTACATTTTAGGTATGAAATTAAAAATTTTTAAGATAGATTGTAAATCTAATAGCTTCAAATACTATACAAACTTTTACTTTAAGTATCTATAAATTTTTTTTGATTGTTCGTTGTTTGACTGATTGCCCAACTTCTTTTCATTAACGTGTCTGTTGGAAAAATAATTCGTACACTAATTCATGTTGGAAAGTACAGAATTCTGAATAAGTTACGCGCTGAACATAAATACTTATAAAAATAAATTAGTATATTTAAGAAATAGGGTTAGAAAATCTGGACTATTGAATATTCTTGACAAATTGCGGCGAGTAGTAAAAAGCAATGGTACAGGCTTAGATCTCAGATGCCATTGAACGGATGATCACAAAAATCTATAAGTCTGCGGGACTGAAATTATGAATGCATTGAGCTCCTATGCTATCAGTTTTGAAACTTTTTTTATTGATTTGATATTATATTTTTTGGAAGCTAATATTTAGTACCGATTTTCAAAAACCATTATCTCAATCGTATAATTTTATGCCTCTATTGATACAGACTCTTCTGATAGTGTTATTCTTGAATTAATATTTTTAGGTAGTCCCACTGTCAATAAATTTATATACTCTTTATCTAAATTTAAACCTAAAGAGTTGTTACTGAATTATTATTTGAAAGTTGCCAAGATAATATCTAGTTCAGTTTGATTAAATTTCAAAATTTTCGCATATACATTAGCCTTAGATGTTCATATATTTACGAAATAGAATATATAACATAAATTAGGGGGTTATTAAATGAATGATCAATTATCTAAGGTCAATCGCACTCAGTCAACAGTAACCAAAAAGACAAAATATGATGCGAGAAGTGGCTCTAAAAATATCACTGTAATCCTTCCTGCCTATAATGAAGAGGCTTCTATCGGAAGTATTGTCCTTCTCACGAAGCTCTATAGCGATAACGTTATTGTAGTTGATGATGCAAGCTCGGATCGGACAGCTGAGATAGCAAAGAATGCAGGGGCTGAAGTAGTCGTACACCAGACAAACAGAGGTCGAGATATAGCTCTTGATACTGGTTTTAAAGCCGCAATTAATCTTGGCGCTGATGTAATTGTGACAATGAACGCTAAAGGGCATCATAATCCTGCGGACATCCCCAAGCTTGTTGACCCGATTATTAAAGGTCATGCAGACATAGTTAACGGTAGCCTGTACCTGAACAGCCCGGACAGAACCACTCAAATTTACCACCGTGTAGGGCAGACCATCTTGGGTAAGTTTAGTAATAAAAGTCTATGCAAGATTAAAAATCCTCAGACCATTTTTCGGGCTTTTGCAGCTTCTGCAATAAACGTTGTTCATCTTGATTCCCAGGGCATGACAGTAGAGAACGGGATGCTTGCAGATACAGGAAAATCCAACCTCCGCATAAAAGAAGTCAAAATCGGTACACATCGTAACTTTGGAGACCAGGTTAAAGATCCGATTAAATACATTCTCGGAGTTCTGAAAACTGTACTGATGGATATAGAGATCAATAAACCGCTTTACTTATACACAGTGCCAGGATTTGCCCTTGCTACTTGTGGTTTTTATATGGGTTTGAGATTTCTTGAAGCTATTATCCTTGGAATCGAAAGTCTACATTTCTGGCCACTGTCTCTAATGATTTTTCTATCAGTTGCCGGAGTTTACATGACAATGAGGGGAATTGTGATGCATTCCTTTGTGGAGGTAACCGCGCAAACAGAGTCTGTATGAAATCCATCATACAACTGTTCAGATACCGCCTTGGAAAAACAACCAAATTAAGTCTATAGTTCTGGTTGTACAGATGCCAGAGCAGCTATAATTTTTATTAATAATTTCACAGTCTGATTCTGGAGTTATTAAGAATGGGCAATGAACTGATTATGGGCAAAAGCGAGACGCGAACAAATAAATACCAAGAAAAGACGCGCAGTAAAGGTACAGCTTCCAAAAACATCACGGTTATCCTTCCTGCCTACAATGAAGAAGTTTCCATTGGTAGCATAGTTCTCCTTACCAGGTTCTATGCAGACAACGTAATCGTTGTTGATGACGGAAGCTCTGATCGGACAGCTGAAGTTGCCAGGAAAGCCGGAGCCGAAGTGATAGTCCATGAGGTTAACCAGGGAAAAGGCGTAGCCTTAAAAACTGGCTTTACAGCTGCAGCCTCTCTTGGTGCCGATGTAATCGTGACAATGGACTCAGATGGTCAGCATAACCCAGCTGATATCCCGAAACTGGTTGAACCTATTCTCAAAGGTGAAGCCGATATGGTTAACGGCAGCCGCTACCTCAATGGCATGGACAAAAATACTCCAGTGTATCGCCGTATTGGGCAGACAATTCTTGACAGGGTTACCAATCTGAACTCAGGCCTCGCAATTACTGATTCTCAGAGTGGGTTTCGTGCCTTTGCAGCCTCTACAAAAGATGTCTTCCGTTTCAGTGCCCAGGGCATGGCGATAGAAAGTGAAATGCTTGCAGATGCAGGAAAATCCAACCTTCGTATAAAAGAAGTCGAAATTGGAGTCCGTTACGATGTTGATTGTTCAACTTTAAGCCCGATTAAACACGGCTTTAGCGTTCTCGTTCTAGTTTTAAAAGATATAGAGTTCAACAAACCCCTTTACTACTTTACGGTCCCTGGTATTTCTCTTGGGATTGGAGGACTTTATATGTGCACTCACTTCTTGAGAACTTATCTTCTGGGTGGAAATCTTCACTTTGTACCTACAATGCTCATGATTCTGTTCATCATAGTAGGAATTTTCATGGCTTTGACAGGGATCTTGCTGCATAGTGTAGCTGGAATGGAGAATGAAGCAAGAATAGCATGAAATGGATAAAATGAGGCCTTTATTGAGACAAATTGAACTAAGCTCAGAAATAAGCTAGGGAATTTTTTGTATAAAATGTAAGAGTTTTTGGGCGCGGTTGAAGAGATAAGAAAAAAGAGCAATTAAGTAAAGTAGTTATTTTTGCTGAAGTGAAAAATAGATTAAAGCTCGTCACGCCCTAAACATTCTCACTATCTTTTTTATCTGTGCATCAGTTTTCAAAATATACAGATAGTAAATCCCAATAGTTACAGCGGAAATTATAACAAGCAGAATCTGATTTATTTCCACGATCTTCAGGGCAACAAGGATAGCTCCTGCAGGAATAAAGAGAATGAAATTTGAGAATACTATTTTCAGGGCTCTTGAGATTTTTACGCCGGAATAGGACATCATCTTCAGGCAAAGATAACCGTATACCAGGACTCCTGAAATTGAGAAAAGAGTAAGTGCCAGACGTGCGTTTCCAAGCAGCCCGCCGATCGTAAGGGAAAGCAGGCGTGTGATAAGGTTGAAAAAGTTATAATGAAAACCGAAATGATGTTTCTCGACTATTACATATATAGTAGTTAATGGGGACGAAATAAACCATATAAAGGCCCATAGACTGAGGATCTGGGAGTAAACGCCTGCTTCTGCCCAGGCTTTTCCAAAAATAACCGTAAAAACATCACTGCCGACAATTGTCAGAATCAGTATTGGGAACATGCCTATAATTACGAGCATTCTGAATACATTTTCAACAAGGGAGGGAAGAGTACCCTCGGATAAGGCTCTTGAAGCTCGCTGGAAAAAAACCTGTGAAATTGAGCTTCCTATGAAGCTCATTGGCAGCTGCAGGAGACGAAAGCCAAGGGAATAAAAACCTACTACTGCAGGCGTAAAAAATGCTGCAAGAAGGAAGGCAGGAAGCTGCCATGAGACCGAGTTCATAAGGGCAGCCCAGGAGTCTAAAAGCGAGAATTTGCGGTATTTCTTGAACCCCTTATAGACTTTTTTCCAGTTCAGGCTTTTCACAATCAGTTTTCTGTCATCTCTCCAGATCTGTCCTCCAAGTACAAATGTTGCAATAGACTGACCTATAACACTTCCAGTTATCAATCCGCCTGCACCGATTTTCTCTATAAGCCCAAGCCCTACCTGCGTTGTAGTACTCGAAACTGAACTGAAAACTTTTGAAAGGGAAAGTCTCTTGAAGAGTTTTGTTCTTGAATTCCAGTTATTCAGTGCAAGAAATAGCCCGTTTACAAAAATAAACGGAGGCACAAACCAGAGATAATCTCCTATTTGCTGAAAATTCAGGACATTAACTATAGGTTCTTTGAGATACCATATGACTGAGAATGTTAAGCCACTTATAAACAATACCGCTAGAAAACTCAATACTAACAGGTTTACAGCTTCTTCGTCCGATTCAGGCAGCATTATAGAATACTCATACCTCATGCATGCAATGACACTGATAATGCTGGTAATAGAGATGTAC
>JGI24712J26585_10003337_pt1 | contig 12672 bp, 9 predicted proteins | sample BioPla3DNA2_FD_26585 | JGI IMG/M metagenome (IMG submission 26585) | reverse complement strand
CATTGGAAAGGTACCTCGTAAGTTAATTAATTTTACTTAGATACATTATTACATAGTTTTAGCTCATTAATCAAGGGGGCGAAAATAACAAGTGGGCAACCGGTAGTTGCTAAAAGTAAACTTGTACTTGGTTTATTTCAGTTAATTTCTACAGTATAATTAAAATAACATAGCATTAATTGGAGGTTCTATAAATGATTTTTTCTGAGAAGCTATACCTAATCCGCAAAAGTAAAGGGTATACACAAGAGCAGCTGGCTGAAATACTGGGAGTTTCCAGACAAGCTGTTGCAAAATGGGAGTCCGGACAGTCATATCCTGACATAAGTAATTTAATTCAAATAAGCGAAGAGTTTGCANNCTACGGTGGATTATTTGGTTAAAGACAGTGTTTGTCAAAAAAAGCCTGCATATTTACATAGCGGGCAAATTGAAATTGTGAATTTTCTCATTTACTGTATGCAAAAAATAAAACAGCCGATCCATGGTAAATTTTAATGGACCGGCTGTCATATATAGGGTTAGGGAAACTTATATATTATATGCAGCAGCATAGCCAGAACGTGTTGCCATTCCTATATTTTTTACTTCCTTGGCATCGCCGATAGTCAATACTGTTGGAGCAATACCATTAAAACTTTCAATTGAGTTTTTATCTGGTTCATATCCTACTGACATAACAACTGCATCAACGCACCGAGTTACAATTTCTCCAGTTTTTGTATTCTTCATCTTGATTTCATTGTCCAGTATCTCAATCAATTGGTGAGATGTCATGTACTCAGTATTATTTTTAGACAGACGGCTCTGTATATCTATAAGGTTTTGAATATAAGCACCTGGAGCAATGGTGTCCTGCATTTCTACAATTATGATTTTATTACCTTCCTGCTGCAATAATTCTGCAGTTTCAAGACCAGTGAGCCCTGAACCAATAACGGCAACAGTTTTTTCTTTCAGACCCGTTTCTCCTTTAAGAACCTGTTCTACTGAATACACATGATTACTATTGATTCCAGGTATATCGGGCACTATTGGTTTAGCACCGCTTGCAATGAGTACTACATCAGGATTGAGTGACTTTACAGTTTCAGCATCTGCCTTTTGTCCTAGTCTTAATTCAATACCCAAGTCCTTGAACTTTTTCTCATAATACTCAATCATCCAATTAAGCTGATCTTTTTTTGGTGGATTTTTGCCAATTCGCACTTGACCACCTATACCTTTTTCTGCTTCAAAAACCACAACATTATGGTCGTGTTTTTTGAGGATTTTGGCAGCTGCAAGTCCTGCAGGACCTGCTCCGACAACAACCACTGTCTTAGGCTCTGAAGTTTTTTCCCTAGGAGGGTATTTAGTTTCAAAGCCAGTACGAGGATTAACTGCACATACCACATGGCTGCCTTTATTTAATTCCTCGAAGCAGAAAAGGCATGATATACACTTGCAAATATCATCGTCTCTTTCTTCAATTGCTTTAATAGGAAAATCTGGGTCAGCAAGCAATGGACGACCAAATCCAGCAAAGTCCATTACCCCTTGTTGTAACAATTCCTCAGCCACTGAGGGTTCACGCAGCTTGGCAACTGCTATTACTGGTACGTTTACTTCATCTTTTACTGCCTTGATGAAATCTTTACGCCAACCTTGGGGATATGAAATGGGTTCAATTGCCTTATTCATTGATTCATATGTTCCACAGGATACATTTATGGCTTCTACTCCTTCCGCCTCGATAGCCTTGGCAATTTTAATTCCTTCGGATATATCAATATATGGCATTGGAATACCTGCATCTGATAGGAATTCATCGGCTGAAATACGTACCGTAACGGGAATTTTATTCTGAGTTTTAGCTCTTACGTCTCGCATGATTTCAAGTAAAAAACGCATACGGTTTTCAAATGATCCACCATATTCATCAGTCCGTTTATTTGAAAATGGGCTGAGGAACTGGTTAATCAAATATCCGTGGGCAGCATGAATTTCAACACCATCAGCACCAGCTTCCATGGCTCGTCGAGCGGTATCTCCGAACTGACCAACCAATTGGTGTATCTGTTCTATAGTTAATGCGCGTGTTGGTTGTTGTGTAATAGCACTGGGAATTGCTGAGGGGGCTAAGACGTAGTCGTTTCCTGTAAACATTGCTATTCCCTGTCGCCCTGAATGTTGAATTTGTGGGAAAATTTTAGCACCGTATTTATGCACCTCATCTACCAGTAGTTTAAAACGTGGAATATATTTGTCATCTGCCAGGCTTAACTGATTTGGACCAGCGGCACCATCTGTGTCGTTAATTCGTACAATTCCTGTTATAATCAGTCCAACTCCACCCTTGGCTCGGGCTCCATAATAAGCTATTGCTGCATCAGAAACTGTACCATCTGGATTGGCAATTAGGTCACCCATGGCTGCCATTACCATTCTGTTTTTAATCTCAACATTACCAATTTTGCCTTTTTGAGCTAATAATCTACTCATAATACATTCCTTTCTCTTATCCTATTATATGGTTAAGGAAATATAGTAAGTGATTTAATAGTACTATTATATAATTTAACCTGATAATTTAAAAAATATAAACATATTTTAAAGAATTATTTACTTTTGGCTTAACAGAAGCTCTTTTTGCTCCCAAGATTTTATTGACTCATATATTTCACTGTCAATAATCATATTTTGAACAACTGTAGTCTTGTGTGTTTTAAAATTCCCATCGGATTTTTTTATTATTTCAACAATATTGACTGTTAGTAAATATAATTCGTCACAATTTGAACATTTAGATAACTCCACTGCTGTGTAAGAGTCGTTAGGGGGATCTTGAATTTTTAAATCAGACAAAGCTGAAAACTGACCTTGATGTAATAAATTTTTCAATTTAGTAGAATTATATGTATAATTTAGATTAGGGAGCTTATGCTTATCCACTACCCAGGCATTGCATTTTTCGCAGAATGCATCATTTTTAATATAAGTTGAAGAGGCATATATACAACCTCCGACAATTATTGCAGCTTCAACAAACCATATAATATACAAAAGAAAACCTGTGGGTGTAAAAGAACCAGAACTCCATACACCTTCTATTGAAAGAAACTGCATGATATGAAGAATAGTTACAGGGTTAAAAGTCCACCCTTGACGTTGGAATAATTCAAATAACCATATAACCCAAGAAGAATAAACAGCAAAAAGTCCAAAGATTATACCGTAGACTGTTAAAACAGTTGAGTTTCTTATCTTTGCAATTTTTCCACTGATTCCAATAATTATACCTGTAAAATAGCCAAAAAATATTGTGCATATAACATTCAAAAACACTAGGGGTATATAGTGTATGGCATAACTATAGATTGCACTTAAAATAAGTGTTCCTATTGTGCTCNGNCACCAAAAGAATAAAGATACTTGATGGGTTGGTATATTTAGAATGTTTGTAGCATTCATAGGGAGTATCCTTATTGATTTTGTTAATAATACCAAATTGATTATCCAATTTTATCGACTCCTTTAAAATATATTTAATTTACTATTACTGGCTGTAAAAAATCCTCAAACTTAGTTCCATTTACTATAATATCAGGCTGTACACCTATTTCTAAAATATTTGTCTCTTTTACATTCCAAAATGAATCGGTAAGAAATATTATATATTTATTTTCTTTATTTTCAAATACAGTTTGACCTACTCCTTTTCCAAAAGTGTTTTTACCAACAATAGTTACATTAGGAAGATATGTTTTTAAGCTCAATGCCACTAACTCAGAGGCACTGGCAGAATCCTCATTTACAAGTAAATATATATGTTTAAATGGAAAATGGTCATAGGAAGTTTTAAAAGTATTCATATACCCATTTCTGTCAATGGTGTAGCTGCTTATACATTCAGGCAATAAAGTATCCAAAATATTTATTGCCGTAAATAAAAGACCACCAGGGTTATCTCTTAAATCCAAAATTAAATAGCTATTTTCAGTAGCAGGAATGTTCTTTAGGGTATGGCTAAATTTTCCTGATATTCCTTGGGTAAAAGAATCAAATCTTAAGTAATGGTAATTTTCGTCTAACACTTTGTATTCAATATCATCATTTTCAATTTCATCTATGTACTCTTCATAATATTCTCCCCATATGAAAAAGGTAAATAAATCATCTTCTATTCTTATAGATTCTATGAATTCATAAATATCTTGGTATTCAATTTCATCCTTTGATATAAAATTTTCAGCCTTTATATCAAAATCTTCAACTTTATCTAAGTAAAGATAGTTTTCCTTAACAAAATTGACAATCCTCTCAGCTTCGGGAAGCTGTATTTCTTCAAGTTTATTTAAAAGATCTTGGGCTATAAAGTTTTCAGAATCTATGTTAATTGCTTCTAGGGCATAAGTTTTAGAAGCTGTATATTCTTGTAAATAAAAGTATTGCTTAGCAATTTCTGCAACTAACCAGCTGTTTTCAGGATCCATTTCCCTGGCTTCTTTATAGTATTTAATAGCCTCACGGTATTCCCCCATAAATGAGTAACAATCACCTATATAATAGGGTATATCTGAATTGTTTGGAAACTCTTTTTGTATGCTCTCACAAAATTCAATACAGCCTTGCAAATCATTTTGTGAAAAAAGAGCATATATCTTGTTCAAATGAGCATTTTCATATGTTTCGTACTCCTCATAATCTGATTTAATAGCCTTATCAAAACTTTCAATAGCAGCTGTGTATTTATTTTGATTAAGAAATACCAGACCTTTTAAATTATACACTTCTGCATCCTTATAGCCAAGCTTAAGAAGGGCGTCAGTGGACTCTATAGCCTTATCATATTCAGCTAATTCCAATAATGTATATCCCTTCCAATACAGAGCTTCTATATTGGAAGAATCAATTTTAATAACCTGATTGTAATACTCTAATGCCATATAGTAATAGCCTAAACTGTAATTACAATAAGCTAATTCATTTAAAATATATGTATCATTAGGATAGAGTTCATTGGCAATTTGAAAAACTTCAAGAGATTTTTGAAAATCTCCTAGAAGGCGATGAGAAACACCTTTATATGCTAGTGCATCATAGTGGGAAGAATTGTTTTTGAGGACTTTTTCAGAATATTTAATGGTATCTTCATAATTTTCATTTTCGAAAGAAGAATATATTTTATCAGTATAATCAGTTAATGAGACAAATATACAGTATATTATAAAAATAGCTATGAATATTATAACTCCATATGAAAACAAAAAATTAAAAAACTTTTTAATTTTATTGCCGAAAGATCTATCACGTTGATAGTAGAAATCATTATTGAAAAAAGAATTTGAAGGCTCTCCACTGTTGTTTTGGCTCTTTTTAAGAATTTCTTTTTCAATAGCTTTCATTTCTTTTTTAAAATTTTTTTGAACTTTATTTTTACCTAACACAAATTACCTCACAAAATAAATTAACTGGATAATATTATCTTAATTATACCATCATTTTTACAAAAAAACCAATACTGTAGACTAAAAGCAAGTTTTTTTAAAAGAAGATAAAAACAAGATATTAGATTTTTGTAGTGTACTTGAAAAACATCAGATAACACTATATAATAAGCTGGTAACTTTAAAAAATAAATATATAGCCGACAATGTTAATATCAATAATTTATTAAAAGTGAATTACATATAAATTCCACTCAGTTTACATTGGTTTAAGATAAAATGTCATATTAAAACAGTAACATTTTAAGCTTTTATTTACAACTTCAAATTAAAATGATATGTTACAAAATGTTCATACTTTATTAATTTTAATTTAAGATAATATAATTTGTACACGGTGTTTAAATGCAAGGAAATGGGAGGGAAAAACCAAGATGATTGAAATACAAAACTTGACCAAACACTACGGTCCTATCAAAGCTGTGAATAATCTTAATTTCACTGTTGAAAAAGGTGAAATTCTTGGATTTTTAGGACCTAATGGTGCAGGTAAGACGACCACAATGAATATGATAACAGGATATCTTCCTTCAACTAGTGGTACAGTTAAAGTTTGTGGTTATGATATTGGAGAACAGCCAGCAGAAGTAAAAAAGCATATAGGCTATTTGCCTGAGATTCCGCCAGTATACACCGATATGACTGTAAAAGAATATTTGAATTTTGTCAGTGACTTAAAAAAAGTCCCCAGGTCAGAAAGAGCCAGCCAAATATCTGATATTATGGAAATAGTGCAGATTACACATGTTCAAAACAGGCTAGTGGGAAACTTGTCAAAAGGTTATAGGCAAAGAGTGGGTTTTGCCCAAGCTTTAGTTGGAAATCCAGAAGTACTTATACTTGATGAGCCTACCGTTGGTCTTGACCCCAATCAAATTATTGAGATTAGAAAACTAATAAAAGATTTGGGGAAAGAACATACTATAATATTCAGTTCTCACATACTTCAAGAAGTAAGTGCTGTTTGTGAAAGGGTTGTAATAATAAATAAAGGAGAAATAGTTGCAATAGACACTCCAGACAACCTTTCACAGAATTTAGGCAATGTAAGTCGATTTTCAATAAAAATTGAAGGTCCGCAAGATGAGGTAGCTAAGGCACTAGGTGAAGTTAAAGGAATTTTAAATATAAAGTGGAGTTCTAGTGATGAGGAAAATGTAGTAAAGTATATAATTGACTCTGAAAAAGATATGGACATCAGAAAACCTATATTCCTCAAAATGGCAGAACTTGGACATCCTATATTGGAGCTTCAATCTGTAGGAATGGATCTTGAAGAGATATTTAGAATACTAACAACTGGAGAAAAGGAAAACTCACAAGTGCAAGATTTAGAAAAAGATTCAGAACAAGATGAAGAACAAAATTCAGAACAAGATGTAAAGAAAAATGCAGAGGAACAAAAAAATGCACAGCTTCAAGATAAAAATGAAAAAGTAAAGTCTAAAAAGAAGCATAAAAAAGAGAAGAAGGAGGTTGAGTAATATGTTGGCTATTTATAAAAAAGAACTCAGATCCTACTTTTATTCGCCGTTAGCCTATGTACTTATTGGTATATATATGTTGATTTTTTCACTGTTTTTCCGTGGGATATTTACTTCAGGACGTCCCTTTATGTATGGTGCATATCTTTATCAATACAGCTTTTTACTTATATTTATTTTACCAACATTGACAATGAGAGCTTTTGCAGAAGAGAGGAAAAGTGGAACAGACGTATTGCTTATGACATCTCCTGTTAGCGTGGGAGGGATTGTATTAGGAAAATATCTTGCTTCACTGACTGTTTTTTTAATTATGACAGTTTTAACCTTGATATATCCTATATTGATATTTATATATGGAAACCTTAATGTTATGCCTATGATTTCCTGTTATATAGGGCATGTTCTTTTGGGGGCATTTTTTGTGGCTTTTGGTATTTTTACATCTTCTCTTACTAAAAGCCAGGTAATATCAGCTGTTACAGGGATTGGTGGATTGATTATTATTTGGTTTGTAGATCAGATAAGTTTTTTGTTTAAAGGTCATCTTTTAACTTTTGCAAATTGGATTTCATTCTTTTTGAGATTTAGAGAATTTGTTCAGGGAATATTTAGTTCGAAAGATTTGGTTTTCTTTCTAAGTTTAACAGGATTGTTCTTATTATTGACAATGATTGTAATTGAAAAAAGGCGTTGGAGTCAGGGGTGATTAAAAATGAAAAAGATATTTAAATTTTTTGGGTCAAAAAACTTCAAATTTAGCACTGTAGCATTATTAATGATGTTATGTGCAATAGTAATTACCTTTTTTATAAATGTGATAGGTGGAAAAACTAACTTTATGTGGGATATGACAGAAAATAAAATGTATTCTATTGGTGAACAGACAAAAACCATAGTTGGAAGAATAGACAAAGAGGTAGAAATTATATTTTTAGCTGATGGAGAACAGATAAGAGGAACTACAGAGATAGGTTCCTGGACATGGCATTTTTTACAAAACTATGATAAATTTCCAAAAGTATCTGTTAAATTTATCGACCCGGATACAAATCCAGAAATAATTTCACAACTAAAGCTAAGTGATACAATGGACATACGTAAATATGATATTATTGTAAAGTGTGAAGATAAAATTAAAAAAATTTCTGCCAACAGTCTTTTTAAAGAATCTTATACAGGTTTGTCCTTTTCAGGGGAGCAGGAGATAACAAGTGCCATACTACATGTTACCAGTGAAATAACTCCAACTGTATACTTTTTAGAAGGGCACAAGCAGAGAGATTTAAACAGTGAATATATATTGCTAAGAACAATTTTAGAAATTAATAATTTTGATGTTAAAAGATTGGATTTAAATCATGTAACTGAAGTACCTAAAGATGCAAAAATATTAATTTGTGCTTCACCAAAAGTTGATTTGTCCAGAGATGAAAGAGACAAATTAGAAAAATATCTTGAAGACGGAGGCAGGGCTATATTCTTGTTTGATCCAGTAGCCTCTAATTCAAGATTTTCAAATTTTGAGCACATTTTAGAAAAATATGATTTATCTTTATATTATGACAAAATTAAAGAAGAAAGTGATACAAGGCATTTAGCAGATATGCCCTATCATATTCTGCCTGCTTTGACAGCAACTCAGTTGTTTCCAGGAATGGATTTAAGTAATTTTGAAGTATTATTGCCAGAAACTCGGAGTATTAACTTGCTGAGAAAAGATCCGGAAGGAGTAGTAGTAACACCTCTATTAACAGCAAGTGGCAGTGCAAAAAGAGAGCCTTTTGGCAATGTTGATAAGGAAGAAGACCTTCAGGGGGGACCTATTGATGTAGCCGTATTATCGGAATATAATGGGGAAACCAAGTCAAAGGTTTTAGTAGTTGGAAATGCCTATTTCCTTACTGACTCAGCTTTAGAACAATATTCCCGTTATTTTGAAAGCAATTTGTTGTTTATAACACAATGTATCGGTGCTATGTATGAGAGTGAAAATGATGTATATGTAATGCCAAAAACAAATTTTTTAGATACAGTTACAATTAAAGATTCAACTGCAGGAAAAATATCTGGAGTAGTTATATTTGGGTTACCGATACTTATAATTGTATCTGGAGTATTAATAGGTTTAAGGAGGCGTCGTCTATGAGGTTTTACAAGTATGCGATTATTCTTGTAGTTATTGTGGCGCTCTTAACAGGGGTATATCTTATTGTTGATAAGACAACTGGCTCAAAAAAAGATACAGAGAAAATTGAACTTTTACAAATTGATAGTGAAAAAGTTCAAGCTTTAACCATTAAAAACAGAGATGGGGAATTTGTTTTAGAAAAGGATGGTGATTTGTGGAACCTTGTTTCAGGAGGAGATTTTAAAATTGATTCTTTAAAACTCGATAATATAGTATCAACTATATCTGGACTTTATGCAGAAAGAGTTATTGAAAAGGACGCAAAAGATTTAGAAAAATATGGACTTTCAGAGCCTGTAGTTCATACTTTAAAAACTTCAGATGGTGAGACTATCGTTGTAGAATTAGGAAACGCTACTGTTACCAATGAAAATTACTATGTAAAATTAAATGAAGAAAATACAGTTTACACAATATCCTATTATGAAGGTAATATATTAAATGCAAGCAAAACTGATATTAGAAACAAAAATGTAATTGACAGCCTAACTTCTGAAATAAAAAGGTTTGGATTTGAAAAGGATGGACAATTGGTTGCTATGGCAGAAAGAGAAGGTGAGAGAAAATGGAAGGTGACAAAGCCCCTTGAAGCTGATGGTAATATAGCCAATGTGACAAGTTCCATAGATGCTTTTATAAGAACAATGATACAAGATTTTGTTGAAGAAGATGCAGAGGATTTGAGTGTTTATGGATTGGACAATCCTTTGTACTCTATTGAAGCAGAAACTATTGAAGGAGAAAAGGTTAAACTGCTTGTGGGTAAAGAAAAAGGAATGAACCTTGATACCTATATCAATGAAATATATGCAATGTTAGAGGGAACTAATGAAGTGTTTCTGGTTGATATTGCACCTTTGAACTTTTTAGATGAATCTTTGTCTTATTTTGTTAACACTTATGTATATGAAGAAGATATGGAATACATAGAAAAGGCATATGCAGAAATTGACAATAAAAAGTTTGAAATTGAAATTAAAAGAATAAGTGACGATGAAAATAAAGGCGATGAAAAAGAAGAGTATTATGTTGATGGAAAGAAAGTTGAAGTGGATGGGGATTGGAACTTTAAAGAATTATTAAAAACTCTTGTTACTGTGGAAATAAAAGAAATAGACATTGATGCAGAGCTGCCAGAAGAAGAACCTGAGGTTTTAATTACTTTCCACTTAAACAAAGAACCTGATGAAGTTACAATTGAATTTATTCCTGGTAAGGATAAAAGTTATTATGCTGTTAAGAATGGTAAGTATACAGGTTTAATTGTTGAAAAGGAAAGTTTTGATGAGATATTGGAAGCTTATGAAAAAGTGTTAGAATATCTCACAGACTAAATTAATGAAATATTAATTTTAAAAAGAGTAAAAATCAGTTGTAATTGTAAAGACAACTCCAACATAGAATTATATTAATATAATTCTATGTGAGGAGTTGTTGTTTTTGTTTGAAGAAGCAAAAAATATTTTTAAAGTGGCAAGCATATATATAGCAACAATTGTAGGAGCAGGATTTGCTTCTGGAAGGGAAATTGTACAGTTCTTTACTTCATATTACAGAGGTGGCTTTTATGGAATTTTGTTGACAGGGGTTTTATTTGCTTTTATAGGATATACTGTGTTAAATAAAGTGTATTTAGAAAGAATTCAAAACTACGAAGAATTTTTATTTCCCACAGTGGGATGGGTTTTAGGATGGGTTATGGAGATAATAGTAACTCTTTTTATGGCATCTGTTTTTTGCATTATGGTGTCAGGTGTTGCCAGTATAATAGCAGATAAAATAAATATTTCTTTTTACTATGCAATATTGTTAGTAGCCTTTATATGCATGATATTTTTTTTAATAGGAGTAAAAGGGATAGTATCACTAAGTACAATTGTTACACCTATTCTTATAATAGGAATTTTGACTATAGGTATTTATATAATATTAAGCAGGGATGCTTCTGTATTTAATATTTCAGGTGGATTTAAAAGTATGACCCATAACTGGGTTTTATCTTCATTTCTCTATACCAGCTATAATAGTATCATTTCAGTTGTTGTTATGTGCAGTTTACTTCCATATTTGAAAACCAAAAAAATAGCAACCCTTGGGGGAATATTAGGAGGGGCTATTCTTTCCATAATAGCCATAGTTTTAAACTATGTTCTTTATATATTTTATCCTTATGTAATGTCCACAGAATTTCCTGTTATTGGTGTAGTGGATATGTGCAGCAGGATTATGGGAAGTATTTATAGAATTGTGCTGCTTCTTGCAATGTTTATTTGTGCAATAACAGCAGGCTACGGTTTTATAGAACGTGTAAGGGGAAAAATAAAATTAAATAAAAAAATACTAATACCTATAATATGCTGCCTTACAATGCCTTTATCGAGTGTAGGTTTTTCAAGCCTTGTTGCAAACATATACCCTGTTTTTGGATATGCAGGAATGTTTATGGTTTTTGTGATACTTATACATGGTTTTAAATTAATAAAAAATTAAAAAATAGAATTTCAAAATGTTTACAGAGATTGCGGCTGATTATTTGATGTGGTACAATAACTAATAAAAGAAAATTAATAAAAAAATGTGCTAACAAAAGAAATGATACAAAAGATAAGCAGGGGTGAATTATTTTGGATATCCCTAGAAGAGATATTAAACCTAAAAAAAAGCACGGGAAATTTAATGTGTTGTTATTTATTGTACTTGTATTTATTATTATCAGCACATCGGTAGCAGCATATTTAAATTTAAATGAAATAGATATAAAAGAGACAAGTGTTAAAGAACTTTTTAAAAATAAATTTTATTTAAAGGAAAGTTTAAAAAACAAAAAAATTTTACTTGAAATGGCCTATGATGGCAGTACCAATGCAAAGTTTACAATATGTGAAGGTTACATTGTAAAATGTACACAGGACAAAATAGATTTTATAGACAAAAAAGGTGAGATAAAAAAGACTTTTTACAGTTCTTTTAAAAACCCTTTAATTAAGACTTCAGGAGACTACCTTTTGATAGCTGATATTAAAGGAAAAGATATTTTTGTCTCTAAAGGGATAAATGAACTATGGAAAAAAGAGTTTGACAAAAACATAATAAATGCTGATATTAATGAAAAAGGACATGTTACTGTTATTCACGAAGAAGATAGAAGCAGAAATGCAGCTAGTGTATTTAATGATGAAGGAACAAGATATTTTATTGATAACTCCGGGGATGAATTTATTTTATCTGCAAATGTATCCCCAAAGGGAGAGGAAGTTCTTTTAAATTATGCTATTACATCTGGGGTAAATGCTACCACGGATTTAAAAAAATACAACATAAAAAGCAAACAGGAGACTGTAAAAAAGTTTGAAGAGGAATTTTTTGCTCTTGCAAAATATGTTGATGATGAGCTTATTATGGTTTCGGGGGATTTGGGTATTACTATTTTAGACAATGAACTTAAAGAAAAATGGAATATACCTGTAAATGGAAGTGTTTATGATTTTGATTTAATTAAAGGCAGATA
>JGI24712J26585_10003335_pt1 | contig 12678 bp, 9 predicted proteins | sample BioPla3DNA2_FD_26585 | JGI IMG/M metagenome (IMG submission 26585) | reverse complement strand
ATGTCCGGTATCAGATTGCAAAGGTGAAGGGGCAAGAATGACTTCGCCTTCGCGTCATCGAGGAAGCGAAGACATATCTCGGCACACCATACGTTTTAGGCAGCACAACAAAGTCAGGGATCGATTGTTCCGGGCTGACGATGGTCGTCTACAACAAGATGACGAAAGGGACAACTTATGCAACAAAGTTGTTGCACGGCTCAAACTACCAGGACACTTCGGCTCAAGGACGTGCAATCGTGTTTGAACATATCAATTCGTGTTGGATTCGGGACAAGATGAGCAAAGAGGAACGCGAACGACGAATGAACGAAGACCTGGCGCTCTTTAAACCTTAAACCCGGCGATCTACTCTTCTTCTGGGGCAAGAAAACGTATAAAACCCCTCCACTCAATACACACGTCGGAATCTACATCGGTGTAAACCCTGTGTCCAAAAAACAGGAGTTTATTCATGCGACATCTTATGCCAAACAAGTGGTGATAAATGATATGAAGACCTACTTCCATTGGCCAGGACGTGTTAGACGTCCCATACGGGACTAACGGAACTTAACATTGAAGAAGATATAGATAAAACGTTGATGGCATATGCTCCTCATTAACCTTTAGCCATGTTTTAGTACTACTTTTAGGTTAATCTGTAAGTTACATCGATGATTCCGGCGTTCAACAATTCAAACGGGATCGGAGCGTAATCTAGTGTCTTGACATCATTTACGGTATCTAAAACAACCTAAATGAAGTGCTCATTTTCGTCCAAGTATTCGTCAATCATGAGGTAGCTCCTTTTTAAGCTAGTTTACCAGACGACTTTATTCAATTTGATTTTGCTTATTATTGAATGGTTTCTTATCACAAGAAAATAGACACGTCTTGTTACAACACGCACTGCATGTGCGTCTGAATCACTTTCGCACGCTGTGGAGTGTTTGTTCAAAACTAATCATACTATTGCCAAATTCGGATTCAACATTGTACGTGGAAAGCCAATCTACCATAATATATGGATATTGACATTATTCCGAGAAAAGAATATTATAATATTGTGAAGGAGTGAGAAAATGAGTTATATGACAATCAAAGAAACCGCCCAAATTTGGGGAATTAGTGAAAGAAGAATTACTAAGCTATGTAATGAACGCAGAATCCCTGGGGCAAAGAAATTTGGTTGGAGCTGGGCAATACCCAAAAAAACAGAAAAGCCTTCTGATGCTCGATATAAAAGTACCACAAAAGAGGCTCCTAAAGCGGAGAACTTGAAACCAAGCGATGGGCCCCTTTTGATCCATAGGAAATGGGCAATGCCAAACAAAAACACGTTTTCGATCAAGCCCATTAAAGAATTGATCATCGACGAACTAGACGAAGGGCTTTGGATTGATCCGTTTGCTAATAGCAACAAGTTTGCAAATATCACTAATGATTTAAATCCAGCGTTTGATACCGATTATCATATGGATGCTCTTGATTTTCTTAAAATGTTTGATGATGAATCAGTTGATGGTGTGTTATATGATCCGCCATATTCTCCTCGGCAGGTCAGTGAATGTTACAATGATTTTGGATATAACGTTACTTGGGATACAACCAAAGCTTCTTTCTGGTCAAATCACAAAAAAGAAATATCAAGAATATTAAAAACAGGAGGAAAAGTAATTACTTTTGGTTGGAATAGCGGTGGAATCGGAAAGACGTACGGTTTTACAAAAACAAAAATACTACTAGTTGCTCATGGCGGATGGCACAATGATACTATCTGTACTGTCGAGCTTAAAACCCACGCAAGAGCAATACCTCGAAAGAATAAAGATAATGGGTAATAATAAAATGTCACTAAGTCCGAACGATTTAGAAATAATTAATTGGATTAAGAATTTGCCCGATGATTTTTGGGATTTTAAGACGGATGACACAAAGGAAATGTCTCATGCTTTCCATACTTATCCGGCAACTATGATATATCCCATTAGCAGACATATAATTGAAAAAATGAAATCATTGTACCGTATCGAGACATTGCTTGATCCATTTGCTGGTTCGGGAACGGTACTCGTCGAAGGAATGCTTCAAGATATTCCAATGATCTACGGAAATGATTTAAACCCGCTTGCTGTATTCATCTCAACTGTACGGACTAGTCCAATAGAAGCTACGAAGTTAAATGACCTCAACTCGAGATTGAAAGCTGACATAAAAAATGAATTTGCAAACAGCGCTATATTCTTTGATCTTTTAGAAAAATACATTAGAAGTAGAGACATTGATATCACGGAATCTATTGGTTGGGGTAATTCGGCTTTTGAAATATTGACAGATTTTATGAAGGAACATTCAATTAAGTTTGATATTCCTGACTTTAAAAACATCGGCTATTGGTTTAAGCCTTATGTAATATACTCAATCCAGCTAATAAAGAATAGCATCGAAAAAATCATGGACGATACCACTAGAAACTTTTACTTGCTGACTTTAAGCGAAACTATTCGGCTAGCTTCTAATAGACGTAATAGCGAATTTAAAATGTATAGAATTAGCAAGAAAAACTTGCCTGACTTTAAACCTGATGTTTTAAGCATGTTTTTCTCTTTGCTAGACGAATACACAATTAAAATGAATGATTTTGACTGTGCGTTATCTGACATAAACTCTAAAGTTACAATTTCATTAGAAGACTCTAGAGTATTATCATATGTCCCCGACAATACAATTGATTTGATAGTGACTTCTCCACCTTACGGCGACAGCAGAACAACGGTTGCTTATGGGGAATTTAGCAGACTGTCTTTACAGTGGATTGATTTGACACCTAAACATATGGAAGCGGCAAAAATAGATAAGTCATTGTTGGGTGGTGAAAACTACAATAATGGGTTTGATTTCTCATTGAGTAGTTCAACTCTTCAAAAATCATTAGAGCTAATATCGGATTCTGATGTTAAGAGAAGCGGTGACGTGTTTAGTTACTACGAAGATTTAGATAAGTGTCTTAGGGCATGCTCTCAAAAATCAAAGCAAGATACATATCAATTTTGGGTTGTAGGAAATAGAACAGTAAAAAAAACCTATTTAGAGACAGATAAAATATTGGTTGAGTTGGCCGCAAAATACGGGTTAAAACATGTTACTACTTTTGTACGAAACATTCATAACAAAGTAATGCCTTCTCGAAACTCACCAACCAATAAGAAAGGTAAAACGATGAGTACGATGACCAATGAGTTTATTGTCGTGTTAAGGAAAGAATAGAATGCAAGTCTATTCAGCGATTTGGCATCCAGTGGAAATCGCGCTTCACAAAAGGCCATTGCTGCAGCATTTAAAGTCCACCACGCTGCGGGCGGCGAATACCACCCAGTGCTGCTTTTTCCATACATAGTTATTGTTTCGTCTTCTAGAAATTTAAATCTCTTTTCTTCTCCATACTTCATTTCTCACCAAGAACAATTCCTCAAAGTACTGAGGCTGGATGCGAAACCCAGTTCCATGATCGTGAGTACTGCCATCGGGATACTGGCCGATTCTAATATCGATTTTTACTACACCTCTTTCGAGAAGCTCAATCATACTGTCGTAATTAAAACCCGATAATTCATATGCAATATTAAATAAGAATTCTTCAGACCTACCTTGGCCACGAGCATTTGCTTCAACATATATTAGGCTATGAAGATATTTTTTTTCAAAAACCTTCCTCAAAATCTCTCTGTCCCAATATGCTTCTACAGTATTGTCATTTCCAACGATATTAATCCTTTTTTCGTTACATTCAATTATCAATGTCCTGCCCGTTGTTGATATTGGAGTTGGTCTATTTGCGGACAAAGTAGTGTGTAAAACTTTCCCGTCATGTTCATAATTCTCACTTACATAACCATATTTCTTTAATAATTTCGAATTTGCTCCTCTAGGCAGTGGGTTTTTAGTAAATAAGGTCAGCATACTTGTATCCGTAGTCCTTGCTGCTTTCAATTCATAAATACCAAAATCAGGAGCAATAATGTTATTTTCTTCTATTCCCAATAAATCCTCTAGCGTTTTTCCTATGCCTGTAGGGCCACTCCTATGAGTGGTAACCCAATTCAGAGAAGCAATGCGATCCATTGCTTCTGCAAAATCTCTTAAATTCTCTATCATTCTTGTTCTCCTTTTTCTCCTTTACTCATAAACAGCTCATGAAAATCTACATCCAAAGCTTTAGCGATTCTTTGGATGTTGTCCAAAGAAATACTCCGTTTTCGTCTCTCGATATCACTGATATAGGTTCTATGGAGTCCGCTTTTGAAAGCTAACTCTTCTTGTGAAAGTTGTTTTTCCAATCTAATTTTCTTTACATTTTCAGCAAAAATAGCCTTAATATCCATGGCAACACCTCTTTACCAGCATTATCTTAGATGCTCAGACAATGAGTCTACAGACAATAAGTAACAATCAAGCAACGTTGTAGCCTGAATACCGCCCGCTGCAAGTCAATAATTCATTTTAGTTAGTGTTCTGATTTTCACACTGCCTGATTTTAGGTAACTTCCTCATGCTCTCTAACGGGACAAGTACTATAACTACTTGGATAGAAAAAATAAAACCGCAACAGCAATGCTCCTATCAAATCGCCATAGGTGATCGTCTTCTTTTTGCAGTTTTGTGTCGCTGCAAATTAGAAAACCTTGACGAGTCACCGTAAAATAATTAGAAATGGGGGTAGTTTGAAATGAAAGCAAGAATTCACAAATAATGATAACGAGACTGATACGATCGATTATCATCTGTGGAGATGCTACTTGAGAATATCCAAAAAAAATGCTAAGGCTATACTGGATCTTCTAACGGAATATGGCAAGCATGCTGGAAAAGCATTTACTGAATTAGATCAAGCAAAATAAGAATTAGCAGATTGCTTCTTGTTAGTCACTTAGTCTTTGTAGCAATAATAACAATTCTCAAACCAAAAACACCTATTGTATTTTCATTTTTCACCCCCCAAACAATTCACATATACCCGTAAGCATCAATAAAAACATCAAAGCTCATTTGTTCAAATGGTAATGGCATAGGTAGGATAATACACACCTACAATAATGAACGGGTTAGGAGAAATAATAAATGGTACGTTAGTGAAGTCACGAGAAAGAAATGTAAATCACGTGATTTGAATTGATCATAGTCTTTTCTTAACCTTCTCAATCCACCTTGGGATATTTCTCCCCATAATGTTCCGCCAGTTCTTTAGCTTGTTTTCCAGCAAGTTTTTTGTTTGGTGCTTGCCAGATTAACTTAAGTAATTCGGTAAAGGTTTTTTGTGCCGCTTGGGCACATGAATGAGGGTGTTGCGCATAGGATGGACTTTTCGGCATTATCAACTAGCGCTGGGGAAGGCGCGTTCAATGGCTTTCATCATCCCTCTATGCGCGTCTGAAACTATGCTTACGTAAGATTCGCTAATCACCATGTCTAAAAGGTGATCAAAGATAGAGAGTGTCTACGGTTTGATAAGAATCGAGCCTTTACCAATAAACCTGCCAGCATCATCATAAAAATCAACTGTTGCAACTCCCCGTGGAAGTTTAGAATGCTTCGTACATCCGATATAGCTCGTGAATCCATCTTTTACGCCAGGTACAGATATGGGAGACCACGGATCCCCAGGCAGGTTTACTTTTATAGTCAATGTCATAGTTTCCCCATGTTCGCCACCTGAAACTCTAAAATGGAAATAAAGATCATCATACGGATCTATGCTTGACATATTGACTGTACTTTTCTCGCTATTGTTAACTGCAAAGACATCAACTCTCCATACGCAGACTTGTTTGTAGAGTACCTCTGCTCCAGGATAATCAATTGAAAGCAATTCAGTAAGATAGGATTTGGCCAAATCATCTGCATGCCTCTCATTGAGCTTCACATATCCATATTTTGCATCCAGTATTTTTGAAGAGGAATCCTTGTAATCTAAGCATTTTTCAAATCTTGAAACAGCTGCAAGATATTCTCTTTGACTTAGTAGCTGACACGCATAGTTATAATTAGCGTCCGTCCCCTTTTCGATTGCATCTTTATAATCCCCCACCAAACCAAAGTACTTGACAGCTACAGAATAATCACCATTTTTTGCTGCAGTAACGGCTGTTTGATAATCCGTTTCCCTCTTGAGTTCAAGACTTTCGGCATATTTTAAGTCAGAATCTTTGTATCCGGAAATCGCCTTAAATGCATTAGAAGCTTTATCGTATTTTTCTTCTTCCATTAGGTTTAGAGCAATCTGGTAGTTCATTTCTTTCCATTCTGTTTCTGCAATTATTATTCGTTCTTGACTGTCCGAATAATCTGCCAGAGACGTCCAAACATTGATGGCACTCTGGTAATCTTTACTTGCCGCCAAAGAATCTGCTTTTTGATATTGAGCTTCGAGAACCATATTGGATGCGTCTTTGTAATCTCCAAGCGTTTCAAACATTTGAGATGCCTCATCGTATAATCCATCTTCAAGAAGGGCATATGCTCTTTGATACATCGATGGAATCTCAATCGCAGGCATAATGACAGTCGGAATCAATGCAGCGATGATAGCCATGACGATGACGATCGAAAGAAATATCTTGATTAATTTCTTCGTCTTAGTTTTTCTTAACTCGGATACAATCCGTGCTTTCTCTTCGGCTTCCTTCTTTTTCTGTTCTAAGGCTTCACGTTCGTCGCTCTCTTTTTGGAAACGGGCTTCTTTTTTTGCTGTTAAGTATTCAACGTCGATATTTTTTATCAGGAAATCAAAGTCCCGTCGACACTTATAACAATGAGTGGATGTGGATAAATTAACCGTGCCGCATGTGCACAGGAAAAGGCTGTCACGTATTACAGGAACGTACTTACCATCAGCGCCTACCTCTAATTCGTATTGCTTTTTTAGTTCGGGATCCGCGAAATATTCAACGATAGTTACCTGATCCAGTATTGGTTCCCAATCGCATGGTGCATATGACCACACGGTTTCATCGTCAAAGATAACTTCTATGACGGACACAGAGAATTTTCTGGCCGATACATCGGGAATAAAAATGGGAACCAACGATCCAAATGTTTGTCCCTGCTTCACGCAAATATCCAGATATGGGTAGCTAGGTATGCCTTCCACTTCATTGCCATTAAGTTCAAATGCTTTGATCGATATCTTGCATGCAATGATTTTTTTGCTGTCGAGATTGCATAACTTGATCTGTACCGTGATCCTGTTTGTTTTAGTATCCTTCAGCAAGACACCCGCTTCTATGAATACGGGACTACCCTCAATATAGAGTTTCGATTGAAGCCGATATAATACTTGAAGACGATTTGACATATGGTTACCTCTTTACAAACCTAGAATGCTACTGCTATTTTTTTCGCATCTCTACTTTAGCATCACCAGACCAAGCTTTTGACTGTGCCTTAATGATGTATCTATTTACAAGTATATAGCAAGAATCTAAAACTAATGCCAGCGACGTTGGCAAACCCTACAACAAGTTGACATGGTCGATTACAAATGGTGCAAATAGGATGTACATGTGGCATGTTATACTTAAAATAAATACACTGCCGTGTTCGACGAACACCTTGATAGCAATGCCCAATTGATCATGATCACTAATTATTGTCGATTGGTTATCGGGGCGGATCAGCCCAAAGACAAAAGAATTTTTGTGGATGACGTTGTTGAGTTTATATGCAAAGTATGCTGAACGAGAGATACTCAAGGCAGTTCAAGACCGGGGTACGCTCAAAACCACACTATGACGGAGTTTATCATGCGATCTCGGAAAAGGATAGAAACAAATAGAAGCATTACAGCTTATTAAGGAGATGGAAAAAATGGTAGAAAGAGAGTACATGAGCTTGAAGAAAGCTTCAAAAATGGTAATAGGCGTAGCCGCAGCAATTGTGATACTGTTATTTGTTGGAGGTATGATATTAAGTTCTGCTGCTACCGAAGAGGCGTTTTCCGATGAGAAATTCGCGGTATTTTTCATCACATTTCTACCTTATGCCATATACATTATGCTCATAATTACGGCTGCTAAAGTCATAAGTAGTGTGCTAGATCATCTAATGCGCATGGAGATCATAGCTTTAGAGGGTGCAAAGAGAATTGCAACAGAGACATTTGAATCAGACTATCCCGTATTCAAAGATCTCTAGAACCAATAAAACTTTTTTATACTCTAAAACCGCTTCAGAAACGCAAAGAGGGCGGTTTGCCTACCATACAGCAACTCCACTGGTAAGCGTCGGTGCTGTAAAGGATTTTTCGCGTAGTTGACTTACACAGTACTGTTTGGGACCGCTTTCCCAACGTGATGCGATTTTAGGTTCCCTTGTATATTATTAGTATCAGCGAGGGCCGTGGTGCCGTAGCGGCAATATTCTGCCCATCCGTAGCGTCAAATCTACCAGCAGTTTTTCCCGCCAACATGCTAGTTTTGGAAATTTTCAGCTGAGATTTATGAAATAGCTCGGTGTCAATTCAGCAACTTTATCGGTTTTGTCCTCTATGCACGTGTTTAGCCGCCTCGTTGAGAGTAAAGACAAAGTATCTGTAAGGATCAACGTCGTTTTCCTTGGCAGTCTCAACAAGTGAATAGAGGATCACGCTGGCGTTTGCTCCCCTAGGTGTATTGGCAAAAAGGAAATTCTTCCGACCGATGTATGTGCTAGCAAAGCAGAAAGCTCTAAGTTATCAAAAAATTGTCCCATTATAATTAATAATGTACATTGTACGCAAGGCATTGAAACTTGACAAATTGAACTGCCTTGTGGTGCGCTGTATGGTCTGAATTAGCGGCTCTCGAAAAACAGAGGATTGCCTTTCTGCAATCTCGAATGGGTCAGTTGGCTGCCATCGACAATGTCGGTAGGCGCTGAAGAAATTTTAGATTGACTCCGAGTGCATAGAAATCAAAAAACTTACGAAACGAGAAAATTTGACATGTCTATTTTTGCGTGTTTTATTATAAGAAAAAACCGGAGAATAAAGAAGCATTAAGACATTGAAACTTAACAATCTCACCGGCTTTACTTATACTAGAATCACAACACATGCTAAATCTCTGGCTACTCTTCCAAGACAACAACCGACCGTCTTGGTTTGTGCTATGTAACAAGCAAATCGCGGCTAACTAGCTTGTAAAATGGCAGAGGACAAGATAGCTTTCATTTTATCACCACCAAGACGAGGGAATGTTTGTTTCGATCCGTAACTATCACAAAGGCCGATAGTTGCGCCTTCTTCAACTTCGATTGTATCTCCACAAATTTTACACTTAAAAATCGCCATTCTTCATCAGCCCAGTTTTTTGATTATTGCGTTTACCGCTCCTTCTGCTATACCTTTTGAAGAAGTTTCTAATACTTTCATAATAAGAGAACCTTTAATATCCTTGGCTTTTAAGGTCGCGTCATAATATGTAATTCCCTCGCTAGTACGTTTTACTATTAAACCTGCCTCAACAAGTCTTACAATATAGCCGTTGAATTCATCGTCACACATTTTGTAAAGCTTTGGCAATAAATGGCGCCGATTGGCAGCTCCTTTAACCATACTTACATAGATAGCATTCGACTTCTTTGCTCTTGCACGAGTATATGGAGGCCTTGCCGAATCCGGTACGTAATTGTTTTCAACATCCGCGCCGGGTAATAAATCATTGTCAACCCAAGAGAGAACCGTTTTCCTGCTTTTTAGACCGTAATTTTTCATGAAGTTTTCTATCGTCATTGTGAACCTCCTGTTATAGACTCTTACATTTTTGATTTCGATCAGCTAAAAGTAATAAGATTATCGACACGAGAGGTAACCGCTTTAGTATAAGCATTGCGGATTGCGTCAACAAAACTTTTCATCGCCTTTTCAAACTCCATCAGCTTTTTCCCTCAATGAGCAGAATCCAGAATATGTTCTGTGTCAAACTAAGGAATCAGCAGTTTTTTACTTGTTACTACTGAGAGACATCTTACTATGCGTAGTCAAATTAATTCTAACAGGTTTATAAACTTTTCTCTATCATAAAAGTAACTCCGCACAAGAGTCTACCTAAATGATAACTACACATAACTCGCATTTTACGAAGTACATGACCGAATTTATGCAATATATGTCATGCTTGACGCTTACACAATTTCGTTAAAACAACATCCTTGAATGTCCACCAGTTGTGGACGGCACTCTTTTATACAGTTATACACTCAAAAAGATTTTTAACGTAATGGTAACGAAATAAATGTTTTGCTATGATGATCTTGAAAACAGGTTTGATGATCCGTCAGATACAGGCAAGATTGTCAACTACAACGAACATATTAAGCTGATTACTACAAGTTTCCTGCCGAGGATGGAGAGGGCACAACATGCTAGTTATCATCATCTCACTCGTACTAGGTTTCATTTTATCCATATTTAGTGCGGGTAAAAAACACTAACACACTCGCTGCACTTCCTTTTCGATAAATGGCGACTCTCCATAGAGTGCAGCTTTGTGCATTGATTTTTTGTTAACTCAATCTTTTTGAAAGTTTATAATCTCAAAATTAGGGTTTGAATTAATTATCATACAGTTCATTCACGTAATGCTCTAGCCTTTGCTTTTCTACCTAAAATCCCGTACTTTGATTAACATGGTACTCCAGTTTTAGATAGTAAAGAAAGAGGATAAAGATATGCTAAGGAAATATATGCTGGTAGATTTATTTTCCGGGTCTTACACTAGCAAAAATGTTGCTCATGAGATACTAAATGATAAAAAGAACCCCGTCACCGGTAAATATTATGGATATTTACCACCACATGACAATCCGAATATTTCTAAACTCGGTGCTTCTCGTACTGATAGTTTTGTCGATGATATTCTAGTTGTATTTGTACGGAAAATTTCTGAAGATTCAACCGATAGAAGGATTATAGGGTTTTATCCGAGCGCTCGAGTCTATGGAGAAAAACAGAGTGGGGAGGTACTGGATAGGCGAATTAGAGAAAAAGACGGCTCGGAAAAGATTGTCTCCTATACGATGGAAAGTGAAGAATACTATCCGGTATTACCAGAGTATTCTCTTGTTATAGAAACACGAAAATATAATTCATATATGTTCCGGGGTCAAAGGGTTTATGGCGGAACGTATCCACAACTAGATTTGATTGTATTTGATTATATCGAGCGTCTGATAAACGGAAAAAACCTAGAAGACGACATTATTGCACAGCAGGAACTGCAAGAAATATCTGGTGCAAGCGCTCAAGCTATTCGAAATGCTCCTAATAGAAAAGTACTATTTGAAAATCAAGTATCCGGTGGCCGAGTTATGAGAAATCCCCAATTAGCAAAATCAGCGATTATTGCTTCTGATTACCAATGTGAAGCTAACTCTGAGCATAAAACCTTTTTCAACAGACACGGGAAACCTTATATGGAAGGGCATCACTTGATTCCTTGCACTGTAAAGAATGCCAAAGAGATCTGGAAAAAGTTCGGCAAAAATATCGATTGTACAGAAAATATCGTGTCATTATGTCCCACATGCCACAGGGCTATTCATATGGGAAACCGAGATGAAAAAAGGCGAGTGTTGGCAAAAATAATATCGGAGCGTCTGCCAATTCTTAGTAAGATAGGGATTAATGTAAACGAGGAGTATATTTATCACTTGTATGGGGTAGATTGACTTTACCGTTATGTAGCGACGAGGATAAAGCACTTGCGGTTGTCCGTCAAACGTTACGCAACGCATGGAAGTGGAGGAAATCCATTTATGATGATTAATCCGGAACAATACTACGAGGATAACTTAAAAGGAAAAACCGCCCAGGAAATTCGATCGAGAATACGAGTACTTAAAACTAGAATAACTCGCCTTAAACGTAAAATAGAAAATGTCGATGACATCGCACAAATCGTCATGAATTCAAGCCAAGAAACTCAAATGGCTTATACCCGGTTATACTTGGAAAGAGCAAAACAAGCACTTGTCGAGGCAGGTGAAACCTACAAACCATCCAAAGCGGAGCAAAAAGCTGATGCATTCAACGCAAGCCTTCTTTCCATTGACGAAATCAGATTTTCTATTGGCGGCTTTTTTGGCGGCTATGAAAAGAAAACGCTTACTTTTGATGAGAAACATTTGTATATGGAAAGCAGCTTTTCCACTAGTCTGTATGCATCTGATAACGTAGAAAAAACGAAAGATTTCCCGTTTAGCAAAGATGAATTCCTTTCTCAATTGAAAGAACTTCATATCGGAGAATGGGACTCGAGATATGACAGGCTTGCATTAGATGGAACTCAATGGCATCTGGGTATATTTTTTTCCAATGTTCATGAAGATGTCGAAATATACGGTTCAAATGCCTACCCCTATAATTTTAATAAACTCTGCGAACTTCTGGTAATTAGTAGATTTTTCTGGCCAAGATAAGGGAGTGCAAAATGACAAGCATAAGAGATTTTTCCGAACTATATCTTTGCAACTATAAGGATGACCAGCTTGAATGTTATGTAACAGCAGATGTGAAAGACGGAAAACTGACGATTTCCGGTCAAGATTTCAGTATGCTAGCAGAAGAGCTCTTTGGAGATTCTGAATATGAGTACTTCTATGCTCTAAATCAGGAAAACACGTTATTATTAGCTGCTTTACTCAAAGGTGAAACGTTTGCGG
>JGI24712J26585_10003329_pt1 | contig 12695 bp, 18 predicted proteins | sample BioPla3DNA2_FD_26585 | JGI IMG/M metagenome (IMG submission 26585) | reverse complement strand
GAGCTTATACACTGGGCAAGAGAAAGTAGTGAGTTCTTCAGAAATTATTGGGTAGTTTACATATTTAGAATTTGCCCAATTATCACCATCATTCTCGTTGTTACAGGGTTTGTAATGAATATAATTCCCTGGTACTTGACGGCAGCTGCATTAGTACTTCAGTTTGGGCTGCTTTCCTATAAAAAGAAAGATAGGTACTGGATGTTCAGTATTGTAGAGAATTATGCTGATGATTTGAAAGTTTATTATAAAATGATTGAGCTGTTTGAAAAACGCAAATTTAAGTCTCCATACATTAAGAAAATTAAAGACGGGATTAAGGATAATAAAGGACTAGAAGTTTTTAAACAGGTTGATAAGCTGTCTGCAATAATAGATTCAATATCCAACAGAAGAAATTTCTTTTATGTTTTTATTAATATACTGATACTGTGGGATTTTCAAAATATGATAGCCCTGGAACGTTGGAAACAAAATTCGGGACATGTTCTAAAAAAATGGTTTGACGCACTTGGAAGAATCGAAGCCCTGGCAAGTCTGGCCGTCATCCGGTTTGAAAATCCAGATTGGGTAATGCCTGTTATCTGTGACGGAAATGAACCGGTTTTTGAAACAAAGGGGATAGGCCATCCGCTGCTGACAGGAAAGAGAATATATAACGATTTTACAATTGATAATGAAGTAAAAGTCCTGTTAATTACCGGTTCCAATATGTCCGGGAAGAGTACACTTTTACGGACTGCAGGTATCAACCTGGTACTTGCTTATGCCGGGGCCCCGGTGTGTGCAAGCTGGTTTCAGGCTTCACTCATGGAGATAATTACATGCATGAGAGTCAGCGATAATCTGGGAGAGAACATATCTTCTTTTCATGCTGAACTACTAAGAATTAAAAAAATTGTAACAGAAGCCGAAAGTGGTGAAAAGGTTTTTTTCCTATTAGATGAAATTTTCAAAGGCACCAATTCCTTGGACCGCCACACTGGAGCCAGGGTACTCATCAACAAGTTAAGCCTTACCAAATCCATAGGTCTGGTTTCTACTCACGACCTGGAACTTTGTGAACTTGAACGGGAAAATGATAGAATAGCAAATTATCATTTTCAGGAGTATTACAAGGATGGAAAGATTTATTTTGACTATAAGTTGCGTCCAGGTCCTTCTACTACCCGCAACGCTCTTTATCTTATGCAGCTAGCAGGAATTAATCCCATTATTAATGATGGTACTTCCTATAATTGCAAATATAATTAAGCGGCCTGAGTACGGATGCCTTCCCCGAAATAGGCCGTTTTAGACATTTCTACGGTTCTTTGCCATAAATAATAAGACAATGAGTATTCCAAAGGGATGGATTTGATATCTTGACCGAACGGGAATCAATTAAAGTGAACCAATATTATCCCACTCATTCTGAATTACTAGTATAGTTGCGAGGGAATTACCTTTCTCCCCGGCATCAATATATCCGTCTAATTTCACAAAACTTTCTTCGATATTATTTACATAATCATGGTCAATATCAATTTGAAGCATCGGTTTTAATTGTTTCCAGGTTTTCCTGGAATCATCAAGACTAATTTTTGCCTTTTCCCAGTTTTCACTCCGAATAAATTTTTCTGTTTCTTTTAAGTGACTTGAGAAACCTGTCCTGTTGTCGATAGGTTTTTGAAGAAGTGCACAAGAACATGTATTTGTTAAAATGCCTGCAATTAATATCATATAAAGCATCTTTTTAATCAAAGTAAGCCCTCCAAGCAGTTAGTTCATTGTGGGGATTATAAAATACGGTTTATCACCTTTTAAATCCACATAAAGATTTCCTTTGGTATCCAGTTGGGCAAGTGTTATTTCTGTAATATCAGAAATATTTTGCTTTTCTAGTTGATGATAAAGCCATGCTTTTGTCAGTTTCAGGGAACGAAGTGCAACTTCCTGTATTACCCCGTCCATAATGAGGTTTGTCGGAAGCCCGTCATATTGTGAGGGGATATTCAGATCACTTGGGGTAATGGGCTGCTTTTGTGATTTTTTTTGTACACTGATTTTACCACCGGGTTCGAATGTAGCAAATTCTACGTCTGCTATATTAAATACACCTTTTGTTCGCAGTTCGGATAATAGTTCATCGGTAGGAATACGAATTTTCCTCAGGTTTTTGTCCAGTATTTTACCATTTTCAACAACAACCGTCGGTTCACCAAATGAAACTTTGCGCACCCAAACATTGTGTATTCCTAAAACAGCCAGAAAATATGCTAATGCTGTCCAGGTTGCCATCCCTACCAATGTTGCGGTTGTGTTTTCGTTTACTTGCACTGAAAGGGTAGAAGCGATGGAGCCTATTGTAATACCTACAACATAATCAAAAAAAGTAAGCTGGGAAACCTGTTGCTTGCCTAGCAGGCGCACCAGAAACAACAGGACAATAAAAGCTATGATGGAACGAATAACGACTACTAAAACAATGGGCATGAAAACCTCCCTAACACTATAGCAAAGTTATGGGTACTCATCACAGTTTATTCAGTATTATATCCGCCAAAATATTAGATTATTAAGGTTATCAATGTAACATAGCAGCTGTTACAAAGTTAATCACTAACCGGCACATTACAGTCGTTCTGTCTGTCCACAGCCCTATTCAATTTACCATTATTATTGAAGGCTCCCGTGTATTTTAATACCTCCAGTAAGTCATATTCTTGCTTCTTCTGACTGAGCATTGGCGCTCATCTCCAGAGCGCAACCGCCTATAATCAAAATTAATTAATTATATCTTTTACCCGTATTCAATCAATAAGTTGAGTGATAAACTAGATATTGTCCGGGTGGAAAAAGCAACACTCTGGCTGTTGATTTATGCCGGCTCTAATAAATATTAATATCATCAACCGGGAGGCCTTATGGAAAATCAAACAAATATTAACGATTATATTAAACCGGGGGTTCTATGTGGATTGTGCTTCTCCAAACGTGCTTGAATCTGCAAGGACTCGTGGAAAGGGCAGTACTCCTGGAGAAAAAGCTGTCAGCCTTTTCTTTGCAGTTCGAGATGGTTTCCGGTATGAGCAATGCGTTAATGAAGAGTGCGGACGTATGGAAGCAGCCCTTCGAACCGTTGCCGTGGAGAACGAACCAAACCAGGCAAGAATCGACTGGAAATGCTCATTGCGGTTAAATTTCATAGCATTTGTTGTATACTATGAAATAGATAATTAAACCAGTATATTACTTTAAAATGAGGGTATGAAAATGAAAGGAGACTACGATGAGAAAAGTATACGAGGGCAAAACCAAAGATGTATTTGCCTTGGAAAACGGGAACTACCGTTTGGTATTCAAGGATGATGTGACAGGTGAAAATGGTGTTTTTGACCCGGGGGCCAACACAGTGGGCCTTTCTATTGAAGGGATAGGAAAAGGAAACCTTAGGGTATCCGTCATGTTCTTTGAAATGCTGAAAAAGGCCGGCATCCAAACCCACTATATAAGTGCCGATATAGAAAATAGAACCATGGACGTTAAAGCGGCAAAAGCCTTCGGCAAAGGCCTGGAGATTATCTGTCGCTATAGAGCGGTGGGAAGCTTCCTGCGCCGTTACGGAGCCTATGTGCAGGAAGGGGACAAGCTGAACGCTTACGTAGAAGCTACGTTAAAGGATGATCAAAGAGGAGATCCTTTAGTTACGTTGGAAGGTTTGGAGGCCCTGGGCATTATGTCCGCGGCGCAATTTGCAGAAATCAAAACAAGCACGCAGAAAATTACAGCTTTGATTAGTGATGCGCTTCAGAGGAAAGGGTTAGAGCTATACGATATCAAATTGGAATTCGGTATCGATAACAATGGCAAGGTAATGCTGATAGATGAAATCTCATCGGGTAACATGCGAGTCTATAAAGGCGGCAAGGTTATGGAGCCGCTGGACTTGACTGCAGCGCTTGTTTCGGATTAAATGTAATGTTTTCTTTTGTGGTTAAACTAACGGACAAACTTGAATTTATAATATGAGCATCGCGAAGGCGGTGCCTTTTTCATTCCTAACCACTTGCAGGTATCCGGGTTTTTATTTGGGACGGGCGAAAGGCTCTTAACTATGACGGGCTCACTGGAAGGGGTAGTCCAGGAAATAAGGTAAGCAGTGAAAGAAAGCCACCGGATTTTTGAAAAATTATGAGATGGGGCTGTAATACTTCCAGGATAAAAACGTATTTAACTTATGAGGAATTTAACTTATGAGGAATTTAACTTATGAGGAATGTAGAAGAAAAAGTAATCCAAAAGGAAATAAAAGAGCAGTTGCTGGAGGCGCCAAAAGTGTTAATCTTTCGGGAGCAGAATATAATTGCCTTGAATTTTTTGAGAGACATGAGCAAATATCATAAAATTCCAGCATCCGCTAGCGCGGATGTTGGAATCCAGTGAAAATAATGTAGTGGTTAGCTGTTCCGGTGCTTGAAGCTGTTAATAATATACTTTGGCAAAAAGATTTATAACATGCTAATAATATATAAAGTTGGATCCATGTAAGATTAAGACTTCTCAAACGTGCCGCTGGAATATGGAGGTATATGTATGAGTACGAAAAATAATGAAGAGTTTTTGATAAAAAGGTTTAGTCGCGATCTGGAGGTCCTGGAGGAGATTGACGAGGAAAAGATTGCCCAATTATCGGATGATGAATACAGGGAAATTTTACAGCTGGCCAAAAAACTAACGAAAATTGATTTTAGCGGGGAAAGCAAAGCCAGAGAGGTTCTGAAAGAAAAACTTATAAGCAACATTGAGAAAAGTAAGGAGCAATCTAATCAATCCCATCAAGAGTTGGCTGAGGAAGAATTGGACTGTGTGGCTGGCGGCTTTAATAGGGACCAGGAGAATCCTTTGCAGGACAACGAGCCCAAAATTTAAGGGCAGCATTGAATGCGCATATTTCTTAACCCGTTATTTTAGCGGTTAATTATGCATTTACTTCATTAATCATTTTTTTGAGGCCTGATGAGTTTACGGGAGGAAATTACTTGGGCCGGAGAGTTTTAGCCTGTGGTGGAGGAAGTGGGGCATGCTGAAGAGTAGCAACTGGATAAAAATAGCATCCTTGCTGGCAGCTATGTTACTTTTGATTCTGCTGGCCCAGTGGTCAGGGTATTTTAAGAAAGCTGATAAAGGGGACATTGTTATCGGCCTGGCCTGGCCCGTTGCCACTAAAAACAGCATGCTCAAAGAAGGGGTCGAACTGGCTGTTGATGAGATTAACGGCCAGGGCGGCATTAACGGCAGGAAAATACGTTTAGTTGTAAAAGATGATGAAGGCACTGTTACCGGCGGAGTGACTGTGGCCCAGTCTTTAATCCAAATCCCTGATCTCGTGGCGGTAATCGGTCACAGGGCCTCCTTTGTTTCCATTGCGGCTTCGGCTATTTACGAAGAAGCCGGAATCGTCATGCTGTCCCCGGCTTCGACGGCTCCCAGTCTTACCCAAAAGGGCTACCAACTAGTTTTTCGTAATATTCCCAGTGATGCTGAAATTGCCAGGCAATTGGCTTTATTTGCAGCCAGGCAAGGCCACCGGCGGATGGCCATTTATTATTCGGAAGACTCTTACGGGCTTGGCCTGGCCAATGCCTTTGAAGATCACGCCAAAAATGAAGGCATAAAAATAGTTGACCGTATTTCCTATTATGCCGATGGGGAAGATTTGGAACGTATTGCCAAAAAATGGAGCGCCCTTGATTATGACTCTATATTTGTGGCTCACTACATGCCGGACGGGGCTATATTCATAGCCGATGCGGTCAAGGCCGGTATTTCACTGCCTTTTTTGGCCGGTGATGCCATGGATACACCTGAGCTTTACGAAATTGCTGGAAAAGCTGCGGAAGGCACGGTAGTAGGCTCTATTTTTAACCCCGAAGTTCCCCGGCCGGAGACAAAAAGTTTTATCGAAAAATTTTCCCAAAAATACAATACCCCACCCACTCCTTACGCGGCTCAGGGTTATGATGCCGTCTGGCTGCTGGCAGCGGCCATTGAAGAGTCCGGTTCCACCGACCCAAAGGATATCGCGGCCAAACTCCGGACCTTTAAAGAGAGGCCGGGGGCGGCGGGCAGTCATACCTTTACGGACAACGGTGATGATGTGGGAAATCTGGTGGTAAAAAAAGTTATTCGTAATGGCGAATTTCAGTTTATTGAGTAAAGGTAACGAGGGATATGAGACAAGATCTATTTCGCAAGGTGGCACTGGATAAACTATCCTCACCGGAACAACTGGACCAGCTTATTACACTTACAACACCCAGAGCGTGGTTTGCTCTTATCGCCATCGGCGGTATTCTTGTTACGGCCATTTTGTGGGGCGTTTTCGGGAGTATCCCCACCAAGGATGAGGGAGAATCCACGGCAAAAGGTTGCCGGCGGGCGCATCCTGAAGGAGATTGACGGTCTTAAAGGGGAGAAGGACATAACAAATAAGCATGAACTTAGAGTCCCCCAGGGGTCAATAGCGTGTGCCAGCGGCTTTCACATAAATCTGGTAAATCGCAGCATACAGCTTTTCAGTCCCTGCTATATCAGTAAAAAATGGCCTTATGGCTACAGGGTATTTGATGAATCCAGATATAACGATGAAAATGATTTCCCGGAAGTCATACAAGCAATGGTAGAACGCAGTATGCCTCTGTCACCTCCAATGAACAAGCCCTTGCGTTTTAGGGATGACATAGTATGTCGTCCCACGGAGGATGGATTTGATCTGTTAACTCCCAACCAGATCCATCACTTCAAGGGGAGGGAAAGATGCGGCCCCCTGGGAGAGCTTATAGCCGCAGGGGATAGTACCTATGCTCAGCTAACTGAACAACTGGTGAAAGAACACGGCATAAATCCCATAGTATTAAACACGGTGGTACAAAGGCTTTTTGACGGCGGTTTCCTTGACGAAGCTTATTCAAGGAAAGGGCATATCCCCTTTCCTTGAATGAAATAACTTGAATGAAATAAAAGGAGGGTAATAAATGAGCATTGAGGAATTGAACAAGTTTCTGCAAATGGTTACAACGAATGAAGAGGCAGCCAATAAGATGAAAGAGATAGGTGAAGATGTAGATGCCTTAATTGCCTATGGCAAGGAACTGGGCTATGAGTTTGACAGGCAGGACATTAAGGAAGTGAGAAAAAAGGTAATAGAGCTCAACAGGGTAAGGATAAAAAAGAATCTGGAAAAGGCTGCCGCCGCTGCGGCTAAGGAACAACGACAAGGTATGCGGAACCTGCACCGGTTTGTGCAACTAGTTGGAGAAAATAAAGAAATAGCCGAAAAGATGCAGGAAATCAGCTTTGACGACCCCAAAGCCATCATTGCCTATGCCAAAGACCTGGGATTTGAGTTTGACGAGAAGGATCTGGAGGAATTCGGAGGCAATATGCTGGAGCAGTCCGATGAGTTAAGCGAGGAAGAACTGGAAATGGTGTCCGGCGGTTTTGTGGGTGTGGTGGTGTTTTTAATGGTAGCAGGATTAGCAGCAGGAGCAATAGCGGCAGGAGCATTAGCAGCAGCAGCACCACTAAAGTCAAATTGATAGGTAAACGTAAATTTCATATCAAAACTAGATGTTCTTTGCCTGGTAAACCGGATCATTGAAAAACTGCAAGACACCACTGGCTGTCTTGACAAACATTGGTAGAGACGGCAGATCACTTTGATTATCTGCGGTATAGCCCAGGTATCGACGCTTTTGATGAAAAACGGTGCAAAGGTACAAGCGTGTTTATGAGCATGTCGTGATTACACCGTGGAAAAACCAAAGCCTGATAGAGCCGGCGAAAACAATGGGAATTTCTTGGCGCTTTTATCTCAGGACGTCAAGGATAAATTCGGACTTATCTATCAGGAGCTATTACAACCCAGCAGACTTTCGCAAAATACACAGGTTGAATGGGGAACCCCTGGTTCCCCTATTGAAGTATAATCAAAATTAAAAGGGGGACCCCGGCAAGGGGGATTTTAGAAGATATGAAAAACCGGTTTTTATTAATTTTTATAATTTTATTATTATGTTTCACACTTGCGGCTGTGTCGCACAGCCGGGGACCCAGACCCAAACCGCTGAGGAAGTCAAATACACATTGTATATCGGGCTAAACGACAAAAATACCTATACACAACTGCTGTCCACCGAAGATGCGGTAAACAGAGTGGCTGATATTGCCTTGAAATATGTAGACGGCTTTACCCAGCTTTCCGGCAAGGGTGCATATAAGGATGAAAAAGGGATCATAACCCATGAAAACTGTTTGATTTTTGAGTTCTATGATACAAATGAAGAGCAAATAAAAGCGATCATGGACGAGGTGTTGCAGGAACTCAACCAAAATTCCATACTTATCGAAAGGCAAAGGGTAAGTTATGAATTTTACGAGGGAGCAAACAATGACAAGCACTGAGACAAAGATTGTCTTGTTCTCTATCACGTTGTGCTGGGCTTCCTCCTACATCTTTATAAAAAACTTGCCGCCCACCCTCTCGCCTTTTGCCTATATGACTTTGACTTCGGGGCTTGCCGGCATTATCTTTATTATTGTCTTTTTTAACAAGCTGCGTGAGTTGAAGGGAAAGCTGCTCATGCACAGCGGGATTATGGCGGCGGTTATCTGTGGGAGTTTATTTTTCGAACGTTTGGGTATTGCAAATATTCCGGCATCAACGGCAAGCTTCGTAGCCTCATTAAACATTGTATTTGTACCGCTTTTGTTGTTGCTGCTCAAGAGGAAACCGACAAAAAACAACCTGCTTGGCATCGTGCTTATCCTCCTGGGGCTTATACTGACAAGCGAAGTGCATCCGGGGCATTCTTTAGATTCCGGCGTTTTATATATGGTAGCCAGCTGCATTTTTATGTCGGTCTATATTATTATTACCGATAATTTCACGAAAAAATATGACCCTCTGCTTTTAGGCATAGGGCAAATGTTTATCACAGCGATTATTGCCTATGTGATTTGGTTTCTAGAGGATCCAAGAACATCGATCGAAGATTTATCGCAGACTTCGCCTATTGATTTTAGTAAAGGGCGTATTCAGCAAGTTCTCCTTGCCTGCTCTCTCCTCAAAGAACGCGGGGAAAGGGTTGCTCTAGAAATCTGTGGACCATATACCATCCTTAGTTGCTTGATGGATATATCATTATTATTCAAAGCCTGGCGAAAAAACCCGCAATCGGTGGAGAATCTATTTGCCTTCATCAATGAAAATTTACTGCAGTATTTTAAAGCTGCCTGCGAAGCAAGAGTAGATATCATTTCCTATGCTGACCCGGCCGGCAATCTTAAAATACTGGGACCTAAATATACAGAAAAGACCGCATACCTTTTTACCGTCCCATTTTTGCAAAAAGCCAGGGACATAACCGCCGGTAAAGCTCTTATTCATCTTTGTCCCCAAACAACGTTTATATTAACAGGTTTAGATTTGGCTGAATTTGTGAACATCGCTATCCCAGAATTAACTTCCTATGCTGAAGCTGCCCTTGCAGTTATTGGGAAAGCTGATATTATTGGTCAGGCATGCCTGCAAGAAAATTCCCTTGACCTAAATACTAGAAATATAAAAGCTATTAGATTAAAACATTGTGCTTGTTCTATTTCAACGACTTCGAGGAGCCGAAACTGAAGCAGGTAGGAGGGGCAGTCGGCAGCCTGTGCCAGAAGGGCTGCTGTAGGAAGAAGTAATTTTATTGTATATTCTTTTGTGGTAAAATAGTATTACAGTTTTACGGTATTACCACTGAGGGGGGACTGTTTTGGAATATACAACTTTAACATCAAAAGGCCAGGTCACTGTTCCAAAAGAAATTCGTGAGAAATTCAATTGGAGAGAAGGTACCAGGCTGAAGTTTTATATTGATGGCGAAGAGTTGAAGGTAAAAGAAGTTACCATCCTTGACGAGATGGAAGATTTAATTAGGAAGGACTTAATAAATTCGGGTTATAGCGGAGAAGAGCTGAAAGCCAAACTTCTGGAACGAAAGGCAGCTTTTAATCAAGCCTTTGATAGATTATTGGAAGAAAGGCTTAAAGAGGAAACCGTTCCTTTGGAGGAGGCCATCAGGAGTATCGAGAATGAAGAAAAACTATGAAATCCGGCTATCCAAAGGGGTTGTTAGAGATCTTAAAAAAATGGAACCTGCTCTAAGAGATTTTATATACACTAAGATTTATGAGATTGCAGAGGCCCCGTACAAAAATGAGAGGTTATCCGATCCGTTTAAAGAACTCCGCTCTCAACACAGCAAATTCAGGGGTGTGCAATACCGGCTTATCTACTATATAAACGAGGAAGGGAAATTAATAATTATTGCCCTGGTGGGAAGCAGGGAAAACATTTATAAAGAGCTAACCCGAAGACTATGGTAAATATGAGGACAAGCTATGAGCACCATTAAGTCTTTTATTTTATACTCCCTTGAATTCCCTAATTTTTATTCTTTATCAGGTCAGGTGCAACCTTTTTCATGGTAACAAGATATATGGAGGGGAATTCTGACAACGAAGTAATAAGCCATGCAGCCGAAGTATTTAAAGAGATAGTCAGTGCGTGTGTCAATAGAAGCTCCCCATCAAGTTGCCGGAGCCAGCTGGGGGGACGCTAATCAAAGCATTACAAATGCTTCGAGATACCTTTATTGCCTAGCACATATTTCCCCCCGCATTACCTTCTTCCCTTCTTCCCTAACGTTTGCGAATTATTTATTATGTTCATTCAAAAGTTTTTGTCTTTTTCACAGAATTCAACCCCCTGATGTTCTTATGCTATCGGGTAGATCGGCCCACCAAAAAACTGCATTAACAATTTCATGTTAAAATTATACAAGATATTGATAAACAGAGGGGGAATTCGTAATGGGAAAAACAGCGCTGCTCATTATTGATATGCAGAACGACTTTTGCCTGCCGGGGGCACCCTTTGAGGTCAAAGGGGCTCTGTCAGTGGCAGCACAGATTAAAAAAGCCTTGGATGCCGGCAGAAGCTTTGGTTTACCCATTGTACACGTCATCCGCCACTACCGGGCAGATGGCACTGATGTAGAAATCACCAGATTGCAGGCCTTTATGGAAAAAGGCGGTGCATTAATAGAGGGAACAAAGGGAGCAGAGATTATCGACGGGTTAAAACCGGTAAAAGGGGAGTATATAGTTGTCAAAAAGCGCTGGAGCGCCTTTTTCCAGACAGAACTGGATATTCTGCTGCGCAGGCTAAAGGTTAACCGGATTGTGGTGACAGGGGTTCAAACCCCGAATTGTATACGGGCAACTGTATGGGATGCTAACTCCCTGGATTACGAGGTAATTTTGCTGACAGACGGAACAGGGGCAATGAGCCCGGAGGTACACCAGGCCAACCTTTTTGATATGCAAAATATCGGCATTGAACTGATGACTACTGAGGAATTCATTACTTATCTTCATAACCTTCCAAAATAAGCTATAACCGCTAAAATACCAATGTAATGTTGAGACATATGTTGATGAGCGATCAGGATGTAATTTTAGATCGTAAGAACGGTCAGGTGACAGCCTATTGACACCAACCTGGTTTAATCTAAAAGTTAAGCCAGGTTTTTGTTATGTGAAAATAATTAATATACCTTTCTTGCTGGTGATTTAAAAGGAAAAGCCACTTGCTGGTAGAAATTCTGTTTCAAAACACAATTTTACATTTGCATTTTTATCTGGGGTGATTTCCATTAACTTTCTCCTTTCTTCCTTAAAAGAAGTATGTAAAAGTTACCCCTTGCAGGAGAAGGTACTGATTGTGCCGGGATAGGATGGGGCATGAGATCTGTGAAGCTCTGGCCGGTAGTGGTGTGGGCTGGGTAAACCTGCACCCGGAAACTACAACCGGCCTGGCCCACCTGGTGGCCGGTGAAGAGCTGGCTGAAAAAGGCATCACTTTTCTGCCAGGGCAGCTGGCCACAGCTGTTGTGGAAGAGATAGCTTTCGGGATGGATTTATTCTCCTTGTCCTGCAATCCTGGCGGGAGCACAGGCACAGACTCTTATTGATTTTGTTCTGCCGGCCGTTGAGCTTTACGGTAAATAGCGCCTGAAGAAATTAAAGCTGAATTTCCAGGACTTTTAATCAGAGCTACAACCATGCTAAGAAATAATCCCGAGGTGTGGCGGTACTTTCAGGAAAGATACACCCAGCCAGCCTTTGGACTGGGATAAGTATGCCCCTATCGAAAAGCTGTACCTGGAAGCCGAGGAAAAACGCCTTCTCTATGTGGCTGCCACCAGGGCGAGAAACCTTTTGGTTGTCAGCGTCTACCCGGATAAAACGGAGGCCAGCCCCTGGCACCCCTTTAGCGGGCATTTTGCTGGAGTGCCCGAGCTAGAAGAAGTACAGGCAGGAACGCCTCAAACGGCGGGCGATGCCGGTGCTGAAATTACAGCCCAGGACCTGTTTGAGGACAGGGCAGTTAGACAATATGGACAAATTTTCAGCGCTTTAAATGAATTGGTTGAAGATCTCAGGGGGTTAAATTAGCTCAGATAGGATGAAGATATTAACATATTTTGGTATCAAGAAGGTGAACACAAATGCCTCAGTCCTTACAAATAGGTTGGATTGATTACGGCAGCCGTGACAGAAACAAGATTCTTTCTGTCCTCAGCCTGCTGTCCACTCCGGAAGCA
>JGI24712J26585_10003323_pt1 | contig 12710 bp, 16 predicted proteins | sample BioPla3DNA2_FD_26585 | JGI IMG/M metagenome (IMG submission 26585) | reverse complement strand
TTCTCCGTTGATTCCAACAACTTCTACCATAGATCCTCCTTATTGGGACACCTTTCCTTCAGGGTTAGTCTTTGGGATTAAATGAATGTCCTGATAAAATTATTAATTATATTCATAAGTGACACTTATGAGCATAATAAATATTTTTATTCCGGTCCACTGGGGACGGTTCTTCCCGGACATTTCCACGTGTCCACCAAGAACCGTCCCCTATGGTCATTCTGAACGAATGTGAAGAATCCCCCCTTTCCCTCTCTCGTTCAAAATTTAATTATCTTTTCAAATTAACCAATTCTTCAAGCATTTGGTCAACAACTGTAATAATCTTCGTATTAGCCTGGAATCCTCTTTGAGTTACAATCATTTCAGAGAATTCATTAGCTAAATCTACATTGGACATTTCAAGGCCGCCGGTTACCAAGGCCCCGGTTCCTCCTGCTCCCGGTGCATTTGCAATTGGAGTCCCCGCATTATTGCCTACCGAATAATAAGAATTTCCTTCTAAAATCAGAGCATCTTGATTTGGTATTTTAAAAATCGGAATAAATCCTATTGTTGTAATCGTATCATCGGTGTCATTAACGGCTGTTATTGAACCATCACTGTTNATGGTTATATTTTTATAATTTTTGAAATCAGCTATCTTAATAGGACCTGCAGTTTTTTTCAGGGTTTCCTCTATATCAATATTTTCATCCCCATCAAGCTCTATTTCATTATCAGTGCCGCTCGGATCATTGTCATAACCTAAGATAAGTGAGCCGTTTACATCGACTAAATTCCCGTCTTCATCAAAGTTTAGAGCTCCTAAGCGTGTGTAAAGCGTATCTCCGCTTGTATTCAAAACTGCCAAATATCCATCGCCATTAATATAAAGGTCCGTTGATTTATATGTCGGCGAATATCCGGATATTGTATGAATTATGTCAACAGAACCTACCTGTGCGCCATAACCAACCTGTGATGCATTTGTTCCTCCTCTATCTTCATTTGGTGCTCCCGGACTTCTAAGTGTTTGATAATATACATCTCTAAATGTTGTTCTTTGTGTTTTGTATCCATATGTATTAACGTTAGCTATATTGTTTCCTATTACGTCCATTTTTGTTTGGTGGCTTCTCATTCCGGATACACCGGAGTAAAGTGCTTTCATCATAATAATTCATTCTCCTTTTAATTTTTTTGCTGTTAGCCCGTCAAGAAATCAGGACTTTAGCCTCCTTAAAAGGACCGGCTATTTTATTACAGCTCCATCGATATTTGTAAAAATATTTTCTTTTAAGTCATCACTGTTCACTGCAGTTATTACTTTGTTGTTCATGGTGCTCAGTATAAATGCCTGGTTGTCTATCATCACAAGAACATTTTTTAAACCCTTGTCCTTGGCCTGAACAGCTGCCTCATTCAGCTTTTCCGTTACCTCTTGGCTTACATTGATATTTCTTTGCTGAATTCGCTCATTCGCATGCTTTGAGAAACTCACTTCATTTTTTAATTTCTCGTTAAGCAGGTCTTTAAAGCTGTTACCATCATTTCTGTGCACATTGTAATTTGGCTGAATATTGGCGTTTATGCTGCTTATTTTTTTTATAAAATTTATGTCCGTCATATCATCACCTGCTTATTGTGTTTCATCGGCCGGCAGAGATTCATCAACCGGAAGAAATTCATCAGACGGCGGTTCTTCTTCGGAAGGCAGAATATCTGAATCAATGGTGTTATCTAAGTTGTCTAACCTTTCCAAAATGCTTCCTAACATTTCTGTCAAGGAATTGTCCTCTCCTTTTTCAGCTTCCTTTATTTCCATTACATTGGAATACTCATATTCCATATCATTTACATACAGCTTTGTTTTTCCGCCGTGCAGGGTAACTCTTTGAACTATGCCTTCATCAATTAATAATTCGCCATTTCCTTTATAATCGGCAACCACAACATTTTTCCCTAAGAGTGATGTAGCTTGTCCCTGCAATGCCATTTCGGTTAGGTCTGTCATAGCTTGAAGCGTTGAAAATTGTGCCATCTGTGCAATAAATTCCGTGTTGTCCATGGGATTCAAGGCATCCTGATTTGTAATCTGAGCTACCAGTAAATTCAAAAAATCCTGCATGTTTAAACCTTGATCTTTATTTTGAATTTTCAAATCATTAGCCGAATTTATGTTATTTACCATGTAGCTTGAGTTGTAAGCATTAATTTCCATGCATACCCTCCTTAATCCTATAATAATTTAAGTCAATAAGGTCTGAAAATACATCTTCTTCTTTTGTCTTGAAGTCGTTATCGCCATAATATTTGCTGTGCTGCCTGCCTTGATGATTATGCTCATTGTCTTGATAGAGGTTATCCTGATAGTTTAAAATATTCTGACTATTCGGCTCATGAGTCTTGGCAATGATTTTTACATCTGCATCTGATGTCTTGTTTAACAAATCCCTTAGTTCATCCGTATTTGAAGATAGGATTTTTTGAGTTTCTTCATTTGATGCTTTGATTTCCACCGTCAACTTATTATTTTCATAGCTCATTTTAATCTCTACCTTGCCAAGAGCCTGAGGTCTGAGTTCCATGGTGATTGTTTTAATATTATTTGAGTCCTGGCTGTTTTGTGTCATAATGATTATTTTGTCTTTGACCTGGGATAGGACTTGTGACTTAATTTCTGTTGAGCCGTCACTAATGGTTATTATTTTGTTTTTTAAGTCAATATCGGCTTCCGGCATCTCTAAATAAGCTGATTCATTTATTTGTTTTTTGCTAAATTCTATTGCAGTCTTCAGACCTTGTGTATCATTTGTATTTTCAATCCGGTTGCTGATGCTTATCTCGCTTTGGCCTTCATTTTCCGGCATATTGTTTTGTAAATCAAATACAGTTTCCTGCCTTTCCTGAAGTACTGAGCCGGCCATGATATCGGTGCTGTTTTGCAGCTTTGAATCCATATAACTATAATCAAGGTTTGTTGTTCTATTTTCAGTTATAGCTTCTTCAATTGCTGCATTTGGTCTGAAAAAGAAAATATCTGCAATCCCATACATGATTTCATAGCAATTATGATTTTGTGATTTATACTTGCTTTCAAGCTCAAACCAAAAATCTTCGATTTCACCGCTGCTATCGGGTGAAAGACTTTTGAAGTTATTTTCAAACAGGCCTATCATACTTTGACTTTCTGCCATTGCATTTATGAGCATATTTTGAAACATACTTTTATTTGCATTGTTAGAATAATCACTTCTTATAATCTTACCGGGCAATTGACTTATCGTTAAGCTGTTTACATCCAAATTCTCACCTCCTTTCAATATAATTCAACAGTTGGGGGGCACACACGAGGAGTGTCCCCGTACTTATTTTCATATTTCCCTCCTTTCTATTGATATTCTATGGTTTCACCTGTAGCTGTTATCCCGGGCTAAGACTTTGAGATCCTTCGCTGCGCTCAGGATGACGCGGGCTGCGCCATCAGGTCCCCAAATTATATCGCATATTCATTTGTCATGGTTTTATTTGAAACAAATTCTTCTATGAAGAGCTCTTCTCTTTTTAAACATTCCTTGTTGTATTTTTCTAATTCCTTTTCTTTTAGTTTTTCTAAACTTGAAATTTCTGTATTTGTACGGATTATTTCTTGTCTTTTTTCTCCTATTTTCCTTAATACTAAATCTCTTTCATTTTCCTTGCTTTCAATTTGTACTAAAATACTTTCGCTGAGCATTTTATAATAGGACATTTCGCCTGCTGATATTGATTTATAGGATTTTTCCATGTATTCCTTTTCTATTTCCGTAAACTTTATTTTTAAATTTTTAATAAATATTTCAATTTTCTCACATTCCATATTTAAGTTTGTGAGTTCGATCTTCATATTTTCTAACAGTTGATTTTTTAATTCTAAAACTTTCTGAAGTGAAAAAACAAATTTCTTCATTTCCTGCCTCGTTTTAAATGGTATTTTTTCAGAATATATGAGTATCAAATTTTATCCATCAAATCTATTATTTCTTCAAAGCTATATTTTTCATTAATCCCTTGTTTTAAAAAGTTGTTGACTGCTTCTATTTTACTTATTGCTTCATCTAATTTAGGATTGCTTCCTTTTTTGTAGGCCCCTATGGAAATTAAATCATAGTTAGAGTAATATTCAGCTAAAATATCTCTTAGTTTTTTGGCTTTATTGTTGTGGCCTTCGGTAGCGATATCAACCATGAGCCTTGATATGCTCGCATTTATGTCAATTGCCGGATAATGATTTGAATTAGCCAATTTTCTGTTTAATACTATATGTCCGTCAAGTATTCCTCTGACGGTATCCGAAATAGGCTCATTGGTGTCATCTCCTTCAACTAAAACTGTATAAACTCCCGTGATTGAACCTTCCTGGAAGTTTCCGCTCCTTTCCAGCAGCTTTGGCAGTTCCGCATAAATTGACGGGGTATATCCTCTTGATACAGGGGGTTCACCTGCAGCCAGGCCTATTTCTCTTTGAGCCATTGCAAATCTTGTCAAGGAATCCATCATAAGCAAGACATCTTTACCCTTATCCTTGAAATATTCTGCTATGGTTGTTGCTGTTAATGCACATTTTACTCTTAGCATGGCGGGTTGATCAGATGTAGCTATGACCAACACAGACCTTCTCAATCCTTCTTCTCCTAAGTCCTTTTCAATGAATTCTCTTACTTCTCTTCCTCTTTCTCCCACCAATGCTATGACATTTATATCTGCTTTCACATTTTTTGCAACCATCCCTAAAAGGGTGCTTTTCCCAACGCCGCTTCCGGAAAATATGCCCATACGCTGTCCTTTTCCGATGGTTAAAAGCCCGTCAATTGCTTTTACTCNAAAACTCAGAGGCTCGCTTATCCGAGGTCTTGATAAGGGATTTATATAATCATTATCAACATAGCAGTATTCCTGACTAATAATTTTTTCGCCGCCATCAATAGCTTGTCCTGTTGCATCTATGATTCTTCCTATCAGGAAATCTCCCACGGGTATCTTTAATTTGTTGTTTGTCGATACAACGAGATTTCCAAGACCTATACCCTTTATATCCTCATATGGCATCAAGAGGACTCTGTCATCATTGAAGCCCACAACTTCTGCTCTGATTGTTTTGTTTGATGCGGTTTTTATTTCGCATATCTCTCCGATTTTGTATTTGCCGCCGTGTGCTTCTATCATCAATCCCGATATTCTTTTAACTTTTCCTATATATGTATATAAATCTTCTTTTATTAATGTTTCTCGAATATCATTAAATTTTTCTTTAACCTGCATTTTTATTAAGTACCATTTCTTTAAGATTTTTTAACTGGGTATCAATACTTGCTTCAACTATTCCATCTGCTGTCTCGATTATTAAACCGCCCTTTTCCAGTTCTTCCATAACTTCTATTTTTATGTCTTTAGATATTTTCTTTAGCTCACTTATTAATTCTTTATCTGCCTGAATGGTTTCTGCATCCTCTTTATCCGATAGATAAATCTTTATCCAATCTGCATTGCGGTAATCTTTTATTGCATTTTTAATTATTCCTGACACAATATCATCTTTTGTATCAATTTCATGCCTGATTATTTTTTCTGCTATTTCTATAGAGAGTCTGATTAATTCGTCTTCATATCTGGATATTATTTTTAGCTTTTCTGATTCTATGGTTTTAATCATTTCAGCTATTTCATTTATTTTCTCTTTGTTTTGCTCTAAGAGTATTTCTGATATCTTAGATTTTCCCGTTTCATATCCTTCTTTGTAACCTTTGTTTCTGCCTGCTTCCATTCCAACATTATAGCCGTCTTTATAAGCATTTTTTTTACATTCTTCTATTTCGCTCTGAGCATCTTCTATTGCGGTAGAGACAATTTCAGCAGCTTTTTCTTCAGCTTCTTTTAAAATAATTTCTCTTTGATTGTAAATCCTGAACAAATCTTCCCTGTGTGTACTAATCTGCCTGTGGATATGATTGTTTTGCCTGTCTTTATCGTCAAAAATCACATACTCGGCTTTAATTATATTAGACAATAATATCATCCTTCCCGCTTTTAGCAATTATGACTTCTCCTTCTTCTTCAAGTCGCCTGATTACCGATACGATTCTTTGCTGAGCTTCTTCCACATCTCTTAAGCGTACATTGTGGGTGTATTCTAATTCTGATCTTATTGTATCCGCCATCTTTGTGGACATGTTGTTGAATAATACGTCCGCAACATCCTTATTTGAACCTTTAATGGATAGTACCAGGTCCTTGCTGTCAACTTCACGAAGGAATCTTTGAATACTCAATGAATCTAATGTTACAATATCCTCGAATATAAACATCTTCTTTCTGATTTCATCACTAAGTCTGGCATCCTTTTTATTAAGTTCATCAAATATAAATTTCTCGTTTCCTCTGTCCATATTGTTCATAATATCGGCAACATAGTTTATGCCGCCAATTTCCGTAAAATCAACAGATACCATTGAATTGAATTTCTTCATTAATTCTTTTTCCACATATCTTACGATGTCCGGTGATGTACGGTCCATTTTTGCTATTCTTTCAACCACATCTATTCTTTTTTCCTTCGGCAGTTCTGCAATAACTGCCGCTGCTTGGTCTGCCCTCGCATAAGAAAGTATCAAAGCTATTGTTTGAGGATGTTCGTTTTGTATAATGGTTAATAAGTTTTTGTAATCAGCTTGTCTGATAAAATCAAAGGTCTTACTGCGCAGTGTCTTTGTTACTCTTTCTAAAAGGCTTGCTGCCACTTGCGAGCCAAATGCTTTCTCAAGTACATTTTTTGCATATTCTAAACCGCCTTCTGTTATTACTTTTTGTGTAAGACATAGTTCATAAAAATCCTTCAGGGTTGATTCCATTGTTTGAGGGCTAAGGTGCTGCAGCCTGGATATTTCATATGTTAATTGCTCAATTTCATCTTCTTTTAGAAACTTATAAATTCTTGATGCATCTTCAGCACCTAAAGATATAATTATTGCTGCAGCTTTTTGTTTACCTGACAATCTTTCTGCCATATTACTCTTCCCCCTTTAACCAGGTTCTGATAAGCTGGGATACAATTTCCGGATTGGTTTGTGTAAAGTCTTTAAGCTGTTTCTTTATGGCTTGCTCCTCTGTTTCTTGAACCTTGATTCCATCTTGTATATCAGCCCATGAAAACTCATTTGAATCTGCACCTGATGCTGTGGCTGTATTGGCTAAAGCTTTTTTCCTTTTTCTTAATACAAGAATTATTATTAATGATAATATTGAAATTGCGATTAATCCTATACCACCGTAAATAAGCAGGTCTCTCAATTGAATCCCTTCAAAGGGGCTTGTTGCAGCCGCAGGTACTGCAGGTTCTTCTAATTCATAAAACACCATATTGCTCAAAGCAATGTTTTCAGTTCCAATACCCGTGGAAAAGGCTACAAGTTGATTAATTTCTTCTGCTTCCTTATCGCTCATGTTTGCTTTATTAATTACAACTGCTACCGTAAGCTTCTCAATTGTTCCCGGATTGTGCTCAATTTGCTCCTTTAACTGACTTACCAGGTAATTGATTGTGTTTGTATCCCTGAAATATATATCATCACCGCTGACCACTACACCTGGATAAGTCGGTACTTCCGCGTTAGTTTCAGTTCCCGCAATTCCCCCTGTTGTTTCTCCGGGCCCCGTAATCTCTTTTTCACTGTGGGTATCGCCGGGTACGCCTAAGTTTGTATCCTCGTCGGGTAAGTACTGCAATATTTCGCTGATTTTTTTATCAAAATTGATGGTACATTTTGCTGAAACCTTTACATTTTCAGGTCCGTAGATTTTAGAAAGAAATTCTGTTACATCTTCTTCTGTTTCTCTTTCAAATTCTCTTTCTATGCTAAGTTTTAATTTTATTTTATTTGTTTGAAGCATTTCATTGCTTACATTCAAACTGTTCCCGTGTGTATCAATTATTGCGACATTTTCTTCCTTTAAGCCTTTAACGCTTTTAACCACCAATTGCATAATACCGTTTACCTGTGAAGGAGACAGGGAATATCCGTTTTGCAGATTTATTTTAACAGAGGCAGAAGATTCCTTTTTATCGGTTTCCCAAGCAAAGCTCTTGTCCTGGGGCAAATTTATAGTTACAATTGCTTCCTTAACACCGTCAATAGTTTCTATTGAGCTCTGCAGTCTTTCTTGCAGCTGAAAAATTTCGTATTGCCTCTTTTCATAATCTGTTGTCATGAAATCAATATTTTCGGTAAAGATATCGTAATTTATACCGGTTCTGGGATGGCCGGCTTGAGCTAATTGCATTCTTAATAGACTTTCTTGTTCCTTTGGTATCAATATGGTTCCGTCTGTTTGATATTTATAGTCAATTTTGGTTTCTTGCAGCTGTTTCATAACTTCAACCGCTTCAGCTTCATCCATATTGCGAAATAGAACTACATAATCTTTCTTATTCAGTATGAAGGTTATTATTAGTGCGCTGATTACCAATAAAGCAAGTCCGCCTATTATTAGGGTTCTTTTCTTTTTATTTAGTTTTCCCCAAAACTCAGTAACATTTTTCCATATGTTTTTTAATTGTTCTGACATTTATAGCTCCTAAGATAGTATGAGACCTAAACCCCCATACGCATTATTTCATTGTAAGCTTCTAAGGCTTTATTCCTAAGTTGTATTACCAAGTCTAAAGAAGTTTGCGCTTTTTGAACATTTATCATCAGGTTATGCAGGTCATCCGTTTCACCTGTTGATAATTTGTAAATGTCATTATCTACTTCTGCTTCCGCATTCTTATAGTTTTCAATTGCTGTATCAAATACTGATTTGAACGGCAGTTCGTTGGTTTTCTCTTTGGCTTTATTTAATTCATTAATTTGAGCTGCATTTATCGGCTTAATATTATCAATAAACATAAACTACCTCCCAATTTCCAATGCTTTAATTGCCATTTGCTTAACTGCGTTAAGAGCAGTAATGTTAGCCTGATATGCCCTGTATGCCTCCATTAAATCTATCGTTTCTTTCAATGAATCAACATTAGGCATATTAACATAGCCGTTTTCATCCGCATCAGGATGTTCAGGGTTGTATACTGCCTTGAACTCACTGTTATCTTCTATTATTTCGGCAACTTCCACCCCACCCGGCTCATACTGATTTAAATTCTTCACCACCATATCTTTAAAGTCGTTGGAGGCTTTTAAGACAACCATTTTTCTTCTGTAAGGACCTCCTTCTTCAGTCCTCGTAGTATCAATGTTTGCTATATTTTCCGAAATTACATCCATCCTTGCTCTCTGTGCAGTAAGACCGGACCCGCTTATATTAAGCGACTTTAAAAAAGACATATTACCCTCCTTGAAATCGTTCTCATTTGTGTATTTTTATCATAGTGTATTGCATGCTAAACATGTTAAGTTTATTTTTTTCCTTCGGATATTACAGATTTTAATTTGGAAAAATAAGAATTGATTTCGGTGACAGTATACATATACTGGATCTGCGTTTTAGCCAGCTGGAGATTTTCCTTTTCTAAATCTACATTGTTGCCGTCTAAACGCGTAGATAGGTTATCATTTTCTTTAATGATAATATTACCGGATAAAATTCGCTCGTTTATTTCAGAGGAAGTTTTTCCCTGTGTATTTTTAAGATTTGCTGATAGAATGGTTTCAAAATCTACTGTCTTGCTCTTGTATCCGGGAGTCGAATAGTTGGCTATATTTTCCATGGTTGTTTGTTGTCTGAGCCATAAGCCATCCAAACTTTTCTTTAACAAATTTAAATTCACATTAACTTTCACTTTTTGTCCTCCGAAAAATTTATAAAAATTTATTATATAAAGTGTGCAATTTGAATAAACTTAAAAAAAAATGTATAATTTCGACAGTTACCAGAATAACTATGAATTATACACTTGTTTTTGATATAAATCATATATAGCAACCGGCTGCCCTAGACAAATCTTTAGGCCCTATAGTTTTGCGTCACTACCTTTCGATAGTTTTGCCCTTTTCATATAAGTATTTAATTATCTAAAATCGTAAAGTAAGACCATTATAATTGAGGTAAAAATAATATGCAAGCATTTTCTTACAAAATTTTAAAAAATCTTTATGTATAAAACTGTATATTTACCCGTACGCTATTTTAATATTTATTCGTTTCTAAAGTATAGCTTCTGCTTAATTTCAGCGCATAAAAAAATGGGCATTGCAAAAACACCCATAATTGTTATAAATATTTATTTTTTGGTCGCCAAAATATGCATAATTATATATTATGTATTAAAAATAATTATTTTTTATTTTTTTATTGCTTTTAATTTGGATTTTACATCATTTAAGCTCGTTTGATTTATTTTTTCGGAGGCACTTTTATTAAATTTACAAGTTTCAGCTAACTCTTTTCTGGTAATTTTTATGTCCTGTGGAGCACTGATAGCAATTTTTACTTTATCTTGACTGATTTCAGAAATAATTATCTCAATATCATCACCTATAAGTATGGATTCCGAGACCTTTCTTTTTATCACTAACATTAATTACCCTCCTCAGCCGACACTATATTGTATCTGAGTGGATATTCATTTTGCAATATAACCTGCTTGGCTGTTCTGTTATCGGGATTAATTGCAATCGGGCTTTTTAAATTAACAACGGATTCCTTGATATCATCCTTTATAATTGCTATGACCAAATACTTCAATTCTTGTCCGCAAGTTGATTTCAGCTCATGTAAATCATCTTCGCTTAAAATCGGATTATAATCTATGAAAATAGCATAAGGATCAATCAATACAAAAGACAGGTCCATATTATCAAGTGATTGAAGAAACATTACATCATCCTCAGGACTATCTTTTAATATTATGTATTTTTTATAATCATCAAATCCGTATATGCCGGTAGTGAAAAATATTATATCTTCTTCACCAACCAGAATTTCTCCAAAATCTCTTGTTTTAATTTTCATTTTTTCAAACAAGGGTATCTATCTCCTTATTATTAGGATTCGCACTGGGCGGCACAAAAATCGGGGTACCTACATATTTTATTTCTACACTTGGGTATTCACTGATGATAAATTCTATGCTGCCGGGGATAAATTTTATTTGAGGTCTTTCAACATTCCAGTCAAAGTCTAATTTATCCATTTCAAAACTCATGGAAATTTCTCCCGTATCCCATGAGATATCAGGGCCTGTGGAAGGGATAAATCCAATATTAAAACTAAGATCACTGATAAACTTTTTCATGGCAATTTCAGGTATTGGATTATCCATAATATTGATATTCAACATAAGGTTGCCGTCTTTTGCATAAGTTGCAGTCGCTTTATAAGCAGCTTTTACACCTTTTTCGGCAAAATCCCTGATCGAGCGCATTACGCTTTTTATTCCTGCCGAATATCTTGCTTCAACAGTATCGATTTTTAATTTAGCAGGCTTCATCTGCATTTCAAGTCCGCCCTTGCTTCTCGATACTTCAAAAGCAGCATCGGTAGTTGCTAATTCAAGGCGGGCTCTATTAATTTTCATTTCAAATGACATTGGAATAGTTTTAATTTCTAATAGCGGTTCCATAACACATTCTCCTTGCTATTTCATAAAATCTATAAAACTATTTTGCAGAATTCTATTGCCCATTGATAATGCCGCATTGTAAGAATATTCCTGCATCTTAAAGTTTACTATTGCTTCTGCAGGGTCTTCTAATTCAACTTCCAATAACTTTTTATTTAAATTGAATTGGCTGTCCTCATTTCTTGTCTTTAAAAAGTCCAAATAATTTGTCTTAGCTCCTATATCAGTAATATGTACCAATCCCTGATTTTTTTGTTCTTTAAACCGGTCTATGTATGATGAAATATTATCCATTGAAAAGTTCGGGTTTCTCAATTCTTCCTTTATTTTTCCTATAAGGGTGTAAAGATTGTTTGGAATGCCATCTGCTGTTTCTCCAAATCCCATAAATTTTATGCCCGACATTGACATATCAAACACTGTATCAATGTTTAATTCTCCGTCACTGTCAAAAGTCATCCCTAAACCTAAGTCTATGTTAATTGTTTCGTTTACTAATCTATCTAAGGCCTCCTTATTAGCAGGATTATTCACATTAAGTCCTTTAAATAATAAATTCCCATGCTCATCTAATGTAAAAGGAATTTCTTCCTTGCTTGTTCCGCCGAAAACATATCTGTCTTCAAACTTTGCGTTGAGAGATGTAAGTATGGACTGCTGTAAATTTTCAAGCTCCTTTGCTATAATTTCTCTGTCGTCGGCATTCATTGTTCCATTGATACCTTTTAAATACGAAGTATAAACTAATTCCAAATTGTTGCTTATTTCAGTCAAATTTGTTTCTGCACCCGTAAGAAAGGATTCGACATCCCTTATGTTGGTACCGTATATTTCAGTTGTTCTATATTCTCTTCTGAGCTTGTATGCTTTAATTGCAGATACCGGGTCTTCGGAGCCTTTAATAAATTTTCTGCCTGTTTCGACCTTCCCGCTCAATTTATTCATTTCATAAGCAGATTTGTTTAAATTCTTTATGTACTTATTTGACATCATACTTGTAGTTATTCTCATACTATCACCCCTATACTCCCATTCTGTTTATCAATGTTTCCAGCATTTCATCCAGGGTAGTCATAAGCCTTGCAGCTGCATTGTATGATTTGCTGTATTGAAGTAAATTTACTCCCTCTTC
>JGI24712J26585_10003317_pt1 | contig 12724 bp, 9 predicted proteins | sample BioPla3DNA2_FD_26585 | JGI IMG/M metagenome (IMG submission 26585) | reverse complement strand
CCGCCATTACTTACCCCTCACCGATGCGGAGCGGCAGGAGATGCTGGCGGCAATTGGGGCCGACTCAGTAGAGCAGCTTTATGATGAGCTGCCTCCGGNGATTCGTTTGAAAGATGGGCTAAAGCTGCCGCCGCCTCTTTCCGAGATGGAGNCGCTGGCCCATCTAAGCGAACTTGCCGTAAAAAACAGGCATCTGCGGGAGTATCCCTGTTATTTGGGCGCCGGCGTCTACGATCATTTTATCCCCAGCGTAGTCCAGTATCTCACGGGGCGGAGCGAATTTTCTACCGCCTATACCCCTTACCAGGCTGAGATCAGCCAGGGATTGCTGCAGTCTATTTTCGAATATCAGACCCTGATCTGCCGGCTTACCGGGATGGAGGCGGCCAATGCTTCCCTCTACGACGGGGCCACCTCTCTAGCCGAAGCAGCGGTAGCCTCTTGCGGGGCAACACGCCGCCGCAAAGTGCTGGTCTCCAGGGCGGTAAATCCCTATTATCGCCAAGTTCTGCAGAGCTACCTCCAAGCCCGGGAATTTCAGCTTGAAGAGCTGCCTCTGCTTAAAGGGGAAACAGATTATGCCCGGCTCGAGATGATGCTTGATGACGAGACGGCCGCGCTGCTGTTGCAGCAGCCCAACTTTTTCGGCCTGCTTGAAGAGATGGAAGGCGTGGCTGAGGTGGCCCACCGGCACGGCGCGTTACTGGTGCTCTCGGTTGACCCGATTTCACTTGCCCTCTGCCGGACCCCGGCAGAATACGATGCCGATATTGTTACCGGCGAGGGGCAGGCTTTAGGCAATCCGCCTTCTTTTGGCGGCCCCCTGCTCGGCTTTTTCGCTGCACGGCAGAAGCTGCTCCGGCGGATTCCCGGGCGAATTGTTGGTGAAACAAGGGATAACCAAGGCCGGCGCGGCTTTGTGTTGACCTTGCAGACCCGCGAGCAGCATATTCGCCGCGAAAGGGCTACTTCGAATATCTGCTCGAACCAGGCCTTGAACGCGCTCGCCGCTGCGGTCTACCTGGCGGCTCTGGGGCCGGCTGGCCTACGTGAAGTGGCCGGGCTCTGCCTGCAGAAGGCGGCCTACGCCAGGGAGAAGATTACCGCGCTGGACGGCTTTGAGCAGGCTTTTCCCGGGGTTCATTTTAAAGAGTTTGCTGTCAGGTTGCCCGGCACGGGCGAGCGCCTGAACCGCCACCTGCTTGAGCATAAAATTATTGGCGGGCTCGATCTACAGCCTTACTATCCGGAATTAGGGCCGGCGATGCTCTTCTGCGTTACCGAAACGAAGAGCCGGGCTCAGATCGACGCCCTCGTCAGGGCATTGGAGGGGTGGTCATGAGAAAAGAACAGGCCCTGCTGTTTGAATTGGGCGCCCCGGGTCGTCGCGGCTGCTCTTTGCCGCAACCCGATCTTCCGGTAAAGCCCCTTGATGAACTGTTGCCCCCGGAGAGGCAAAGAAAGAGCGCCTTGAAGCTTCCCGAGGTTTCTGAAGGGGAGCTGGTACGCCACTACACCGCTCTCTCGACCCGTAACTACGGGGTTGACTCCGGCTTCTACCCGCTGGGTTCATGCACGATGAAATATAACCCTAAGGTAAACGAAGAGGCAGCCCGGCAGCCCGGCTTTGCCTTCCTGCATCCCTGCCAGCCGGCAGAAAGTGTCCAGGGGGCGTTGGAACTGTTCTATCGCACCGAGTCATATCTAAAAGAGATCACTGGGATGGATCGGGTTACCTTTCAACCAGCAGCGGGGGCCCATGGTGAGCTGACCGGGATGATGCTGATTCGCGCTTATCACAGCTCGCGGAACGACCAGCGGAAAATAGTGCTGGCTCCAGACTCGTCGCATGGGACTAACCCTGCTTCGGCGGCTATGACCGGCTACAAGATAAAAGAGCTCCCCTCTGATGAGCGGGGGCTGGTCGATCTAAAGGCGCTTCGTGAGCTTCTCAATGAAGAGGTCGCCGCTCTGATGCTGACCAACCCGAACACCCTGGGTCTCTTTGAAGAAGATATCCTGGAGATCGCCGCTTTAGTTCACGATGTCGGGGGGCTGCTCTACTACGACGGAGCCAACCTGAATGCAATTATGGGCCACGCGCGGCCTGGCGATATGGGCTTTGACGTAGTTCACCTGAATCTGCATAAAACTTTTGCCACGCCTCATGGCGGGGGCGGACCCGGCAGCGGGCCGGTAGGGGTAAAGGAGCACCTGGCACCCTTTTTACCGGTTCCCCTGGTGGAGAAGGGCGAAAGCGGCTACTACTGGAAGGACGACCTTCCTTTGAGTATCGGCAAGATACACGGTTTTTACGGGAATTTCGGCGTTGTTGTGAAAGCCTATATCTACCTGGTGATGATGGGGGCAGCGGGCCTGCGGCAGGCGGCTGCCGATGCTGTTCTTAATGCCAACTACCTGATGGAGCGGTTAAAAAGAAGCTATACTTTGCCCTATGACCGTCGCTGCAAGCATGAATTTGTCCTCTCGGCCCGGGAGCAGAAGAAAAAAGGAGTTTCGGCCGGGGATATTGCCAAGGCTCTGCTTGATTATGGTTTTCACCCGCCCACGGTTTACTTTCCCTTGATTGTCGAAGAGGCGCTTATGGTGGAGCCGACTGAGACCGAGAGCAAAAAGACCCTGGACCGCTTTGCGGAGGCCTTAGAAGAGATCGCCCGCCTGGTTGAAGAAGACCCGGAGCATGTTACCACTGCACCCCACACCACCCCGGTGGGACGGCTCGATGAAGTCAGGGCCGCCCGTAAACCCAGGGTCTGCTGGGAGGGAGATGAGAAGAGCGATTGAAGTTACTTCAGGAATGGACCGGCTGGCGCAAGCGCGGAGACTTCATCCCCGACCAGGTAGAATTTGTCTCGCCCCGCTTGACCCTGCCGGTAAGCATCACCGGTCGGTCGTGTGCTTTAAACTGTGCCCACTGCGGGGGGCATTATCTACAGGGGATGGCCCGGTTAGAGGAGGCGTTGGGGCGGCGGGGCAAAGAAGCCAAAAGCTTCCTTGTCAGCGGCGGTTATAATCTTGAGGGACGCCTGCCGCTTCGTGAAAGGTGGACAGAGCTGGAGGCGCTAGCGCTGCGGGGGCCGCTTAACTTTCATACGGGGCTGGTCACGGCGGAAGATGCCGCGGCCATCGGGAATATTGCCCGGGTCGTCTCGTTCGATTTTGTTGCCGATGCCTCCGTGATTAAAGAGGTTTACGGTTTAAAGGCTTCGCCTGAAGATTACCTGCGCTCTTACCGCCACCTGCGCCGCTACTGCACCGTGGTGCCGCATATCTGCATCGGTATTATGGGCGGGCGGATCGAGAGTGAATACAGGGCGCTGCGAATTTTACGCCGGGAGGGGGCGGAGGCGATCAGCTTTATTATCTTTCGCCCCACGCCGGGAACAGCATTTGCCGATGCCGCTCCTCCCTCACCAGGAGAGGTGGCGAAGCTTTTGGCCGAGGCGCGGGTGCTCTTTCCGCGCATCCCCCTCTACCTCGGCTGCATGCGCCCTGGCGGACGCTATCGTGAGCTGCTCGATTGCCTCGCCCTGGGGGCCGGGATCAATAAAATTGTCCAGCCCACCGCCCCGGCGAAGCGGCTCGCCATACAGATGGGGCTGAAAGTTCTTTTTGGAGAGGAGTGCTGTGCACTGTGATCCGTCTTTCGCTGGGGACGGCCGCCCAGCTGGGCTTGCTTAAAATGCGAATNGAAAGCCTGCCCACGACAGCGTACCTGCTGCACGGTGAAGGTTGCCAGATGAACTGTGCTTTCTGTCNTCAAGCGCGGGACGCGGGCCGGCAACCAGGGCGGCTCGGCCGGATTACCTGGCCCTCTTTTCCGCAGGAGGAAGTGGNCGCCGGGCTGCAGCAGGCGGCCCGTAAAGGNCTGCTGCAGCGGATCTGCCTGCAAGCGGTCTATGAACCAGGCGGCAGCAAAGCCGTGGCTGAACTGCTCCGGCGCTTAAAGGACGTGGTCCAGCTGCCGCTCTCCCTCTCCGCACCGGTTCATTCAATTGCAGAAGCGGCCTTATATTTTGAGGCGGGAGCAGAGCGGCTCTCTATCGCCCTCGACGCCGCTGCAGGTGAGATCTATGCCCTTTACAAGGGCGGGCTTTTGCAGAAGCGCCTCCGGTTGCTGTCTGATTGTGCCCGCCTCTGGCCGGGACGGATGAGCACGCATCTCATCTGCGGCCTCGGCGAGACGGAGGCGCAGGTGGCGTTGCTTCTCGAGCGGCTGGTAAAGGAGAAGATTACGGTTGCCCTCTTTGCCTTTACGCCCCTAAAGGGGACCCCGCTGGAGCAGCGGTTGCCTCCCGAACCGGCCTCATACCGCCGCCTGCAGGCGCTTTACTACTTGTTACGGCACGGCCATCTCTCTGCCAAAGATTTACGCTTTGACAAGGGCCGGTTAATCTCCTTCGGGCTCGACGAGAGCAAGCTGAGGCACCTTCTAGGCGGGGGCGAGGCCTTTCAAACCTGCGGCTGTCCCGGCTGCAACCGCCCCTATTTCAACGAAAGGCCCGGCGGCTTCATCTACAACTATCCACGCCCTTTAAACCAGTCCGAAATCGCCGCCGCCCTCACCCTCGTCCAGCGTTCCCTCTTTCCTTGGGGGGAGAAGAGCAGGGAGTTTTTTTATGAAAGATAAATGGCGTCTACTTTATGATTCACCGATGCCGGGAGCTGCAAACATGCAGCGCGACCTGGAGATCTTAAAAGAGGTAGCTGCCGGTGAAGCTCCACCGACGCTGCGCCTTTACAGCTGGGCGCCGCCGGCCCTCTCCATCGGCCGTTTTCAGAAAGCTAACACGGTAGCCGACCTCGAATCCTGCCGCCGCCTCGGTCTAGATATTGTTAGACGTCCCACCGGGGGGCGGGCGATACTCCATCACCAGGAGCTAACTTACTGCCTGGTGATCCCTGACCAGCGGGCCCTGATCCCTGCGGGAGTAGTCCCGGCCTATCGTTTTATCAGCCGGGCTTTGTTACATGCTTTTGAAATCCTTCAGATAGAGGCGGAGCTTAACTCTGAAGAGGCGCGGGGCGGCGGCCTGGTAGCGGGATCTTGTTTTGATACCCCTTCGGCTTATGAGCTCTGCGTGGCCGGGAAGAAGGTTGTCGGCAGTGCCCAGCTACGCCGAGAGGGGATGCTGCTGCAGCACGGCTCGATCCTGTTAAAGCTACCCCTGGCCATCTACCGCCAGGTCTTGCAGCCCCGGGCCGGGTACGATCAGGATACTTACCTGGCCTCTTTAGCGGGCAGGTCCGCCGGTCTTCTGGATTTAAGATACAAGATCACCGGCGATGAGCTGGCTAACGCCCTCTCCACCGGCTTCGCCCGTTTATTTAATGTAGAATGGGGGGTGACAGGGGGACGTTTCTCTTGTCACCTAAAGGAGGTAGTTAAATGATGGAACAGTTTCAGCTTACCGTAATCGGCGGAGGGCCGGGTGGCTATAGCGCGGCGCTGCGGGGAGCTGCCCGCGGATTAAAAACCCTTCTCGTCGAAAAGGAGTGCCCCGGCGGCACCTGCCTAAACCACGGCTGCATCCCCACCAAGAGCCTGCTCCACAGTGCCTCCCTTTACCGTAAACTTCAAGATGCCGCCACATTCGGTATTCAGACCGGCAAGGTCGGTTTTGACTATGTTAAAATTCAGCAACGTAAAACTCAGGTGATCAACAATCTTGTCGACGGCCTGGAAGGTTTATTAAAGTCAGCCGGGGTAGAGCTCTGGCCGGGCCGTGCCGAACTACTCTCGGTGAACCGGGTGCAGGTGAGCCTGCCCGATGGGGAGCGCCGCTTGGCTGAGACCGAAAAGCTGGTTATCGCTACCGGCTCCAGTGAGGTTATCCCCCCTGTTCCTGGGATAGATTTGCCCGGGGTGCTCTTTTCACGGGAGGCGCTCTCCCTGCCCGCACTGCCCGATAGCCTTGCAGTGATCGGCGGTGGTGTTATTGCCCTTGAAATGGCTTCAATCTTTGCTGCTTTCGGTGTCTCTGTAACTATCGTTCAGCGAAGCAGGTTACTCCGCCGTGAAGACCGTGAAATGGTGCGCCGGCTGACGCCGTACCTGCGCCGGCAGGGTATCCGGGTGATGACCGGGACAGCCTTGCGCGAAATTAATGCTGCTTCAAAAGGCGGACTTATCCTGACAGTAGAGAGCCCTCGTGGAGAGGAGACCCTAAAGGCGGAAAAGGTCCTGGTAGCGGTAGGGCGGAAGCCGTCCCTCGGGGGGCTAAATCTAGCCGGCTCTGGCATCAACTACGGGGACCACGGTATCGAAGTTGACGAGAAAATGTCCACCAGCGTGCCCGGGGTCTACGCCGTCGGTGATGTTGCCTATCCGGGCTATTTTCTTGCTCATACCGCCGTTCACCAGGGGGTTGCCGCCGCCGAAAATGCTGCCGGTGGAAAAGTATCTTTTAGTGGAGAGGCGGTTCCGGTCTGTATCTTTACCTCTCCCGAGCTGGCTCGCGTCGGCCTGACCGAGGAGCAAGCCCGGGCCGAGGGATATCCGGTACGCGTGGGTAAATTTCCCTTCAGCGCCAACGGCAAAGCCTTTCTTCAGGGTGAGGCGGCAGGCGTGGTGAAAATCGTGGCCGACGAAGAAAAAGGGACGGTTCTAGGGGTGCATATCCTGGGGCCCCATGCCTCTGACCTAATCCAGGAGGGGACCCTGGCCGTGGCTACCGGGGCGCAGGTTCAAGAGCTGGTGCAGTTGATTCATCCCCACCCGACGTTAAGTGAAACTGTCTGGGAGGCGGCCCTCGGTGTCTTTGGCCGACCGTTGCACCTGGCTACCGGCCGGGCGCGCTAGCGCGGTGCTTCTCTGAGCCTTTATCGTAGATTTTAACTGATTAATATGGTAAATTATAATCAATTTAAGAGAAACCTGCCGGTTAACAAACAGGACTGGTCGGAGCAAATACGGATAAATTCACCCTAAGCGATGGAGGTAACCTAAATATGAAGATACTGGTCAGCGATCCTCTTTCTCCAAAAGGCCTGGAGCTGCTGCGGCAGCATACCCGGGTCGATCTGCAGCCCCATCTTTCATCCGCAGAACTGCAACAGATTATTGGAGATTACGATGCCCTGATCGTACGCAGCAGCACCCGGGTTACCAGGGAGCTAATTGAAACGGGTCGGCGGCTTAAAGTGATCGGGCGGGCCGGCGTGGGAGTAGACAATATTGATCTGCCTGCGGCTACTGAAAAAGGGATCATGGTGGTCAATGTCCCCGAAGCTAATACCATCTCGGCGGCAGAGCTGACCCTGGCGCTGCTCGTCTCGCTGGCCCGGAATATCCCCGGGGCAAATTACTCCGTCAAAGAGGGTCTCTGGGTCAGGGAGCGCTTTTTAGGGATAGAGCTGCATCAAAAAACGCTCGGCATTGTCGGGCTGGGTCATGTTGGGAGCGAAGTCGGCCGCCGGGCCAGGGCCCTGGGGATGCATCTTTTAGCCTGCGATCCCCATATTTCGACGAAGCATGCCGCCAAGATCGGGGTGGAGCTGGTGAACCTGGACTTGCTGCTGCAGCAATCTGATTTTGTCTCTTTGCATGTTCCCCTGATGCCGGCCACGCGCCACCTGATTGGGGAGGCGGAGATAGCATTAATGAAACCCGGGGCTATGCTGATCAACTGTGCCCGGGGCGGTATTGTGGACGAGGCTGCTCTCTACCGCGCCCTGCTGGAGAAGAGAATAGCTGGGGCGGCGCTCGATGTTTTCGAAGANGAGCCCCCGGTCGGCAGCCCGTTGCTGCAGCTGGACAATGTCATTGCGACGCCCCACCTCGGTGCCCTTACCCGGGAGGCCCAAACTAACGTNGCCCTGCAGGTGGCGGAGCAGGTGTTAAAGGCGCTCTCGGGAGAGCCGGTTACCACAGCGGTAAACCTTCCGGCGCTGATGCCGGAAACAGCCGTGGCGTTGGAACCTTATCTACCCCTGATGCGGTTGCTCGGTAATTTTTATATGCAGCTTTACGGCGGCCCGATTGATGAAATCGAGGTGGTNTACTCCGGTGAGATCGCCTCTTTGCCCCTGGCGCCCCTAACCGCTTCTTGCCTGACCGGATTGTTGCAGGGGATCGTCGATAGCCCGGTTACCCCGGTTAATGCTTCCTTGATGGCGCAGCGCCGGGGGATCAGGGTCCGGGAAAGCTCTACCGCGGAGCTGAAAAGTTACAGCAGCCTGGTTCAGATAAATGTCCGGAACGGCGGCACGGTGAAGCGTCTCGCCGGGACCCTGCTGGGCCAGAATGATATCCGGCTGACCCGGATCGGTGATTATCGCATTGAAGTGGTCCCCGCCCGCTTCATGCTGATCACGACCCATCATGACCGGCCGGGTGTAGTCGGTAAAGTAGGCAGCCTGCTGGGAGATGAAAATGTTAATATCGCCAGCATGCAGCTGGGCCGGCAGGCCGTTGGGGGCGAAGCGATGATGGTCCTGCAGGTTGATGAGCGCATCCCGCCCGAAGTGATGCGTAAGCTTGAGCAGCTCGACGTGATCGTTACAGGCCGCTTTGTGGAGCTCTCAAACTGGAAAAACAACTCGATTTAGCATGCCGGGCAGGGGCAACCTGGTAAGCAGCCGGCTTGGGTAGCCGCCTCCCGGAAAAGTTTTTAAGCAAAGATTAAAAAGCCAGCCCTGAGAAATTTTGATCGAGGAGGCTTCTTGATGAGCATTTATTCTGAAATCGATCGGCATCCGTTATTACTGCGTTTTCTTTTTTACCCCCGCAAATGGACCCGGCCAGCCCCTGCAGGAGCCGAGGATTTCATGGTTCCCGTGGAGGAGAATATTACAATCGGCTGCCGCTTATACGAGGGCGAAGCCGGCTGGCCCTGGGTCTTGCTATTTCATGGAAACGGCGAAATAGCTGCGGATTACGACCAGATTGCTCCATTTTATCACCAAAAAAAGATTAATCTTGTTGTCGCCGATTACCGGGGATACGGGCGCAGCAGCGGGCAGCCAACTTTTACCGGCCTGGTCAAGGATGCCCCGTTAATTTTTGAAGCGGCCAGGGAGAAGTTGGCTCAACGGGGCCTGCAGGAAAAGCTATTTGTCATGGGCCGCTCCCTGGGGAGCGTCCCCGCCCTTGAACTGGCGGCGCAGTACGCCCACGCCATCCCGGGGTGATCATCGAAAGCGGTTTTATCAGCGTAACCGCGCTGATCAGGCACCTCGGTCTTCCCGCCGCCGGCCTCGATCTGGCCGCCATTGAAGAGGAGAGCAGGCGCAAAGCGGCCCAGATCAGTATCCCCGTATTGATTATCCATGGCCAGGCAGACAGCCTGGTTCCTTACAGCCAGGCCGAAGAGCTAGACCGCTCCCTGGGGAGCGAGTCAAAGCAACTTGTTCCCATCCCCGGGGCCGATCATAATGATGTTATCTTTTATGACCGGGAACGTTATTTTACAGCTATTGAACAGTTTGTTAAAGCGCCGGGCCGCGCCTGAAGCTTAAGCATAAGGGGCGGCGGCCCCTGCGCCGCCCTTCCCCTGGGGGTCCTATCGGCCAGGCTTCAAAGCCTCTCTTTACCTAAAACAGGAAACAGGAACAAGTAAAGCCAATTAAAATCAATCCGGGTCAACCGGTAGCTTTACATTTACCTGTTAACTTCGCATAAATATCTGCCGATTTCCTCTTCGATATTGTAGAAGTCGTATTCTAATGCCAGGGGGGGGGTTAGATTATACTTTGCCAGCAGATGGTATAAATGAGCAACTTCCTTGGCTGAAGGCCTCTGGTGCAGATCATACTGGCCATCGTTTGAATGAACATGGATATAAGCGATATGCTCTTTTAATTCCCTGATCCATTCTTCCAGGCCGGCTTTTCTAGCCTTAATGTGACCGATATCCAGGTTGATTTTAATGTTCGGGCGATTGACTGTTTCAATGTACTTTTTTAACATGACCGGAGATTTTTCGAACACGTTCTCGATCACTATGGTTCCACGGTAATCAGTTTCCTGAGTAATTTTAGTCCAGAACTGTTTAGCCTGGAGATTGTTTAAGTCGCTAATAAACGGTTCGTTGATGAGAGGGTTGATCTGGCTGTGAAATATCAAGTAATCCATGTTTAACTGGGTGGCTATCTCCAAAGCATGAAGATATCTTTTATAGCTTACTTCTCTAATTAACAGGTCCGGGCTGGCCGGTTTAAGATCCAGGTATGGCCCATGGAGCGATTTTACTCCCTTGAAATTTTTAAACAGTTTTTTGGTAACCATCAATAATTTCTTTCGTTTCCTTTGTGGAAAGATTAGGTTCCGTAAAATCTTGTATCTCCACGCCTAAATTCAAATGATTAAACAGCTCAATATCAAGTTGCTCGATCGTGCTTATACATTTCAACATGGTCTTCATTTTCTATTTCCATTTCATCTTTTTTCCCTTGTTGTAAAACCCGCAGCCGGGTCTGCAATCTACGCGGCAGGGTCAATGCGGTTGCGATGGCGCTGGTAAAGATAGGATACGGCCAGCAAGATCAGCCCTGAAACTACCAGGGAGATGATGCGGTAGGCCGGCTCCAGAAAGCTCAGATCGAATAAGAGCACCTTGACTACGGTCAAGCTTAACAGGCCGATGGCGGCATAGCGTAAAAGGGGTAGTTTGCGGATGAATCCGGCGGCCATTAACGCGGCGGCAGATACCCCCCAGAACAGGGATACCATCATCAAGGCCATGTTGTAATAGTACTCCCTGGCGCCGGTGCGCCAGGCTAGAGCAGAGCCGAAGCGGTGTATCTCCAAGCTGCCGAAGATTAGCAGCAGCAGCCCGGCTGTTCCGCCCAGGATGATAACCTCGCGCGACGGCTTACCCGGTTCTTGAAAACGGTGATAGAGCCAGCCCAGCAAAAGCAGGACGGCAATAAAACCGAAGGTGAGCAGGGCGGTCCTGTTGACCAGGAAGCGATAGTTTTCGGGAGCGAGAGGACGGGTCCACTCGGCTGATAGCAGGCGGGCCAGGGCCAGAGAAAGCACGATCCAGAAACCGCCGCGGATTCTGCGGTCTGCCAGGCGCAGGCCGAGATAGCAGAGCAGCACGGCTTGCAGGGTCCAGCCCACTAAAACCCAGGAATCCTTGAGCTGCAACGGAACGAAAAGGAGCAGGAATGTCGACGCCAGGGTAAACGCAGTAAAATATGCCCGGGGGTCGCGCCGCGACGCTGGCAGCAGCACGAAGCCAGCCAGCAGGTAAAACCCGGCCAGCCCCAGGGTAAACCAGCCTATCGAATCGAAATAATCGGCGTGCAGGTTAAACCAGCTCAGGCTGTAGTAGATCACCGCTCCGGCAGCCATTAAAAATAGCCCCGGAGGCCCCAGGGAGCGCTGCCGCACGGTTACATGAAGCAGCAGCGGTACCACGTACAGCAGCAGAAAAATGCTTAAAAAGAGCTGTGTAGGCAATGCAGGTAAACCGAGGGCAGGGTTGCCGAAGCGGTAGAGCGGCACCCCGGCGAGAAAGAGGCTGGTTAGAGCAAAAGAGATGATTCCGACAAAATGCCAGCGCTTGAAGTAAACTATCGCGATTAGGCCGAGGTTAAGTAAGATCAGGTAGACCATCAGTAAAANGAAGCGCGGCTCTCCGGCCANGAAAAAGNCGGGGTTCAGAAAAGCGGTAAGCAGGCCGATTACGGCCACGGCCCGGGCATTNTGGTAGAGGGCGAGCGCTACGGCCCCGACTGTAACCAGGATCAACAGGCCCATGCCGGCGGTGGAGGAGACCAGGTTATAATAGTAGAAAGAGGCGAAGATGGTGAAGTAAAGCAGGGCGATGCCGCCCCCGGTCAGCCCCTGGCCATAGGCGGTAAAACCGCGGCGCCGGTTTCTTTCGCCAAGCCACAACAAGATGGCTGCCACGACGGCGCCAAGAGCGANCCTCNCTGTTTCGTTGATCCAGCCCCAGTCGTAGGCCAACTTCAGAAAGAAGGCCGCTCCCAGAAGAAAAATAATTATGCCTATTCGGTTTAGCCAGATTCCGCCGATCTTTGCTTCTAGNTCCTGGGGCGTTCTCTTCGACGGCCGGGGAGAATCGGCGGAAGGCGGCGCGGCNGGCGGGGCAGCCTCCTCGGCAGGCGCANCTGCTTTAGCTGGGGGAGGCGTTTTTTCGTGNAGCGGCAGGCTTTTTTCTATGTAGGCCAGCCACTGGTAAACCACCTTTAGCCGCTCATTCATCCTCTCCTGCTCTTCCCGCAGGGCTTTTACCTCTTCTTGCAGCTCGTGCCAATCATCTTGCATCGCTATTCACCCCGTCTAGATTTTAACAGAGATNACTGCACTGCCCGAAACGCGGAAGATAAAGTTCTTACTCTCACAGCTGCGCGGCTGTCGCCATATGCTTGGGTGTTAAATCTACTTTTCGGAGCCCCTTAATTAGATTCAATATTAAGATAAGTTTCTCCTTTATTGTTATGCCGAACCATGAAGGAGAAAAGCCAAGAAGCTCCGTGAGAGATGTTTACTTTTCCACGGGGCTTCTTCTTTACCCCGGCAAGCCCTGGTAGTAATCTGCTTCTTAAGGGGGAGTGTAGCAATACAAGGAGGGAATACGAGTTTTATTATAGAACTAATATTATAGAACTAATCTAAAAAATGCATACAGAGAAGGCGTGTAATTATTATGGAAACTTTTGATTCAACCAAGAGAAGTCTATCTGAAATAATGAAAGATGTGCACAGTGGGAAAATACAATTGCCCGATTT
>JGI24712J26585_10003316_pt1 | contig 12727 bp, 6 predicted proteins | sample BioPla3DNA2_FD_26585 | JGI IMG/M metagenome (IMG submission 26585) | reverse complement strand
ACCGAGCGCCAGCCCAAACGGCCGTGCTTGTAGTCAAAGTACTGGTCAATGGGACCGGAATAAATCAGGAGATCATGCGCAGGAAGCGAACCGCGAATATCGAAAAAATCGGTGTTTAATTGTATCTCAATGTTCGGATGCTTCAACATCCGCTCAAAAAGGCGGCCATAGCCGTCCACCGGAATACCCTCCCAAGGATCGTTGTAATAGCCGAGGTTGTAGTTATAGCGCACCGGCAAGCGTGTGATGATATACGCGGGTAGCTCGGTCGCCAAACGCCCCCAATGTTTTTCCGTGTACTCCTTGACAAAAGCCTCGTAAAGCGTTCGCCCAATCAATGAAAGAGCCTTCTCCTCAAGATTTTGTGGATCCGTGATGGCTTCCTTGTCAACTTCGGCCTGCACCCACGCCTGAGCTTCAGCGGGCGATAAGCGCCTTCCTAACAGCAAATTGATGGCCGCCAGACCAAACGGCAACGGGTACACCTTGCCCTTGCGGGTCGCCCAGACTGTGTGCCGATAGTTATTAAACGCGGTGAACCGATTGATATATTTCCAAACCCGCTCCATGTGAGTATGGAAAATATGGGGCCCATAAACATGGACATCAATACCGGTATCCGGATCGGGACACGACCAGCAGTTGCCGCCGATGTGGTTGCGTTTTTCAATCAGAAGAACCCGCCAATTCAAGTCGTTGGCAAACCGCTCCGCCAGTACGGAGCCGTAAAAGCCAGCGCCCACAATAATGACGGTTTTCGACGACGGATGAATGGCTTCTTTAGTCATGCAACATTTTGCTTATTATCAAATCCGCAAAATGTCAATGCCGCCGGCCAGTGGCGCGGGTGATGTGCGCAAAGCGATCGCGGATGGCGGGGGTGAGTTGCTCCCAGGTAAACCGCCATTGCCAGTTGCCGCTGGCGACTCCGGGAGTGTTCATGCGCGCCGAAGAATCCAGGCCCAGTAAATCCTGCAAAGGCACCACAAAGGTGTTGCCGTTCGAGCGCGCGCCCAGATTGATGAGNTCCCAGTGAATTTCATGACCGTCGGTCCGCAAATAATCCAGAATCATTTTGCGTTCAGCCGCAATGTCTTCCGATGTCCGCGTGCTCCCCTCGCCCGGCTCACTGTGGAACCAGCCCACCGTGCTGTCGTTGTCGTGGGTTCCGGTGTACACGCAGCAATGGGCGGGATAGCTTTCGGGGCGAAACTCGGCGGAACGGTCGTCATTGCCAAAGGCAAATTGCAAAATCCGCATGCCCGGAAAGCCGAATTGGTCGCGCAGGGCTTCCACCGGCGGCGTGATGACGCCCAAGTCTTCCGCGATGATGGGCAGTTCGCCCANACGTTCATGCAGCACATGGAATAAATCNGCGTTNGGCCCCGGCACCCATTTGCCGTTGATGGCGGTGGTTTCATTGCCGGGGATTTCCCAATACGCTTCGAATCCGCGGAAATGGTCAATGCGGACAATATCCACCAGCTCGAACGTCCGCCGCAGACGGGCCGTCCACCAATCGTAGTTGTTCTGTTTATGCGCGGGCCAATTATACAAGGGATTTCCCCAAAGCTGGCCGGTTGCGCTGAAATAGTCCGGCGGAACGCCGGCCACCACGCTGGGCTGACCATCCGGACCCAGAAAAAACAATCCCGGATTCGCCCAGACATCGGCGCTGTCGTGCGCGACAAAAATGGGAATATCGCCAATCAACTGGATGTTGCGCTCCCGGCAATAAGCTCGCAGACGCTGCCACTGGTTTTCGAACAGAAACTGAATGATTTTCGCGCGCCGAATTTCTTTNGCGAATTTTTCGCGNGCNGTGGCGAGAGCATCCGCCTGACGCTGAGCCAGCTCCAGCCCCCATTGAGGCCAGGGCACGCCACCATGCGCATCCTTGAGCGCGGCGAAAAGCGCGTAATCATCCAGCCATTCCGCTTGCGCCGTGCAAAAGGCGTTGAATTGCTCCTTTAAGATTTTCGAAGCGCGTTTCGCAAACTGATTACAAACAGTTTCCAGAATCTCCATCCGAGCGAGAATAACCGGGCCAAAATCAACTTTTTCGGCAGGAAATTCCGGAAAGTCGGCTAACTCTTCCTTCTTCAGGAGGCCATCCTGAATGAGCACATCAAAACTGACCCACAACGGATTGCCGGCAAAGGTGGAGGGCGATTGATAAGGGCTGTCGCCATAGCTTGTCGGTCCCAACGGCAAAATTTGCCAAAGGCGTTGGCCGGTTTCGGCAAGGAAGTCGGCAAAGCGATAGGCTTCGGGGCCGATTTCACCAATCCCGTAGGGGCCGGGCAGAGAGGTTGGGTGAAGCAATACGCCAGATGCACGTGGAAAGTTCATTATNTAAGGTTCTCCGACAAGACAATTTCGATGTGAGCCGGAGAATATGTCATAAGCGCGAGAATTTGTCGAAACGTTTATACGTCCCGTTGCGCCCCGCGAAATTATGGCTCATTCAGAAGCGAACGAATCCGTCCATGCCAGACACCGGGCGAGTCGTTGGTGAACACCTGTCCGGGCACGCCCCACCCCAGATTGCTGGTGCTTGCCGGCAGAAGCAGATTGGTGGTGAATTCCAGTTGATAATAGCGGGCGGTGCTGGCGGGGAATGTGAACACCATGTGGTTGGATTCCGCCACAAAACTTCCCGAAAGCCGCAAAACGCTGGCAGCTGAAGCCGGGTCTGTATCGGCCAGATATTCCTGCCAGGTCGTCATGCCGTCCTGGTCGAAGTCCGCTTCGGGCGCAAAGCGCGAATCTTCGGGATTGTAGTTCTTGCCGATCAGCCACTCATCGAACGTCGCGGAGGCGATCGTCAGGATGCCGGTGGTGCTTCCCGTGTAGTAGGGGCTGGAGATGCTGGCCACCACTTCGTACTCTCCAACGGTGCTGGGCACCTCAAAAGAACCACCGTATGTCACATCTACCGCCAGACCGAGCGGATAGGTGTCCACCCTCACGGGCTTGGGCAGCCCGTCGTACACCTGCTCTAGATTGGATAGCATCACCACGGCGGGAATGGGATTGGTGGTGGCCACCTCGTAGGGGGTAATTGCAATATCATCAATATTTACACGGTTGGAAGACGCACCGTCAACCAACAGAAACTGCAAATAAGCGGAATCGGTCAGCTTCAAAGACTGGGAATGGGCAGCGAAGGAATTGGTGATGCCGTCCACCGCCAGATTGGTATGCACCGTCCACAAGTTTCCGTCACCGCTGGTCTGGAGCGATAGTGTGGCGGAGGCATCCGCGCTGAACATGGCGTAATTAAAGGTCACGGAGTGAATGCCGTTGGAAAACGGCGTGGTGCTTTGCAGCACACCGTTGTTGCTTGCCCCCGCGCCAATGAAGCGCAGACGAAGCGAATTGGTCGAAGTCTTGACGTCGGTCGTTAGGTATCCACGATATCCATTGTTGATGAACCATTCCCTGGGCTCCGCGAGATTCAGCAGGTCAACGTGTGGCCCGTAATCCGCTTTCGGTGCTCCGTTGGAATCAAAATCAAGCATATATGGCGTACCTGCCGGTGCCAAATGCGACGGCGGCACCTCGTCTAAGATCACCACGGCGTTTTCGAAGGTATAGACCCCGTCCAAATAGTTGGAACTGCCCGCCACCGTGACAGTGGCATCATAGAATCCGATGGCCGTGGGGGGATCGGCCGGAGCGTAGGAAACCGACCACGTCAAGCCGGGGGTGACGTTGAACTGATTGGTGTGGGGCAATCCGTCATGGGCTACGGCGATGCGTTCCACCAAGGAAACATCTGGGTCCGACTTGGCGATAGTCACGGCTTCCTCGAACAGGAAGGTGCCTCCCTGGATGTGGCCCACGGAGGGAATCGTCACTGTCGCGGCGTAAACCCCGGCATTGACCGGCGTCTGGGGCGCATAGGTCACCGCATAGGCCATGCCCTCGGGATACACAATGAATTCATTCGTGCGGACGGACCCGTCATACAGCGCCGGCTCGACGGCGGCTGGGGCACATTGTGCGACGATTTCGTTCTGCCCGAACGGAGAAATGACAATGTCGTCGAGATTCGCGCGTGCACCGGCGGGTCCGGTGCAGGTGATCCGAAACTCAATGGGGCCGGGCACATTAGCCGCAACGGTATTGGTGACTAGAGTGGCCACCCCCTCCGTGCTGACCGAGCCAAGTCCGACCCAACCGGAGCCGTCGTTGTATTCGGCTGTGAGCGTCACCGCTGAATCCGTCCCATAGCGGCGATAAGCAAAAGACAGCGCTCCAAGCCCGTTGGTCAGCGCCCCTTCCAACCGCACTTCGCACGGGGCGCGAAGGCGCCCACCCTTATCGCCGTTGACGGAATCGCTGGTGGTCGTACCCGTGACCAGCGCATTCGACAGCACCCAGGTACGCCCACTCAGCGAAATGGGATTCAGGTTCGTATATATCGTCTTGGGGGGCGCATCTTCAAAATTGATAATCCACGCCGTTTCGGCAACAGGATCCGGGTCGTCCATATCCTCGCAGGCGGCGGGATCCTGATCCGGGTTGTACACGTACGGGCAGTTGTCATTGACGTTCAGGACGCCGTCGCCGTCAATATCGTCGTCGCAGGCGTCGCCGACACCATCGCCGTCGGTGTCAATTTGCGTGGGATTCTTGACGCCGGGGCAGTTGTCCACGTCGTCGGGGATGCCGTCGCCATCCCTATCGTCTGCTTGGCTGGGCGGCATGGTATAAGAATTGGTGCTGGAATTCTTCTCATAGGATCCTTGCGGTCCGTCAAAAGTGCAGCGAACATAATACTCCACGGTTTCGTTGGGATTCCGTCCGGGATTCAGCGGGGCGGTACGCCATGAGTTGCCGCTCGTGTTGGTCATGGGCGTGGAATAGAAGGAGCCGCCTTCGATGCGTAGCCAGGCTTCGGCGGCGATGTTGGATGCCACCGCGTTGGGCTGAATGTCTGCCAGAATCGAGAAGGGATCGGTTGCCTGCGGGGCAAACGGATCGATGGATAGCTCCGACACAAAGACATCGGCCTCCGACAGAGCAACGTGATGTCCCGGTGTCGCCGAATCCGCACCCGAGGTGATCGTCCACTCGTTTGCCTGCCATTCCGGGAACGGATCGCTGATTCCCACATTGCGTACGGCCGTGGAATTGAGATAGGCCCAGGGCATGCTGTAGTCGTCAGAGCCTGTCGCTTGGCGAACCCGGCCGTAGATGTCCGAGTCCGCGCCATCCTTGCGCAGAACAACCGTATCATTGCCGTTCAGCCGGCCGATGATGGAGGCTTGGACCTGAGCCTGAACTCCATACTGCTGGAAGAAGCGATTCGTCGAAGTTGCAACGGTCAACACTTTGCCGCCAGCCAGCGATCCACTCAGGTTAATCGTGGCGGAAGGATTTCGGTTCTTGTCGAGATAAATCACCAGAGCATAGCCGTTCAGGTCAAGCGTACCGCAACCGGTGTTGCAGATTTCCACATAGTTGAAGTTGGTGGAAATCGGATGGTCAACGATTTCGCTCAGGATCGCCACGGGCGTCATCCCCGCGACTTCATCAATCAGGTGGAAATCAGCGAAAACCATGCGGTGATCCGAGGCGTTGGCGCTCGTGTTGGGCGGCGGGGGAGCTCCATACTTTGGCAAGCCCACCCCCACTCCGTCATCCTCGGAATTGTAGACCTCCGCAACGGGCGCACCATAAGCACTGTTCATGATTTCATCACTGAAAAGAATGTAGTCGAGCCGGTATCCACCCCCCGCATCATGCGCATGGGTCCAGGTGTTCGTGCTGCCGGTATGCGCCGCGTCCACGGCGGCCAGCCCCGCCGCCGCCAGACGCTCAGTGGGATAATACCGGTAGGCCATCAGCCAGTTTGAATCGGTGTACCAAGGGATGTCGGAACCCGCCTTGTAGGTGGACGGCAGGACGGTCCCGGCCTTCAGGTTTTCGTAATAGCCCCGGGAAAAGTTGGTCGTTTGCCCCACCCCGACGCTACCTTCGATGGTGTCATTAAAGTCTCCCATGATGGCGTACTCCACATCGTTGGAGAATGTCGCCATCATGTTGGTGATGTAGTTCACCGTCCGATGCATTTCAAACGCCCGTCGCATCCGGCTGGATTTCACCAGAGTTTCCGACTTGTTGTGTACCGATATGACGTGGAAGGGATTAAGCGCCCCCGGCACCTCAATCACCGCATGCAACGGCCAGCGGGTCATTTCCTTGGCGTCCGGGTCCACCACCGTCTCGCGAACCGTGCCAGAGGATAAAATGGGATATCGGCTCCAAATCCCGAGTCGGGCGGTCCCCGCAAAAGTCCCGCCTTCGGAAGAATACGCATAATATGGATACCCCAGTTGAGCCGCCAGAGTCACCCAGGCTTCCTGATCGCTATTGGCTAATTCCTGAAAACAGACGATATCCGGATTGACGCGACGGAACGTATTGCTCACCGCCAAATAGTCGTCGTTGGGATCGCCATTCAACCGATCGCCCCCCGTATCCACACCGTAATATACATTAAAGGACGCAACACGCACCTGAACTGCCCAGACAGAAACCCCTAGGCAGAACCAGCCGCTGAAAAGAAATATTTTCAGTAGAAACTTCTTCACGATTGCATAAGCTAGCACCTCGCCACAAGTTAGCACAATAAGTTTTTCCGCGATTTTAACATTTTTAGTCAAACGCTTGAGCTTTGTCCCCTGCCCCAAGGCCGAAATCGGAACCGGCGACAGACCCGCCGCAAATTTTTGCTGGCGAAACGCTTCGTTTTTTGGCATGAAGTTTTTCTTTGTCGTGCGCCCTCTGGACGCGCAAAATTGTGGCGACCCGAAAATGGTAAAGAAAGCTCATCTGATTACGCACCTTGGCGCAGCCGGGATGTTGGCCCTGTCCTTGACGGCTTGCGGCCCGCGTGTCGTGCAAGACGCCGACCCCGCCGCGCTGATTGGCGAAGCGTGGACGGCCTACCGTCTCAGCGAATTCCAAAATGCGGCCCTCGCCTTCGACGCGGCGCGCAACGCCGCCATCCCCGGCTCCGACGAATGGGCGATGGCCACCTACGGCCTCGGCACCACCTGGGACTTGCGCCGCCCCGGCGAAGACCCCCGCAAAGCAACCGCCCTCTATCAGGAGATTCTGGAAACCGCCCCGCAAAGTCCCATCATCCCGTGGACGGAGCTGGCCCTCGCCCGCCAAAAGCACCTCGTCCCCGTCGGTCAGGAGCCGGACTACGACGCNGTCAACAAAGCCTATCAGCACATCATTGACCAATTCCCCGGCCACCTCGCCGCCAAGGAAGCGTTCCTCTATCTGCAAAGCATCCAACTGGCCAAGCTGGAGCCTGCCTCCACCCAAGCCGCGGTCGAAAAGCTGCTGGACTTTGTCGCGCACGAAAAAAAGGAATTTTTAAGCCCCGCCTGGTCGCTCCTCGCCGTGGCCTACACCACCCTCGGCGACCAGGAAAAACGGCTCGAAGCGGAAATCAACTCCTTTGAAACCACCGAAGTGGACCCCTCCGACCCCTTCATTGAGTTCGCCTGGGCCTACTGGAACCTCGCCACCATCGCCGAATTTGAAGTGGGCGACTTCGACCTCGCCCGCCACTACTACAACCTGTTGCTGGAAAAATACCCCACCGACATCCGCGTCTATGGCTGCAAGCAAGCGCTCCGGCGAATGGACGCGCTGGAAGCCAGCATCCGCGCCGAAGAGGAGGCCCCGCAGCCATGATGCGTTTCCTTCGCTCCGCCTTCAATTTCGTCCGCACCTATTTCGCGTTGCTGGTCGTGGCCGCCGTGTTCCTCTGGTCCGCCTGGGTCATCGTCACCTACCGCGCGCAGCAAGCCCCCCCCGGCTCCATCGTCATCCGCCTCGGCCACTGGCAGCTCGAAGCCAGCGTGCGCGAAGGCATTGACGAAATGGCCCGCGAATATCAAAAGCTGCACCCCAACGTCGTCGTCATCCAGGACGCCATCCCCGAAGGCACCTACGGCCAATGGGTCAGCACCCAACTCATGGGCGGCACCGCCCCCGACATCCTCCAAGTCGGCTCCATGCTCCCCGCCAACATCTGGCTCTCCTACTACAACCGCTACTTCTTCCCCCTCACCCACTACGTCAACGCCCCCAACCCGCACAACAAGGGAACCGACCTCGCCGACACCCCCCTGCGCCGCACCTACAAAGACGGCATGAAAACCGCCTACGTCACCGAAATGCAGGAATACATGTCCGTACCCCTCTCCCTCTTCGGCGTGCGCATCTTCTACAACAAAGACCTCCTCAAAGAGCTTACCGGCCGCGACGTCGCCCCCCGCGAATACCGCGAATTCCTCGCCGTCTGCGAACAAATCCGCTCCTCCACCAACGCCCTCACCGGCCAGCCCTACATCCCCATCGCCGGCTCCGCCTACCACTTCGCCCACTGGGACGGCATGATGTTCAGCCCCCTCACCTACGGCGCCTATCGCCGCGCCGACCTCAACCGCGACGGCTTTGTCGGCAACGACGAAACCTTCGTCGCCTTCAAAACCGGCCTCCTCGACTTCTACTACCCCCCCTACGCCCTCTGGCTCAAAATGCTCCGCGAAGTCACCGACCACTTCCAAACCGGCTACACCGGCCTTGGCCGCGACGAAGCCGTCTTCCTCTTCGCCCAGCAACGCGCCGTATTCATGACCACCGGCACCTGGGACGCCCGCTCCCTCGAAGAACAAGCCCGCGGCCAATTTGAAGTCGGCATCATGGACTTCCCCCTCCCCACCCGCGACGACCCCGTCTACGGCGAAGTCGTCGAAGGCCGCATCTACGAATCCCCCGGCGGCGGCTTCCAATTCGGCATCACCCGCAACTCCAAAAACATAGACACCGCCGTGGACTTCCTCCTCTTCCTCGCCTCCCAGAAAGGCAACGAAAAACTCAACGGCATCATCGGCTGGATCCCCGCCATCGAAGGCACCCAGCTCGACACCCTCCTGCAAGCCTTCGAACCCCACCTGGAAGGCATCTACGCCAACGTCAACTTCACCCTCGGCGGCAACACCGCCGTCGCCTGGGCCCAGCGCTACTCCCTCTACCAAGTCAACCAAATCTCCTTCGACGACTTCGCCAAAACCTACACCGCCTTCTACCTCAAAAACGGCCTCACCGACTTCCTTGAGCAGCAGCGCGACTGGCGCCGCGGCATGCAACGCAACGAGCAATACCTCGCCGGCATCCGCGGCCGCGCCATCCTCGCCACCGACGCCGCCGCAACCGCCGCCACCCCCGACGCCCAAGCCGCCGCCGCCCGCGAAGCCGAATCCGCCTGGGTCCGCTACCGCGCCATCACCGCCTCCCGACAAATCTGGGACGAACTCAACCACGCCCGCCAGCTAGACCTCGTCAAACGCGACACCCTCCCTGAAAACTTCGTCCCCCCCTACGAATACTCCACCAACGTCCTCGCCAAAATCCGCCAACGCATCCGCGCCGAGCAAACCCCATGACCCCCGCCCCCCTTTACACACAACGCGCGCCAACCCGCCCGCCCAAAACTTTTCCACACCGTGGAAAATATTTTTCCATAGCGTGGAAAAATCGCCAAAAACTTTTCCATACCGTGGAAAAATCACCCCTAACTTTTCCATACCGTGGAAAATATTTTTCCATAGCGTGGAAAATCCCCAAAAAACTTTTCCATACCGTGGAAAAACTCCCCGCCCCCTCCCCTGACCTCTGCCCTCTGACCTCTGACCTCCCTCCTGCCCCCTCCCCTGACCTCTGCCCTCTGCCCTCTGACCTCTCTCCTGACCTCTGCCCTCTGACCTCTGCCCCCTCTCTCCCGAACCCTGAACCCCGAACCCTGAACCCTTCTTCCCATGCAGCCTAAACAAGTCCAACCCAACCAACTCCGCCACCACTGGGAAATCTACCTCTTCATCATTCCCACGCTGATACTCATCGCCCTCTTTCAGTACTACCCCGCCAGCTCCGGCATCTTCCACTCCCTCTTCCGCTGGAACGGCTCCGACATCTCCGAATTCGTCGGCTTCGAAAACTACGTGGATTTAATCAAGAACCTTGAGTTCTGGAACTCCTTCAAACTCGCCTTCATCCTCGGCTTCTGGAACGTCATCAAGATGATTCCAGCCCTCCTCGTCGCCGTCTGCATCCACCGCTGCACCTCCGAAAAAATGCAGTTCTTCTACCGCACCCTCTTCGTCGTCCCCATGGTCATCCCCGGCCTCATCACCGTACTCATCTGGCGCTCCTTCTTCTTCGAAGCCACCTCCGGCTACCTCAACCAATTCCTCGACTGGTCCGGCCTGATGAACATCCTCCAGCAAGGCGGCGCCTACGTCACCGCCAAACTCGCCGACCCCGCCAGCGGCGGCCTCGCCGACCCCTCCCTCGCCCGCTCCTTCTTTGAAACCTTCGACTGGCTCACCGCCTTCAAAGCCGGCACCTCCCCCGCCTGGCTCGGCGACCCCAAAATCATCATCATCGCCTGCATCATCTGGGGCTTCCCCTGGGTCGGCTCATTCGCCGTCCTCACCCACCTCGCCAAACTCCAAAACATCTCCAAAGACATCTACGAAGCCGCCGACATTGACGGCGCCAACTGGTGGACCCGCTTCACCAAAATCGAACTTCCCCTCCTGATGGGCTCCATCTACCTCCTCCTCGTCTTCGCCATCATAGACACCATCAAAGACGCCGGCATGATCCTCGCCCTCGCCGGCATCGCCGGCGGCCCCGGCGGCCGCGCCACCGTCCCCGCCCTCTTCATGCTCCGCAAAGCCTTCATGGACCAGCAAATGGGCTACGCCTGCGCCGTCGGCATCGTCCTCACCGTCGTCGTCCTCCTCCTCCAGAAAATCTGCAACATGCTCCTGCAAGCCGAATCCCCCGAAGGCGAAAAACCCGGCCACTCCGCCTGGTTCGGCATCCTCTCCCTCTACACCTTCGCCGAAGCCTTCCTCTTCTTCCGCGCCCACCTGCTCCCCAAAACCGCCACCCCCGCCATCTTCCTGCTCTTCACCCTCACCCTCATCCTGAAGCTCGCCGTACTCATCAGCATCCCGCACCTGCTGAAAAAATACGGCATCGCCCTCCGCAACGCCGCATACCTGCTCGCCGCCGCCCTCGCCGCCCTCACCATCTTCCGCGGCGCGGACATCCGCTGCCTCCTCTTCGGCTACACCCTGATGCTTATGGCCTCCACCGCCCTCTTCAAAATGGCCATCGGCGGCGCAGGCGCCCTCCTCATCGGCTACGGCATCACCGGCAACTCCCTCGACATGATGATTTCCGGCGCCGTCTTCATCATCCTCGCCACCCCTTGGGGCAAAATTTCCGATCGCGCGGAAAAAATCTACCTCGCCCGCTGCCTCCGCCGCCCCGCCCCCCCCGTCAGCCGGGGCGACCGCTACGTCGCCCGCTCCATCGCCCGCCGGCAAAACCCCCTCTGGCGCGCCGGCGCCGCCGCCGGCAGCAGCTGGCTGCGCTTCTCCAAACACGCCTTCATCTGGTTCGTCCTCGCCTTCGCCTTCCTCCCCCTCTACCTCATGCTCATTGTCTCCCTCAAAGACAACAACCAGTTCTACCTCAACCCCACCACCCTCACCCAGCCCATGCACTGGGAAAACTGGGCCACCGCCTGGGCCATGGTCTCACCCACCGTCGCCAACTCCATTTTCCTATCCACCTCCGCCACCTTCCTCATCGTCATCTTCGGACTCGCCGGCGCCTACTTCTTCGCCCGCCTCAAAGTCCCCCTCTCCTCCTTCCTCTGGAACGCCCTCCTNCTCCTCATGATGATGCCCATGATCGCCAACCTCGTCCCCCTCTTCATCCTCCTGCGCGACATGAACCTCCTCAACACCCTCACCGCCCTCATCCTCGTCGGCGCCTCCGGCGGACAAGCCTTCGCCATTTTCGTATTCCGCAACTTCATCGCCGACATCCCCCAAGACCTCTTCGAAGCCGCCGAAATTGACGGCGCCAACCACTTCCAGCAACTCAAGCTCGTCGTCATTCCCCTCTCCGGCCCCATCATGGGCACCGTCGCCGTCATGCAATTTCTTGGCCAGTGGAACGAATTCGTCATGCCCCTCATCGTCATGCGCGAACAAGCCCGCCTCCCCGTCACCGTGCAGCTCATCCGCATGGCCGGCGAATACATCAAACTCTGGGGCCCCCTGATGGCCGGCTACGCCATCGCCTCCATCCCCGTCATTATCCTCTTCACCTTCTCCATGAAACTCTTCGTCAAAGGCCTCACCGAAGGCGCCGTCAAAGGCTAACCCCCGCCCCCCGCCCACCGCGTTATTTTCTTCTGGCCTGCCGAGTAGGTTTCTGCGATAAGTTCGGTAGTTCCGATGTTATTCGGACATTGTTTCTTTGAAAATCTAATTTATTGCGTTTTACGCAGTCATCGTTTTATCTGAAAACCGCGAATTTTTATCATGGAACGAGATGTGCGGGAACGCGCCCAACATGGGCGCGGCTCCCGGTCTTGTGTTCCATGAAAGGGGCTTCGCGGTCCCTCAGGTAAGGCATGAGCTTGGTGTCGTGCCCTCTTTCCAGTTTTGTGCGGTACCAGGTTCATGCCAACCACCCCAGGAGCATGAGCAATGAAAAATTTGAGGAAGCGTCAACTAATCGCCATCGGGAGTAGCATCGCCATTCTTTATGGTGTGTTGTGCCTTGTCGCTTTTGCGTCGGCCGCTTCCCGCACCGAAAAGCCCGC
>JGI24712J26585_10003315_pt1 | contig 12728 bp, 8 predicted proteins | sample BioPla3DNA2_FD_26585 | JGI IMG/M metagenome (IMG submission 26585) | reverse complement strand
TTCCCTTTGTTTATTTATATCTATATTCTTATCTGTAATTGAAACTCCATCAACTATAATTTCTCCACTAGTTGGTTCCTCAAGAAGATTTAAGCATCTTAAAAATGTACTCTTTCCTGATCCACTGGGTCCTATAACCACTACTACTTCACCATTTTTTATCTCTTCATTTATGCCCTTAAGGACATGTAAGTCACCGAATTTTTTATTAAGATTAACTACTTTTATCACTAGCAGATAACCTCCCTTCTATTGCACCCAATAACTTAGACAATGTAAATGTTATTGTAAAATAGATAATACCAGATATTATCAATGGTGTGAATGGCTTATATGTTATCCCTCTTAAGGTATCCGCATTGTACATAAGATCTGGAATAGCGATAACCGATATGATTGCAGATTCTTTTACTAATGTAACAAATTCATTGCCCAATGCTGGTAATATATTCTTTAAAGCTTGAGGTATTATTATATATTGCATGCTAATTCTATAACCCATACCTAAAGATCTAGCTGCTTCCATTTGACCAATATCAATTGATTGGATTCCAGCTCTTATTATCTCTGCTATATATGCTGCACTATTTAATAACACAGCTAAAGTTCCTAAAAATAATCTTGAATCAGGTAAAGGTAATGCCATAGGTAAACCATAATATACAAGATATACTTGCAAGATTAATGGGGTACCCCTTACAATTTCTATATATGCAGTTGATATCCATTTAATAATTTTAACATTTGACATTCTAAAGAGGGAGAGAAAGATCCCTAATATAGTTCCGAATACTACTCCAAAAAATGAAATCTGTAATGTAGTTATGGTTCCATTTACATAATAGGAATGGTATTTTGAAATAAATTCAATAAATCCAGCAATTATTTCCAAATTGTTTTAAACCTCCTTACAAAAACTATTGGCAAAGGAGTAAACTCCTTTGCCAACTATTGTACTTATTCTTCATCAGCTAATAATGTTGCTTCGCTCATTAGTCTATCAATAGTACCATCGTTGATAATTTTTTCCAGTATAGGGTTGATTGCCTCTACAAGATCTTCATTGCCTTTATTAAATGCAATTGAAGCTGGGTCTTCTTTACCTAGGTCAATTTCAGCTAAATACAAATCTGTGTTTTGTTCTACATAAGATTTTGCTACTGGTTCAGCTAATACAACAGCATCAATCTTATTGTTTTGTAATTCTAAAACTAAATCTGTTATTTTGCTTAAGCCTACAAATTGTGACTCTGGGTACATCTCTACTACAAATCTTTCCTGTGTTGTTCCTTTTTGGGCTCCAACAGGTTTTCCTACTAAATCTTCAGGCTCTTTGTATTCATCTTTGTTTTCAGCTCTTACTACCATTCTTTGATTTGCTTGATAATAAGGAATTGAGAAATCTACAGATTCTGCTCTTTCTTCAGTTGCTTCCATTCCAGCTATTACCATATCTACATCATTTGTAACTAATGCTGCAATCAGGCCTTCAAATTTCATATCTACGATTTCTAAATCTACGCCTAGTTCTTCAGCGATTATCTTTGCGATTTCAATATCAAAACCTACAATTTCATCTTTGCCATCTATTAATTTATGGAATTCATATGGTGGATAGTCGGCAGATGTACCTAATACTATCTTACCCTTTGCTTTAATTTCTGCTAATTTACCCTCTTCTGCTGCTGGTGATTCAGTTGGCTCCCCAGCTGGTGTTTTTACCGGTTCCTCAGTTTTACCACATGCCCCAAATACAAATAACATACTAAACACTAACAATATAAGTAACAACTTTTTTGACATAATAAATCCCCCTATTAATTAAATTTTTTTGACCTTTCACTTACAATAGTGAGGACCTCCTTATGTTTTCGGAAATCTTATTCTCATTAATGAAAAAAGACTTCCAAAGTCCCTTGACAACCTTAAACTGTTTCAAGATTAAGACCTCCTTCTTTTAATAAAAACTTATAATAGAACTATTATATGATGTAAACAAAAAAAATGCAACTTAATTTTATACTAGCTAAGACTTTGTTAGTCAAATTGGATTGTATTTTTGTTGTTTAGTCACATTAGAATGCTGTTTATACATAATGTATTTACATTAATCTCAAATTTGATAATATGTATTTTGCTGGGGGGAATCCTATGGATAATATAGTTAATTACTTTGAAAAAGAATTTAAACTTTCTGAAATAGAAAAGTCTAAGTTAAAGTATTCACTAGATGTTATAATTACTGATACGTCTAAACTATTAATACTACTTATCATCTTTTCAATATTTGGAAAGCTTAGGGAATTTGTTTTTTCAACATTAACTTTATTATCCATAAGACCATTTACAGGCGGATTACATTTCGATAATTATTTATCCTGCCTTATATTCACAAGCATATTTTTCTCTTTTGTAATATTATTACATAATTTCTTACCTTTAGGTAGTTTTTCTATATTAATCTTTGTGCTTTCATTTATTATTATTCTTACTACAGCACCAATTATACATAAAAATAGACCAAGCTATTCTAAAAGCAAACGTACAAGTTTTAAAGTCATGGGACTAGTTGTTGTAACACTACATTTTCTACTTTATCTATTAGCACCAAAAAACCCATATCTAAATATATCAATATGGGTATTTGGATTACAATCTATCCAATTATTAATTAAAAAANGAGTTGATACTTTTGAAAAGAAGAACATTAAAAACACTATGTAGCTTATTAATTGCTTTTGCACCATTTTTGATTGAAAAAACCGGCTGTATTTTCTATTGGGGAGAGCCAGAGTGCCCTGAAACTTTAAGAAATCTGTATTAGTTAAGTAATACTTCAAAAACAATGTAATTAGATCCACTTATAGATTTATTTTGGACACTGATTAATCCATTGTTTTTGTTAATGATTTTCTTTATATTAGATAAACCATTACCATGACCCTTCTTTAATTTAGTTGAATAGCCTGGATTAAAAAACTTAGAAAGAGTATTAATATCGATATATGGGTGCAAATTTCTTATTTCAATCGCGCTCATATTTTTTTCTTTTTTTAATGACAATACTACTTTATTATTCTCTATACCTGTTTCAAAAGCATTATCTATTAGGTTTCCAATAACCTCTATTAATTCATGGTCTTTAAGATTGGTTTTTAACTCGTAATCCCTAATTTCAATCTGAAAATCAATATTGTTTTCTTTTGCCTTCTTAGTTTTCTCATATAAAAATCCAGCCAATATTTTATTGTCTAGTTTGATTAGTCTTTTTAATTCACTATCTGTTTCTAAATCCTTAATATAATTATTCATTGAATTAACAATGCTATTATAATCAGTGCTAGTTATTGTAATCATATTTATTGCTTGAATATGATTATCAAAATCATGCTGTTTTGATCTTAATTCATTCATTAGTTCATTTATTACTGGAAAATATTTCTCATATGTGGAAAGCATTTTTTCTTCATAGGCATTTCTTAATCCATTCTTAATTATAACTAAATTTACAAATAACAACCCTATAGCTAAGCTTGCTATTATTAAAACATCTCTTAAGTAGCCTTCCATAGCAATATACCTATATGTTAAAAAAGAAATTGAAACAATAAACATATTAAGCATTAATGCAGTAAAGACTCTATTCTTCTTAATAATAAATTCTAACAGATGGTTCAATGGGATGTATTTATAAATAAGATATAATATAGGAAGTATAAAACTATATGCTAAAAGACCACCTTTAAATCCTAATGCTTTTTCTATATCAATTACTGCTAAAAAGATTACTAAAACCAAGGTTTGTACTATTACTATAATAATAGCACAAATAATATATACATATATTGTCTCCATAATTTTCTTCTTATGTAGGAGATATATAAATGTAATAGATACAATAGCTCCATAAATATAGTTATATTTACTTAAATAAGTCTCTCCCATTAGTCCCATAATCAAAGACAAAAATAAGATAATTAGTAAACACTTTGTTATTTTTCTCTTATTATGCAGATTTAGTTTGCCATCAACTATTTTATTTGAAATAATTAATATTCCAACTAAATCTAATGCGGACATAATTGTTGTTTCAATTAAATTCAAACGTAACTCCTCCTAGATTATCTTTGTATTTTCTTCCTATCGGAATCTTTTCTTTAACCCCTTCTAACTTAATACTATTATTGGGCTTGTCTATACTTGAAATATAATTAGTATTTATGATAAAGCCTCTGTGGCATCGAATAAAATCACCTGTTAGCTCATCCTCAAGCTTTTTTAAAGTATAATGTGATAGCTCAAAACTTTCATTAATAGTGACAACCTTTATCTTTCTTTGAACAACTTCAAAATATATAATATCATCATATTTTACTCTATACACAAAATCCTTAAGATTAAAACTAATGTATTCTTCGTTCTTAATTCCATAATTAATAATTGTACTCAATACATTAATAACTTCTTCCTCATTAAATGGCTTAACTATATAATCATAACAGTGGATCTGTTTAAATGCCAGTAATTCCTTTGTGGGTATTGCTGTTATAAACACTATAGGTGTCAATTTATACTTATTAATGTTCCTTATCTCTTTTGCCAGTTTAAATCCAGAATAATCATTTAATTGTATATCTAGCAAAAACAATTCATAAGTTTTGGAATTAGCCTTTTCCAATGCTTCTTTGGCATAGCCTGTTATAGTTGTTTCTATATCTGAATTGATGGATTTAACAATTTTTTCTAAGCCCAAAGCGATATTAAGTTCATCTTCTACTATCATTATATTTGCCATGTCTATTGCTCCTAAATTATTTATCATCTATAGTTTAACATATTGTTATATATTGGCAATAGGTTAAAAAAGAGCTGATTCCAAATATTGGAATCAGCTCTTGCTGCATTTTTAGGACTTTTTATTCATCTTTTTCCTCAAGTGTTTCTTGTTCAGTTTCTACTTCCTCATCAACTTCTTGTTCTTTAGCTTCATCAACTTCAATTTCTTCTAATAGGAGTTCAATCTCTTCTAAATATTCTTCCATTGTTATAGCATTTAGAGCTTCTTCAGGGATTTCAAAATCCTCTGCTGTATTAATATTTAGGTATTCTACTACAGCGGTCATTTTTATATTCATATTTTCCATAAACTCTGCAAAAGCATTATTAAGCTCTTCTAATTCTTCTTCGCTAACTCCTTCTGGAATTCCAACTGCTGCTTTATCCATCATTTGTTCCATAATAGAAGTTACCATAGAGCTTAAATCCATTTCCATTTTTGCAAATTCTCCAGATGTTTCATCAATGTATATAATATATTTCATATCATCCAAATTGTTAAATAAATCTAGGCTCATTTGCATTTGTTCACTACTAATTGAGCCAGACACTAATGAAAAAGCTTGTTCCATTATTTCGTCAAAGCCCTTATAGGTAATAACAACTTCATATTTTTCAATATTTAAATCTTCTTCAGTATATCTTCCTAAATACTTTACTTCTTTCATTGATTTTTCATTTAAAGCTTTCATTTCTTCATTATTTGGATCAAGTAATTCAGCAAAGCTTTCGTCTTCTAATTCTTGTTTAACCCATTTGAATTCTCCAGTCGCTAAATCTACTGTGGTAGTATAAGAAGTAAATTTATTTTCATCTGCAACCATGTACATATTCATTACTGGTAGTGGAAGTCCTTCTGCTAAGTCTGTGATCATATTAGCATTCATTTTTATTTTCATTGGATCCATAAATGCAGTAGCATCAATATCCATTTGTATATCTATGTTTTGTAGATTGCCAGTTTCATCAGGAATAGTCATAGCAATATCCATTAACATATGCATATCATAGTTTTTCCAAGCATAGGATTTTTCATATGCTTCTAGAATTTTTGCTTTAGCATCAAATGGTTCACTTGTTATTACTACAGTTCTTAGACTTTCATCCCATTGCACTTCTGAACCAAAAGCTTCTATGACATTTCTTATAGGTAAATAGGTTCTACCATCTTTTACTATTGCTGCAGTATCAGACTCAATTATTTCTCCATTCCTAACTATATGTTTTTCACCTATAGGAATTTCTATAATAATATCCCCTTTTATCCCTTTTGCAGTTTTTGTAGTTCCATCCCATTCTACATCAGCACCATACGCTTCTAATGCAGCCCTAAATGGTACTAAGGTACGATTGTTTTCATCGATAAAGGGTCTTCCAATTTCATCATTAAACTCTACATTTACTGAATCAATTCTGACAGCGATTTCCCCTTCTGCAAATGCTGCTGATGCTATCATGGTTAAAATAAGTATGAGACATAGTATAAAACTTTTCTTTTTCATAAACTTTCCCCCTCTTTGTTGCCTCTTTAATTAATATATTACACCATGGACAATAATAAAACAAGGTTAAATATTTGTCAAATACTCCATCCCTTGTCGATAATTTAATTGATTTTGCAAGAATATTTGATATTCTTGAATATATAAAAGGCAGACTACTATTTATAAAGCAAGATGCATGACTCCCGTAGAATATAGGAATCATGCATCCATTAGTGGCTAATATTTAATAATTCAATGATTTTTATTTATCTAGAACCTTCTTTAAAAATTTACCCGTATATGAATTAGGGTTTTTACTCACTTCTTCAGGGGTTCCTGCCGCAACTATAGTACCACCTTGGTCTCCCCCTTCTGGACCTAAATCAATTACATAATCTGCAGTCTTAATCACGTCAAGATTATGCTCAATTACTACAAGAGTATTGCCACCTTCAACCAGCTGATTCAGTACCATAACTAATTTGTGTATGTCTGCTGAATGCAATCCTGTAGTTGGCTCATCTAATATATAGATTGTCTTTCCTGTAGGCCTTTTGGATAATTCTGTTGCAAGCTTAACCCTTTGAGCTTCACCACCAGATAATTCTGTTGATGGTTGACCTATTTTGATATATCCTAAACCTACATCAAATAAGGTTTGTAACTTCCTTTTTATTCTAGGGATGTTTTTAAAGAACTCAAGTCCTTCTTCTACTGTCATATCCAATATATCAGAAATGGATTTTCCTTTATATTTAACTTGAAGCGTTTCTCTATTGTACCTTTTGCCCTTACATACCTCGCATGGTACATAAACATCTGGCAAGAAATGCATTTCTACTTTCAATATACCGTCACCTTTACAGGCTTCACACCTTCCACCCTTAACATTAAAGCTAAATCTACCTTTATTATATCCTCTCATCTTAGCTTCATTTGTCATAGAATATAAATCCCTAATATAATCGAATACTCCTGTATAAGTAGCAGGATTTGATCTAGGTGTTCTACCTATTGGGCTTTGATCTATTTCTATTACCTTGTCTAAATATTCAATTCCTTTAGCCTCTTTAAACTTACCAGGTTTTGTTTTTGCATGATTTAATCTATTGGCTAACAACTTGTATATTATTCCGTTTAATAATGAGCTTTTTCCAGATCCTGAAACCCCAGTAATACATGTAAAAAGTCCAAGAGGAATTTTTGCATGAATATCTTTAAGATTGTTTTCACTAGCTCCTATTATTTCTAGCCATTTGCCATTAGGTTTTTTCCTTTCTTCAGGTATTTCAATTTCTAATCTACCTGATAGATATGCACCTGTTAGGGAGTTTTGATTGCTTTTTATATCTTCTACTGTGCCTTGAGCCACTATATAACCACCATGTATCCCAGCTCCTGGTCCAATATCCACTATATGGTCTGCCTCATACATGGTCTCTTCATCATGTTCTACGACAATTAGGGTGTTTCCTAAATCTGTTAGATTTCTTAAAGCAGCTAATAACTTTTCATTATCCCTTTGATGTAATCCTATACTTGGTTCATCAAGAACATATATGACCCCTACAAGGCTTGAGCCTATTTGTGTAGCTAATCTAATTCTTTGTGATTCTCCGCCAGATAATGAACCAGCCATCCTAGATAGTGTCAAATATTCTAAGCCTACATCTTTTAAGAAAACCAATCTTTCCTTAATTTCTTTTAGTATTTGCTCTCCTATTATCTCTTGCTTTTCTGTCAGTTTTATATTATTAAAGAATTCAATAGCATTTACAATTGAAAAGTCAGTTACTTCAGATATATTTAAACCATTGATTTTTACAGCTAATACTTCATCTCTTAGTCTATGGCCATGGCATTTTGAACATGGGGTTTCCACCATATACTCATCTATTTTATCCCTCATATAATCTGAAGCTGTACTATTATATCTTCTTTCTAAATTGGGTATTATACCTTCGAATGTTCCAGTATAGGATTTTAAACCTTCATTGTCAAAATAACTATCAAATTCAAAAGAAATATCACTTTTAGTCCCATATAATATTTCATCTAAGAGGGTCTTAGGAGCATTTCTAATAGGTTCATCCATACTGAATTTATGTTTCTTTGCTATGGCTTTTATAACTTCATAATAATAGGTGTTTTCTTTTGCATTGCTATAAGGTGCAATTGCCCCATCATTTATACTTAACTCTTTGTTTGGAATAATTAAGTCTGGGTTTATCTCCTTATGAAATCCTAAACCATTACAAGTAGGACATGCTCCAAAAGGACTATTAAATGAAAAAGCCCTTGGGGATAACTCTTCTATAGCTATATTATGGTCTGGACATGACAGCTTTGAGCTAAACATCATAGTGTTACCATCCATTAAATCTACAATTACTAGTCCATCAGCTAGTCTTAAAGAAGTTTCTAAAGAGTCTGCTAACCTTCCTTCTATTCCTTCTTTAATGACTATTCTATCTACTACTATCTCTATATCGTGTTTTTTATTCTTCTCAAGTATAATATCTTCAGATGCATCATGAACTTCTCCATCTACTACTATTCTTACATATCCCTCTTTTTTTATTTGTTTGAGTACTTTTACATGCTCTCCCTTTTTCCCTCTTATAATTGGTGCTAAAATCTGTAATTTAGTTCTTTCTGGCAACTCCATAATTTTATCTACCATCTGTTCAACAGTTTGGCTTGATATTTCTCTTCCACAAACAGGACAATATGGTGTACCAATTCTTGCATATAAAAGTCTTAAATAGTCATAAATCTCAGTTACAGTACCAACTGTCGATCTTGGGTTATTTGATGTTGTCTTTTGATCTATTGCTATAGCAGGTGATAGGCCTTCTATATATTCAACATCTGCTTTATCCATTTGTCCTAAAAATTGTCTTGCATAACTTGATAAGGATTCTACATATCTTCTTTGTCCTTCTGCATATATAGTATCAAAGGCTAATGATGATTTTCCCGAACCACTAATTCCTGTAAATACTATAAACTTATTTCTGGGAAGCTCAAGGCTCATATTTTTTAAATTATTTACCTTGGCTCCCCGGATTATAATAGTGTCTTTTGTCATCTATTTACACCTCAATATTTTAACTTCTTCTTCAGTTCTATCATTTTGTCTCTTAATTCAGCTGCTTTTTCAAAGTTTAATTCTTCAGCAGCTTTCATCATAGCCCCTTCTATACTTAGTATTACAGCTTCAATTTCTTCTTGACTAAAGGAACTATCGTATTCTGCTTCTTCTTCAGCAACTTTAGTTGCCTCAATAATATCTCTTACTCCTTTAACTATTGATTTAGGAGTTATATTGTGCTCAATATTGTATTTATTCTGGATTTCTCTTCTTCTATTTGTTTCAGATATGGCTCTTTCCATTGACTTTGTAATATTGTCTCCATACATAATAACTTTACCATCAACGTTTCTAGCAGCCCTACCTATTGTTTGTATCAAGGAAATTTCACTTCTTAAAAACCCTTCCTTGTCAGCGTCAAGAATTGCAACTAATGATACTTCTGGTAAATCTAATCCTTCTCTTAAAAGATTTATCCCTACCAACACATCATATTTGCCTAATCTGAGGTCTCTAATTATCTCCATTCTTTCTATTGTATCTACATCTGAATGAAGGTAGGTAACTTTTATTCCAATCTCTTCGAAATATGAGGTGAGGTCTTCTGCCATTTTCTTTGTAAGTGTTGTTACTAAAACTCTTTCTCCTTTTTCTGTTACTTTGTTTATTTCAGTGACCAGATTATCAATCTGATTTTTTGTAGGTCTAACTTCTACGATTGGATCAAGCAAGCCAGTTGGCCTAATAATTTGCTCTACTATATTTTGCGAACGGTCTAATTCATAAGAACGAGGAGTGGCAGAAACATAGACAATCTGATTCACCATTTCTTCAAACTCTTTAAATTTAAGAGGCCTATTATCTAAGGCTGAAGGCAATCTAAATCCGTATTCAACCAAATTAGTCTTTCTTGATTTGTCACCTTCATACATGCCTCCTATTTGTGGGATAGTCACATGTGATTCATCAATAAATATCAAAAAATCTTCCGGAAAATAGTCAATTAAGGTATATGGTCTACTCCCAGGTTCCCTTTGACTTAAATGTCTTGAATAGTTTTCTATTCCACTACAGAATCCCATTTCACTCAACATCTCTATATCATATCTGGTCCTCTGTTCAATTCTTTGAGCTTCTAGGAGTTTATCCTTGTCTTTGAATTCTTTTATCCTATCTTTTAATTCAATCTCTATAGAATTGATAGCTTTTTTCACCTTGTCTCCTGAAGTGGCATAGTGAGAAGCAGGAAATATCCATGCATGGTTTCTATAGCCAATTATTTCTCCAGTTAGATGATTTATCTCTACTAGTCTTTCAATTTCATCTCCGAAAAATTCTACCCTAATAGTATTTTCACTTGATGCAGCTGGAAATATTTCCAGTACATCCCCCCTTACTCTAAATGTCCCCCTAACAAAATTAATGTCATTGCGCTCATATTGAATATCTATAAGCTTTCTCATAACTTCATCTCTATCTTTTATCATACCAGGACGTAATGATAGGGTTAAATGTTCGTAGTCAATTGGATCTCCCAAACCATATATGCATGAAACAGATGCAACTATAATTACATCTCTTCTTTCAAATAAAGCAGCTGTTGCAGAGTGACGCAATTTATCTATTTCATCATTTATTGAGCTATCCTTTTCTATATAGGTGTCAGTTTGTGCAACATAAGCCTCAGGCTGATAATAATCATAATAACTTACAAAATACTCCACTGCATTATTAGGAAAAAACTCCTTAAATTCACTAGCTAATTGGTAAGCTAGTGTCTTATTATGAGCTATGACCAAGGTTGGTTTTTGGACTCTTTCTATAATATTTGCCATGGTAAATGTTTTACCAGAACCTGTAACACCAACTAAAGTCTGATGTTTCAAGTTGGATTTTATTCCTTTAACTAATTTATCTATCGCCTCAGGTTGATCACCAGTAGGCTTATAATTTGATTCAATTTTAAATTCAGTCATGATTTCACCTCTTGTGAACATTTGTTCATTAATCTATTATATAATATAATCCTATATTGTCAAAACTATTATTGATGAAAACTTTATTGTATTGTAAAATGGTTTTAAGGAGGGAAGAACTCTAATGAAACATATATCAATAATCACAATAATTTTAGTACTTTTTCTATCTGGATGCTCAATTGATGATTTGCCTTTCCTAAATAGGGAGTCTAAAACTGTGTCAGAAAGCAATGGGGAAATCAAATATAAAATTGATAATGTAATTTTATCTAAGGGATATCAGTCAATCGAGCCTAATATTGAAGTGATAAAGAAGAATAATGAAATCCAATTATTAATTAATATTGGATTATTAGAAACCTCTGGAGTAGAGATAAAACAACTTATAAAAGATGGAAATATGATTAATATTCATGTAGCTAATTTATTAGATTATGATAATGTTCAATTAGCAGTTCCTCAAATTTTACTTGATTTAAAAAATATAAGTTTTATCGATTTAGATAATATGAAATTTAATATTATTAATGAAAATTTCCAACCAATAAGTTTAAAGCTAAACTTAAGTGACGCTATCAATAAAGTTAAGTCTGATTTTAATGTAACTAGCAATACCCTTCCAAAGGTAAATTTAGAAAAAGATGATGGTAATTTTATTTGGGATATTACATATTACAGCATATTTGACAAGGGTAATATTGAAACTCCTATTGTAAACCTCTCAGTTAAATTGGATGCTAATACAGCAGAACTACTGCAAGCTAAAAAGGGTTTTATTTCTTCATTTATTGATGAAGGACATGTATTGGATTATGTTACCAATAAATATATCCTCTATAGGAAAGTTGATATTGACCCAATCACAGCTGTAAAGACAGAGAGTATATATTCATATGACATAGAGAAAAACACTAAAACTAGATTATATTTTACTAATTTTAATATCCTATCCGCATACTATTCTCCAAGCTATGACTATATTTCTGTAGTTGAAAATGACGGGACTTCTAGTGGATTATTTATTGTTGAATCAAATGACAACAAGGCTTATAAGGTATTGTTTGATGACCCACTTAGCCCTGATATAGTAAGGTGGAAGGATGACCACAATCTTTTAATTTTAACAAATGAAAAGAGCTTTAGCAGAGTTTATAATCATGATATTAGTAATTCGAAAACAGACTTGATTTCCAGATTAAATATGAACCTTATCGACTTTAGAATTAAAGGAGACTCTTTCATATTAGTTGAAACCCACGACACGGATATTAATAAAAACATTTATCTTACTAAGGATTGGAAAGAGATTAGTTATTTAGGTAAAGGATTTAGTAT
>JGI24712J26585_10003314_pt1 | contig 12729 bp, 10 predicted proteins | sample BioPla3DNA2_FD_26585 | JGI IMG/M metagenome (IMG submission 26585) | reverse complement strand
ACCGCTGTGGTCAATGTTTTAGATCCAATTAGACCGTTTGAGGCCATCTCCACGTAATGAGCCAGAACCTGAGTGTTTGGTTCGGCTACGGTTACAGTCAGGCCGAGGATAAAGGCTATACCCAGCAGAATCGGCAGAGAGCCTCTTTCGGCCAGTGCTGCTCCGACCGCTTCGCCAAGTGGGAGCAAGCCTATCCGAATACCGATCTGAAAGAGAAAGAGGCCCAATGTAAACATAACCGCCCCGCCGAGGAATTGTCCAACCATTGCGCCCGGTAATTTCAAGAGTAGCTGCAGCACAATAATGACAGCGATAATCGGCAGAACCGATTGGCATACTTCTAAAAAGATCTTTCTAATTTCTGTTAACATAACCTGGTTTAGACCTTNCTAAGCTCATCTTTNTAAATATTAACGTATTCTTTTCAAAATGTCTACGAAACTTTGCTTTTTGTAATCCCCGTCAGGCGAAAATATCTAAAGGCGGTACCAAAAATCACCAACTGGCTCTTGAGTCCGGGGCGGGAGTATGCTTAACTTATGTAAGGAAGAACTAACTTTGGAGGGTGAACCTTGGAAACCGGTGAAGACAGAAAATTACTTAGACCACGCGCTAACGCGGATCCGGCCTGGTCGGAGCGGCTACGGTGTGAACTGAATGAGGCCCAGTTTAAGTTTGCTACCGCGGATGACGCGGTAATTCTAGGCCTGGCTGGCCCCGGCTCGGGGAAAACACGGGCCCTGGTTTATCGGGCCGCCCACCTAATCAAGTGCGGGGTTCCGCCCGGAGAGATCCTGCTGCTGACCTTTACCAACAAGGCTGCTGAAGAGATGAAGGAGCGTTTAAGTAAGCTGCTCGGTTCCTGGCCCGAGGGGCTCTGGGCAGGCACCTTTCATAGTATCGGGGCGCGGATACTGCGACGGCATGCTCCCTTGATACGGCGGAAGAGCAATTTTTCGATCCTGGATGAAGACGATAGCCGCAGTATTTTCAGACAGCTGGCGGCCACCCTTCCCCACGGCCTGGACGAAGAAGAACGGCGCCTTCTGTTAAGGCGNGGGCTGCTGGGGCGGATGATCAGCCGAGCGCGCAACTCCGGCCTCTCCTTACGCGAGGTGATGGCTGATGAATATACTTTCAACCTCGATTGCCTGCCGCTGGTNGAGAAGCTGGCTTTACTCTATGAGCAGAAAAAAGAAGAAGCCAACGCTTTTGACTTTGACGATCTTCTGCTGCGTTGGTTGGAGCTCTTTGAAGAGCATCCTGAAATCAAAGAGCATTACCGGGAGCGCTTTGCCCATGTTCTGGTTGATGAATTTCAGGATACCAATATTGTCCAGGCCCGCTTGGTTGACCANTTTGCCGGCGCTGCTTCCATCTGTGCCGTCGGCGATGACGCCCAGTCGATCTACGCTTTCCGTTTTGCCCATGTCGGTAACATCTTATCATTTCCCGAGAAATATCCGCAGGCTCTGGTCGTGCGCATGGAGCAGAATTACCGCAGCACCCCTGAAATCGTGGCCCTGGCCAATGCTTCGATTGCTTTTAACCGGGTTCAACTGCCGAAAAAACTGTTTTCGCAGAACTTTCCCGGCGAAAAACCGCTGGTGGTCGGCGCCAGGGATGCCGGCGAGGAGGCCTCGTTTATCCTCGACCGGATCATGGCCTTGCACCGTGGCGGCCTTCCTTTAAAAGAGATGGCCGTTCTCTATCGCAGCGCCTTTCTCTCTACAGAGGTGGAGTTTGCCCTGGTGCGGCAGGGAATTCCCTATCGCACTTTTGGCGGGGTCAAGTTTCTGCAAAAAAGCCACATTAAGGATATTCTTGCCTATTTGAAGGTGCTTCACAATCCCGTCGATGCAGAAGCCTGGCGGCGGCTGGCGCTGCTGCAGCCGGGATTGGGCCAGGCCACCTTTAACCGTCTCTGGAATGATCTGAAAGAGAGCCCCGATCCCCTCGGGGCCGCCCTTTCCGGCCGGGTTACCCCGGCCAGGGGAAAAGAAGGCTGGCGGTCACTTTGCCGGACCCTGGAAGCGCTCCGTGCCCGGCTCCCCGTTGCTGGTAGCGGTGAAAGTGGTAAAAAAGGAAACGGTATTGCCGGGCTCATTGCTGAGGCCATGGACGGTAATTATGAACAGATTTTGCAGAAGAACTACCCGGATCAATATGAGGAGAGGTTAAGGGGGATTGAGCGGCTGGCCGAAAATGCTGCGCGTTACGACTCGCTGGGTGCCTTTCTCGAGTCGCTGGCCTTGGAGGAATCGCTCTTTGCCGACGCCGCCGCCTCCGAGCGAATCGACGGGGATTACCTCACCCTCTCAACCGTGCACAGCGCCAAGGGGAAGGAGTGGGAGGCGGTCTTTGTCATCGGTCTTAACGAGGGCAGCTTTCCCAGCCACCGCGCCGGTGATGAGGAGCTGCCGGAAGAGCGCCGTCTCTTCTACGTAGCGGTAACCAGGGCGCGGCGCTACCTATACCTGAGCACCTATTGGGCGGATTATCGCAGCTGGGGGCCGGTTACGGGAGCGCCTTCCCTCTTTCTAAAGGAGCTTCCGCAGGATTGTTTTGAAGCGGTTCTTATTGAAGGAACAGGATTTACCGGTTCTTAAAGCCATTTTGGTCCTGCTGCCGGGCTGCAGCGCGATCTCTCTAGAAACTGGGTAAAAATATAAGGGAGGAGGGTGGATGTAATGGCAAATGGTGCTGCTGCGGCGGCTATCGCCCAGGCCATTAAAGCCAGCGGGGCGCTCGTCAGGGTTTCTCCGGCAGACTTCTCTACGATCGTCGGCCGGGTCGATAGCCCTCTGGTAGTCATGTCTGTTGGAAGGTTCCTGGGGACGACTTACCATTACCTGACCAGTTACAAAGGGCTGATCTTCTACACGAAAAGTCCAGAACAGCTTCTGATGAAGGGGAACACCGAGTTTGTGATCGCCAAAAGTATCTATATCCCGAGCTAGACGGGTTATCCCTGTGAAATGGTTCGTCTCCGGCAGCAGAGCAATGAGCGGCCTGGTTCTGCTAGCGGTTCCATGGTTGCTCACCTGGCCGGAAGGGGGATTTCAGGCAGAGCTTGAGGAAAATATAAGATCATGCGGAGGTTTCATTAAAGATGCCACTTAATAATCTATGCGGCCGGGCAACGGGAATTGGCAGCACGCCGCACCCAGATCCCGCCGCGGCCCTGGATCTGATTTTTACATATTTCAAAGAGATTCCCCACTGGCCCCAGCTGCCCCGGCGCGGCGCTGCGGAGGGGTTAGCCCGGCAATACCTGGGCCCCCTGTTAAAACACGGGCTCATCTNGCCCCGTCCTAACGGGACACCTTACTTTTGTCTTGATGATCCCGGGTGGGAGAAGCGCTGTCTTGATTACTACGAACTGCTGCTGGCCGGTGAGAATGCTTTACAAAGCAGCGAGTTTGCTTTTATGGAAGAGAGTGCCGCCGGTTTCTACGCATTCCTGGAGCGCTGTGCACGGCAGCCTNCCCCAGAGGCCCTGTGCCTGAAAGGGCAGGTTGCCGGTCCGATCACGGTTGGTTTCAGGGTGACCGATCCTGCGGGGAAGCCCTCCTTTTATGATCCTTCTTTAAGGGAGATCATCGTAAAAACTTTGGCCGCGGCGGCATGCTGGCAGGCGCGGCAGTTACAGGCCTTTGGATCTCCGGCGCTCATCTTTGTCGATGAACCGGCCCTCTACCATTATGGCACCTCCACGGCGGTAGGGCTGGGCCGGCCGGAGATCGAGGCCTCTCTGGAAGAGATATTTACGGCGGTGCGCTCTACCGGGGGGCTNACCGGGCTACATAGTTGCGCCGGCAACGACTGGTCGCTTGTCACCGGGCTTTCGCTGGATATAATTAATTTTGACGCTTATGACTATTTTTCGTCGCTGCTGGTTTACAGCGATCTCCTGAACCCCTTTTTCACCCGGGGNGGCGCCCTGGCCTGGGGGATTGTCCCTTCTTCGGAGAAAGCTCAATCCGAAGAGCTCTCTTCATTGCAGCGGCTTTTCGAATCCCAGGTGGAGGCGTTAGTAAAACAGGGTGTCGATGAAAATTATCTCCGGAGCCGTTATTTAATCACGCCGTCCTGCGGGGCCGGAACTCTCTCTCCGGATCTGNCAGAGAGGGTCTATTATTTAACCGCGTCCCTCGCGGAGAGAATATCATAAGGGAGTTGGGCTAATGAACGCCGAAGAGATCAAAGAGCTGATCATGGAGCTTTCCCGTACCGTCGGGATCTCCGGGAGCGAGGATGAGGCCGCCGNAGCGGTTTCCNGCTACNTGGAGCGCTATACTTCCCAGATCTGGCGGGATCGCCTGGGCAACCTGATTGCTTTTAAAGGGGGTCAAAATGATGGTGCAGAGCCCTTTTCGCTGGCCCTGGTGGCTCACCTCGACGAGATCGGGGCCATGGTTACCAGGATCGAAGAAGGGGGGGCGCTGCGTTTTACCGGCGTCGGGGGGATTGACCCCCGGATTCTTCCCGGCCAGCCTGTGCAGGTGCATGGGAAGACAGTTCTGAAGGGGGTTATCGGGGCCAAAGCGCCACACCTTCTTACGGTTAAAGAGCGNCGGGAGGAGCTGAAATTTGAGGATCTTTTTATTGACCTCGGTTTAAGCAGGGAGCAGGCTGAAATGCAGGTGCGCATCGGTGACCTGGTCTCATTNGATGCGNCGCCGGTGGCCATGGTTGCGGGAAACAGCCTTGCCGGGAAGTCGCTCGACAATCGCGCCGGCGTGGCCGCGCTGGTTATCTGTGCTGCGGAGCTTGCCGCTGTTTGCCACCGGGCTAATCTTTATTTCGTGGCCAGTGTTCAGGAAGAGGTTGGTTTACGCGGTGCCATCACCGCTGCTTACGGCTTGGTACCGGACCTGGCGGTGGCCGTCGATGTTACTCACGGAGAGGCTCCCGGGCTGACCCCCCCCGATGTTTTTGAACTGGGCGGAGGACCGGTTATCTCCGTGGGGCCCAATTATCACCCGGCTTTGACTCGCCGGCTGGAAGAGGTGGCCTCTGCTGATCGCTTCGCCGTGCAGCGTGAGGCCGACCCGGCTTCTCCCGGCACCGACGCCTGGGTGATCCAGGTCTCGCGGGAAGGGATCCCCTGTGCGTTGCTGTCGATACCGCTGCGCTACATGCATACCACGGTGGAGATGTTGAACCTGGATGACCTGACCAATACCGGGCGGCTGTTGGCTTCTTTTGCTCGCAGCCTTGATCGCCCGTTCGTGGAGGGACTGGCATGTTTCTAGAAAAATTATCCAACTTGCCCGGTGTTTCCGGGGATGAAGGAGCGGTTCGCGAGGCGATTATCGAGATATTACAGGGTCATCCGCAGCTGGAGTGGCGGACCGATACNACCGGTAATCTCCTGGTGCGTAAAAATGGGAGCTCTTCACCTTCCAGGCGGGTCATGCTGGCCGCGCACATGGATGAGGTCGGCCTGATTATCGTCTCGATTGAGAAAAGCGGCCATCTTAAGTTTAAATCCGTCGGNGGTATCGACAGCCGGGTCCTGGTCTCCAAAAGGGTGCGCGTGGGGCGGGAGGGAATCCCCGGAGTTATCGGCGTCAAAGCGATCCATCTACAGAAACCGGATGAGCGGAAGAAGCCCTTTAAAGAAGATCAGCTCTATATCGATATCGGGGCTAAAAACANAGAGGAAGCGGAAAAACATGTTTCGATAGGCAGCTATGCCGCCTTCGACACGGAATGTCTCTCCTTCGGCGAGGGCTGCTTTCGCGGCAAGGCTTTTGACGACCGGGCCGGCTGTGCCGTGCTGCTGGAGCTGCTCCGGGAGAAGAACTCTCTCTCCTTTGACGCTGCCTTCACTGTTCAGGAGGAGGTTGGCCTGCGGGGGGCACGGGTGGCCTCTTATACCCTTCGCCCGCAGCTCGCCCTTGCGGTGGAGGCGACCGCCGCCGCAGACACTCCAGATACCAAGAAGGAGCAGAGCGCTGCCGTACTTGGAAAGGGGCCCGCGCTCAGCTTCATGGATCGNACACTGATTGTCGATCGGGGTATTTTGCAGAGCCTGATCGAGGCCGGTGAGAGGACTCAGGTCCCCTTTCAGTTTCGTCGTGCTACCGCCGGGGGCACCGATGCCGGNGCCATCGCTCTCAGCAGGGAAGGGGTCAAGGCCGGTGTCGTGGCGGTTCCCTGCCGCTATATCCATTCGCCTTGCAGCGTGCTAAAAGAAAGTGATCTGCAGGATACCGTCTCCCTGGTGCGGGCCTGGCTTGAAGCAATAGCTTAAAAATATGATGAGGTGGCGATAAATTAATATGGAAGCATTAATTAAAGAGTTNGTTGAGACCTACGGGCCCTCCGGAGAAGAGACGGCAGTAAGAGAGCTGATCGACGAGAAGGTTAGGGGTTCTGTTGACCGCACTTTNACNGATAATTTAGGCAATCTTTTTGCTCTCCGGGAGGGCCCCGCTCCCCGGCTGATGTTCTCGGCGCATATGGATGAGATCGGGGTGATCGTGACCCATATCGACGGCAACGGTTTTTTGCGCATCNCCCCGATTGGCGGCGTGGCGCCGCACCTGCTGGTNGGCCAGAGGCTGAGGTTTAAAGACGGTGTTATCGGTACTGTTTACCATGAAAAGATCAAGGGGTTAAAGGAGCTCAGCTGGCCTAAACTCTATCTTGACATCGGAGCGGCTAGCCGCGAAGCGGCGAAAGAGCGCGTCCGCATCGGCGACATGGCCTGCCTGCACCAGCCTTTTGTAAATCTGGGAGAGCGCTACCTGGCCAAGGCCATGGACGATCGTATCGGATGTGCTGTCCTTGTTGAAGCGGCCCGCCGGCTACCCCCATCCCTGCCGCAGGGGGTCTGCTTTCTCTTCTCAGTGCAGGAAGAGGTAGGGCTGCGCGGTGCTACTACCGCCGCTTACCGGCTTGAGCCTGACTACGGCTTCGCCGTNGATGTCACCTCGGTCGGTGATACTCCGGAGGCACCGCTGATGGCGGTAAGCCTGGGAAAGGGGCCGGCAATCAAGGTTAAAGACAGCTCTGTGCTTTGTCATCCCCGGGTGCGTGAGTTGATGATCGAGACTGCCGAGAGAGAGAAGATTCCGTACCAGCTTGAGGTCCTGGAGCGCGGCGGGACCGATGCCGGGGCCATTCACCTTTCCCGTGAAGGGATCCCCTCCGGGGCCGTCTCGATTCCCTGCCGCTATGTCCACGCTCCTTCGGAGATGGTTGATGTTAGCGATGTCCGGCATGCGGTTAACCTGGTCATGAAGCTNTCCACCCGGGCCTGGCCGCTTCTTGATTCCGGGAACGGTTCCAGGTAGAGCTTCNATGGCTGAAGTATGCTTAACTCCCCTGCCGTTTNGGCGTTGCCTTCTTATTTTTGGAAAAGNGTAAGTTTTGATCTGTTATAAGCTTATGATATACTTTAATAAGAATTTTGAAACAGCCGGGGGATGNTAGTTCATGGAGCATGAACAAAGAAAGGAAGCTTTGCGGCGGGCTGAGCAATTAAAAGAGACCATCCATGATTATGAAGCAGCCTTGCCGGCAATCCCGACCGGTTTTCAGCAGTGGCCTCGCATTTTACAGAACCAGGAGAGAATAAGATCGTTTCTCGGGGCTACCGACCGGGATTGGCAAAACTGGCGGTGGCATCTTAAACATCGCGTTACTACCACGGAGCTTTTAAAGAGATACCTTCCTTTGAGCCCGCAGCAGGTCGCTGAGATTGACCGGACCGGCGAACTTTATCGCTGGGCGGTCTCGCCATATTATCTCAGCCTGATCGATCCCGACAATCCGGACGATCCGATCCGCTGTCAGTCGATCCCGTCAATTCTGGAGTGTGCCGACCGCACCGGGACCAGTGATCCCATGGATGAAGAGCACACCTCCCCTGCTCCGGCGGTAACCCGTCGCTACCCGGATCGCCTGATTATTAACGTGACTAACCAGTGCGCGATGTACTGCCGGCATTGCCAGAGGCGGCGGAATATTGGTGAAATTGACTGCGCCACCCCNCGTCGTGATCTTGAGAAGGCTCTCGATTATGTCCGCCGCAATAAAGAGATTCGCGATGTGCTGCTTACCGGNGGAGATGCGTTTATGCTTAGCAACAGCGAGATTAAATGGCTGTTAGAGCAGCTGGAGCAGATTCCACATGTTGAGATTAAGCGCTTCGGGACGCGGACCCCGGTAACCCTACCGTTCCGGATTGACGATCAGCTTTGCGAAATTCTATCCCGCCACCTACCGCTCTATATCAATACACAGTTCAATCATCCTCTTGAAGTAACTCCGGCGGCGCAAGAGGCCTGCCATAGGCTGGCCCGGGCGGGAGTCTCCCTGGGGAACCAGGCGGTGCTTTTAAAAGGGGTCAATAATGATCCCTTTGTTATGCGCAAGCTGAATCAGGAGCTGCTCAAGCTGATGGTCCGGCCGTACTATATTTTTCATCCGAAGAGAGTCAAGGGAACGGCCCATTTTTGGGTGAAGATCGAAGAGGGCCTGGAGGTAATGGAGTACCTGCGAGGCTATACTTCGGGGCTGGCCATCCCTAACTATATCATTAATGCGCCGCAGGGTTATGGCAAAGTGCCCCTGTTGCCGCAATATCTTCTTTGGCTGGGCCGTGATGAGGCCGTAATTAGAACGTGGGAGAACCGAATTATTAAAGTGGAAAACCGTGAAATGGGGGATTAATCAGGGACAGCACCAATCTGAGCAGCACCTGGATTTTGGAGGCGGCACCAGTTTTGCCAGGAAGACGCATCTAAAGAGATCATGGAAGAGGAATTAATCTATTTAAACGCTCTGAACAGGATTTCTTTTCTGGGACCGGCCCGCATCGTCGCCCTGTTAAAGCATTTCGGTTCACCCCGGGAGGCCTGGTGCGCCTCCCGGAGCGAGCTCGGCGAAATTCCCGAGCTGAAGGGCTATGAAGAGCGGCTGCTCGATGAGCGCCGCNGGATTGACCCGCAGGGAGAGTGGCAGCGGCTGCAGAAGCTGCGGATCAGCTGTCTCTCGTTACATTCGTCCAACTACCCTCCTTTGCTGAAGCAGATCCCCCAGCCACCGCCGCTACTTTACTGCCGTGGAACCTGGCCGAAAAGTGACAGCCCGGCCGTGTCCGTTGTCGGAAGTCGCCGCTGTACCTTTTATGGTAGAGAGGTAGCCCGCCGCCTGGCCGGGGAGCTGGTCACTGCCGGGCTTATCGTTGTTAGCGGGATGGCCCTGGGCATCGATACGGCAGCACACGATGGTGCCCTGGAGGCTAAGGGAGAGACCATTGCCGTACTCGGCTGCAGCGTGGAACGCTGCTATCCTCTTGACAACAGGGACTTGATGGCCCGGATTATTAAAAATGGGGCGGTGATCAGTGAATTTCCCCTGGATACTCCGCCCCTACCCCAGCATTTTCCCCGGCGCAANCGGATCATCAGCGGCCTGACCTTGGGCACGGTTGTGGTGGAGGCCTCGGAGAAGAGCGGCGCCCTGATTACCGCCTTTCATGCGCTGGAGCAGAACCGCGAAGTCTTTGCCGTCCCCGGAAATATCGGCAGTCCTTACAGCCGCGGCTGCCACCGGCTGCTCAAAGAGGGCGCCCGCCTGGTCGAGACAGCTGAGGATATTCTAGAAGAACTGGGCCTTGACTGTGCCGGCAGCATCGCCGCGGCCGGGGCGGCGGCGACAGTGAGGGAGCAAAAAATAGCGGAGCTGGAGGAATCGGAAAGGCNTCTTTTAGAGTTNATCCCGTACCAACCGCAACATATTGATGAAATTATCCGCTGCAGCGGCAAGGAGGCAGCCCGGACCGGGGCCGACCTGTTGAGCCTGGAGTTAAAAGGATTAATTCGCCAGTTACCTGGTAAATATTTTATTCGAACGTAGTTTATGATAAGATACAACGGACTAGAAAGCCTTGTCTTTGAATGGAGGAGGAGCAATGAGCGGTTCCCTGGTGATTGTNGAATCACCAACGAAAGCACGCACATTAAGAAAATTTTTAGGGTCGAACTACCGGGTTTTAGCATCGCAGGGCCATTTGATCGACCTGCCCAAAAGCAAACTGGGGATTGACCTGGAAAACGATTTTGCACCGCGTTACATTACTATCCGCGGTAAAGGGAAAGTTCTGCAGAAGCTGAAAGAGGCGGGGAAAAAAGCTGAGAAGGTGTACCTGGCCGCCGACCCTGACCGCGAAGGTGAGGCCATCTGCTGGCATCTCAGCCAGGCCTTAAAAATCGATCCCGATCTGCCCTGCCGGGTCGAGTTTAATGAGATCACTGAAAACGCGGTCAAGGAAGCATTCAAACATCCCCGTTCGATTGATATGAACCGGGTTGATGCTCAGCAGGCCCGCCGGATCTTGGATCGCCTCGTAGGGTACCAGATCAGCCCCTTGCTCTGGCGCAATGTTCGCAGCGGTCTTAGTGCCGGACGGGTTCAGTCGGTGGCTCTTCGCCTGATCTGTGAACGGCAGAAAGAGATTGAAGAATTTATTGAGGAGGAGTACTGGACCCTGGAGGCGCTCCTGCAGGCTGACGGTACCGACAGCTCCTTTAAGGCATCGCTGGAGCGCCATCGCGGTGAAAAGGTAGCCTTGGCTGACCAGCAGGCTGCCAGCAAGGTTATAGAAGATTTAACCGGGGCTCTTTTTACCGTTAAGCAGATTAAAAAAAGCCGGCGGAGGCGCCGCCCGGCCCCGCCCTTTATTACAAGTAGCCTGCAGCAGGAGGCTGCCTCGAAATTAGGTTTTACCGGGCGTAAAACCATGGCCCTGGCTCAACAGCTCTACGAAGGAATCAACCTCGGCGACGGTCAAACCTCGGGGCTGATCACCTATATCCGGACCGACTCCACCCGCGTGGCTGCGCAGGCTCAGCACGAGGCACGGGAGCTGATTGCCAACCGTTTCGGCGAGGATTATCTCCCGGCCCGGCCTCCGCAATACCGCTCCCGTAAAAGTGCCCAGGAGGCCCACGAGGCCATTCGTCCGACCGCGGTACACAATACACCCCAGGCTCTCCAGCCTTATTTAAGCCGAGATCAGGCCCGGCTTTACAAGCTGATCTGGGAAAGATTCGTGGCCAGCCAGATGGCTCCCGCGGTTTACGATCAGGTGAGGGTCGATATTGCCGCCGGGGAGTACGAATTCAAAGCGTCTGGCTCAAGCCTGGCCTTTCCCGGTTTCTTGAAGGTTTACCCCGCTGCCGAGAAGGAAGAGGAGACGGTGTTGCCNCCACTTAAGGAAGGGCAGCAACTTAACTTGGTTGAGTTTTTGCCCCGGCAGCATTTTACTCAACCACCGCCCCGGTACAATGATGCTTCGCTGATCAAGACCCTCGAAGAGAAGGGGATCGGCCGGCCGAGCACCTATGTGCCGATTATCGAAACGATTATCAACCGGGGTTACGTCGTCAGGGAGAAGAAGGCTTTTACTCCAACCGAGTTAGGTTTTATTGTAGTCGACTTGATGAAACAGCACTTTCCCGAAGTGATCGATGTTGATTTCACGGCGCGCNTNGAAGAGCAGCTCGACCAGNTTGAAGAAGGAAAGCTTGAGCGCAATGTAGTTTTGCATGATTTTTATCAAACNTTCCAGGAGCAGCTCCGGGCGGCGGAGCGGGAGATGAAGAAGGTCGAACTGAAGGTCGAGGTTAGCGAAGAGACCTGCCCCCGTTGCGGCAAGAACCTGGTTTATAAACACGGCCGGTTCGGGCGATTTTTGGCCTGTCCGGGATATCCGGAATGTAAATATACAAAAAATATTGTTAANCAGACCGGGGTTCCCTGCCCTCTGGACGGCGGCATGCTGGTTGAGCGGCGCAGTAGAAAGGGCCGGATTTTTTACGGGTGCAGCAATTACCCGCAATGCCGCTTTTCTGTCTGGGATAAACCGGTGCCNGNAAAATGCCCCCGGTGCGGTTCNCTNATGGTCCAGCCCAACCAGCGCAGCAAAAAAGGGATCTGCTGTTCCAACAAGGAGTGTGGTTACAAGGCGAGCTCTTCACCGGAAGCNGTGGAGGATCCGGTCTCCCGGTCAACAGGCGGAGCCAGGTTAAATTCGTAGAAAGGCGCTNTTTTGTGTCGANAGCGGGCTACAGATTGCNCCAATCTTTTTAAAAGAGTTAAAAGAGCGTTTTGCTTGCATATGCANAACTGTTATGCTAATATCTACTGAGGGTGCAACTTTTGGATAATCAATTGGAGCGTTTTCTTAATTACCTGGAGGTAGAAGTAAACGCATCCCCCCTTACCTTACAGGGCTANCGTCATGATATCGTTCAGTTCCTGTTAGTTACCAGGGAAGGGGACAGCCCGATTCAGGAGGCGGACCATCATCTGCTCCGCTCATACCTGGCCTGGCTGAAAGAGAACGATTACACTCGCAGCTCGGCAGCGCGTAAATTGTCAGCGGTGCGTTCCTTTTTTGGGCTTTTTGCAGCAAGAAGGCGACTTGGAGAAAGGAACCTGGCGTAATGTCTCCAGGCCGCGGCAGGAGAAGAAGTTACCGCAGTTCTTCTACTACCATGAAGTTGTCGCCTTCTTGGAGGCGCCCGACTGTGGTACATTACTGGGCTATCGGGACCGGACCATCTTTGAGCTGCTCTATGCCAGCGGTCTGCGGGTTAGCGAGTTAACCGGCCTGGAGATCTCTTCTTGCAACCTGGAAGAGCGGCTGATTAAGGTAGCCGGTAAAGGAAGTAAGGAGCGAATCGTTCCTACGGGAAGGGTTGCCGC
>JGI24712J26585_10003308_pt1 | contig 12747 bp, 11 predicted proteins | sample BioPla3DNA2_FD_26585 | JGI IMG/M metagenome (IMG submission 26585) | reverse complement strand
TAAGGAGAAAAATTCAGGGAATAAATGTTGAGGAGATAGTATAAATTGAAGATTTACATGGCGAGACACGGCCAGTCCGAAGGAAATATAAAAAATATCTTTTACGGCAGAACGGATTTTCCGCTAACTGCAAAAGGAGAGGAAGAGGCGATAAATCTGGGCAAAGAACTTGCCCTATACGAAATAACAAGGTGCTACTCAAGCACACTCAAAAGGGCCAGGCACACAGCAGAGCTTGCGCTCCAAAACTATGAGATGCCGCTCAGTCTGCATGACGAACTTGTGGAGCAGGATATGGGAGAGTGGGAGTGTTTAGAGTTTACAGAGGTTGTAGAGGATTTGAGGCGAGAAGGTGCAAGGCTCGTAAGAGCTTGGCCTGAGGTAGAGATCCCGGGTGGCGAGAGCTTTGAGGATGTTAAAAACAGAGTAAAACCGCTATTGGATAAAATTATAGAAGAGAATGAGGACGTGCTCATAGTTGCGCATTACGGAAGCTTAACAGCTATCTGCGCTCTGCTTCTGGGGATGGATAATGCAACTGCCGGAGCTTTGAACTTCAAGCACGAGAGGCTCTCCTGCATAGAATATGAAAACGGTCTTGGAAGGCTCAACTTCCTAAACAGGTAAGAAAAAACCGAGGTCTTTAGATAAAGAACTCGGTTTTAAAGTTTTTAAAGGCTTTTTATATCACTATACTAAGGGCGCGAAGATGCTGAGTACATCGCGTGCTACCTTTACAAGATAGGGCGTAGATTTGCAGTGCTCCTTGGTAATTTCAGTGCATTCGGGCAAAAGCTCTAAAAACGCATCCCTCATCTGGAGCACAGACTTTGTCTTATAAAGCCAAACTGCCGATTCATAATTTAAATGAAAACTCCTGAAGCTGAAGTTTATGCTGCCGCAGATGCCGTAGTCGTCGTCGGCGACTATGGTTTTAGAATGCATAAAGCCGGGAGTGTATTCATAAACCCTAACTCCGGCATTCAAAAGAGGCTCGTAGTAGGACTTGGTAACCATGTTCACCAGTTTTTTATCGGGAATGCCCGGGACGACAATTTTCACATCGACACCGCTCTTAACGGCTATGGAGAGAGCGCTCAAGATGCTCTCGTCCAGCGAGAGATAGGGTGTGCATATATAGATATAGCGCTGAGCCTTGGAAATCATACTTATATAGGAGTTCATGCCCACAGGCTCGTCGTCGACGGGACTGTCGCAAAACGGAATGCAGTAGCCGTCGGAGCGATTTTCCCCTAAGAGAGAAATCTCGGGAAGCTCATGTACTTTCATTGAAGGATTCAGCTTAAACACATAATTCCACATCGAGAGGAACATCATCATAAAGCCGTGAGCGGCCTCACCCTCCACCCGTATTCCCGAGTCATACCAGTGACCGAAGCGGGTGATAATGTTGGCATACTCATCGGCAAGATTCACGCCGCCGGTGTAGGCTATGATCCCATCGATAACACAGATTTTTCTGTGGTTTCTGTTCATATATGTGCCTGTGATAATTGGCAGAAAGCGCTGAAAGACGCCGCATTTTATGCCTTTCTTCGCAAGNTCCTCCGGATATTTTGCGCTCATGCGCAATATTGTGCCGAAGTCATCATAGATAATTTTCACATCAACACCCTCGGCAGCTTTTCGCTCCAGCACCTCNAGAAAGCGGTCCCAAAGCTTGCCCTTACCTATGATGAAAAATTCCAAATATATAAAGCGCTCGGCCTTTTCCAAGTCCTCNAGAAGCCGCTCGAAGAAAAGTTCNCCGCTCTTTAAGTACTCGCTTGTGCTGTTTTTATATAGAGGNGCNANTGCGGCTCTGTCAAGGTACTCGGCNTGCAGGGCGGCATTTTCCGATTTTTCTCTCAGCTCGCTTATAGGAACTTTTTCAAAGGGATTGTGTTCTCTAAANTCTACCGGAGGGCCGCCAAGCTNTTGCCTGCGTTCCTCGGATATCCAATCCTGACTCGTAAGCAAAAACATCGCCACGCCGAAAATCGGCAGAAGAGCAATAAGCGCTATCCACAGAGTCTTATAGGCATAGGAACCCCGTCTTCTGAGTATGTAGATCGAGAGCATAATCGTAATGACGGTGTAAATACCCTGAACATAGGCATAGTTATCACTGAAATATCTGAGCGCCAGAAACAGTACCGCCATCTGCAAGATCAGAAAGCTTGTAATGATGCCCATCCTGGAAAAGAACAGTTTTATAAATTTCATTTCCATACCTCACGGAAGAAAAGCTTGAGTGAATTATATCAAAACATCATATTTTTGTCGAGCAAACAATGTGTCGAAAAGGGGGGTTAAAGTGACGGACAAAAGAGAATGCCTTTTATTTTAATTGTTTGCAAATGTATGCTTTTGGTGGTAATATTACATAAGAAATTGTTGTTTTTAGATGGATCTGAGATTGAACGCCAAAAACAGAGGATAATAAGGAGAATAATGATGAAAAAGACAATGAGAAAAATCTGCTTGGTCTTGGCTTTAGTTTTATTGCTAAGCTCCTGTGCCTTTTCCTCAAGCAAAGATAAGCTGAAAATAGTTGACTCGAAAATCAGCGAAGGCAATTGGTTACAGCTATGATTAAAATGTTGGTCGAAGATAGGACTGATGTCGTAGTTGAGGTCTTGGAAGCAAAAAATGCGTTAAATTCATACAAAGAGGTGGAAAGAGGAAATGCGGATGCATTCAAAACCTACGATGGAACGGTTCTGGCCACATTTTTGCGCTACAGTGTGAAAGCCGTGCCGGAAGGCTCCACTGTTTATGAATTTGTAAATGAAAAATTAGCTGAAGACAATTTGGAGCTACTTAAAAAACTTGGAAACAACAACACCTATGCCATAGCTGTAACCCCTGCAGTTATGGAAAAATACAATCTAAAAACTATTTCGGACCTGGCAGAATGTGCGCCCGAGTTGGTTTTTTGCGCCGAGCACGAGTTTTTCAATGAGGAAGGAAACATTAAATTCGGGACACTCTCAGAAAAATACGGCTTGACTTTTAAAGATACTCGCAGTGTAGATATAGCTATGAAGTATTTAGCGCTGTTTAATGAAGGTGTGGATGTTGCGTTGGTTTATGCCACAGACGGAATGAACCTTGCTACAGATTTGGTTATATTGGAAGATGACAAAGGCTTTTTCCCGGATTATTACGGTGCATTGATGGTGAGAAGTGAAATCTTTGATAAATACGGAAAAGAGCTGAGAGATGTGATGAATCTCCTGGAGGGCTTACTTCCTAACGATGAGATGACCAAGCTTACCTATGAAGTAGATGTCAAATTGCGGGATGTAAATGAAGTGGCAAAGGAATTTTTGGTAGAAAAAGGGCTTTTAAAATAAGCGGCCGGCTGCCAACAGTATAGTATCAACTTAGTTATAAATATATATGTCGCTCGGCAAAGCGACAAGACTTACAAGCGAAAGCGATTACCTGCAGAGCGGTTCGTCCACATAGGCACGGACGAGCCCGACTGTTTCGGTGGTCGCTTTTTTAATTTGGCGCTTTTTCTCTCGCTTCGCCCAAAGAGATTTTTTAAAAGGGGTTGCGTTCTCTAAAGTCCACCGGAGGGCCGCCAAGCTGTTGCCTGCGTTCCTCGGATATCCAATCCGACTCTTTAGCAAAAGCATCGTCACGCCAAAAATTGGGAAAAGAGCAATTTTATTGATTTCGTATTCATAGCTCACGGAAAAACAAGCTTGAATTGCATTAAAGCGACTGTTTTTAGAGTAAACATTGCGGCGGAGTAGATAGAAAATGTATAAATATAAAAGAGATTCAGCGCAATAGACAATAAACAGACAAGGAAATTACTTGCTTTTTGCTTTTAATTGTTTGCAGAAGTCTGCTTTTAATGGTATTATTATACAAAAAGAGAGTATATTATAAAAAATTACATTGCTGCAGTTTAGATTGGGCAAAGAAAAAGAGAGATTATCCGGCAAAATTGCATGCAGAAAGCAGGGGCAGGGGCGGGGGATAAAGAAAACCGGCGTCTGTAATTTTTTCTTGCTCAAGAAATGCTCGCCGCAACACAAACTCAAAACCACTTTAAGAAACTGCATATGATATACTTGTTTATATAGAAAGGATGTTCGTATGATAGAGTATGTAAATGTCAGCAGTCTTATGGAGATAAAACGGTCGTAGAGAATCTGAATTTAAAAATCGAAGAGGGCCAATTTGCAACCCTAATCGGAAGCTCGGGCTGCGGCAAGACGACCACCTTAAAAATGCTCAACGGTTTGATCCCTTATGATTCCGGGGAGATTTTAATCAAAGGGGTGAATATCAATGAATATGAGCCGAACAACCTCAGACGAAGGATAGGCTATGTAATCCAAAGTATTGGACTGTTTCCCAATATGACCGTTGAAGAAAACATCAGCGCAGTCCCGGAACTTCTAAAATGGGATAAGAAAAAAACTCATTCCAGGGTTGTAGAGTTAATGGACTTGGTTGGGATGCCCTATGAAAAATACGGAAAATATTATCCCAGGCAGCTCTCGGGAGGGCAGCAGCAGAGNGTCGGAGTAATGCGAGCTCTTGCAGCCGATCCCGATATCATACTGATGGACGAACCTTTNGGNGCTTTGGANCCCATTACAAGGGACATCATGCAGGAAGAGGTCAGNAGGATACAAAAAAAGCTTAAAAAAACCATCCTCTTTGTGACTCACGATATGAATGAAGCTGTCAANATGAGCGATGTTATCATATTTATGGATCAGGGTAAAATCATACAGAAGGCTTCTCCTTCAAAAATGTTGGAAAATCCCGCTAACGACACTATCAGAGAGTTTTTAGGCATACATTTGAGCGAGAGAAAGCCAGGCAAAGATCTTCTTTGCAAAGACGTCATGAGAAAGCCCGCAATTACCCAAAACCTCAAAGATTCTCCGAAGGAAGCTGTTTGGCTTATGAGAGAAAAGTCGATAGACACCCTGATCATTGTGGATGATGATAACAAATATAGGGGTATAATAAATATTGATACCTTGTACGCAAACAAAGACAAACTGAACACCGTAGAAGAGCTCTTATCTCATAATCATAAGACTATTGACGCATACGAGAGTGCAAAAACAGGCTTTGAGTTGTTGGAGGCGGTGGACTTTAATTTTTTAATTGTTTTAGAAGATGAAGAACCCGTAGGCATACTGACCAAAACATCTATGGCCGACGGTATGGCTGCCTATTTATGGGAAGGAAAGGAGTAGGCGATGGCTAAGTTTTTTTCCTTATACGGCGAGCTGCTTTTAAGTTCAATAGTCGCCCATGTTGTATATGTGCTTGTATGCGTAAGCATCGGGGGCATAATCGGCCTTTGTCTCGGGACGCTTCTTTCGAGATATAGAAGTGTTTCCAAGGCGGTCATTCCCTTACTTTCAATATTTCAGACCATACCCGGTATTGTTTTTATCGGTATACTTTTTATGTACACGGGAATGAGACCTATCACAATCATCATCGCGCTTTCAATCTATGCCGTGTTTCCGGTTTTAAAAAACACTTATTTGGGATTAATCGAGGTTCCTTACGAGTATTTAGAGGCCGCAAAAGGCTGCGGCATGAATCAGATGCAGTCCCTGTTCAAAGTAGAACTTCCCATGGCCCTGCCCGTTATATTTTCCGGAATAAGAATGTCTACGATTTATATAACAAGCTGGACGGTTTTGGCGGCCATGATAGGTCAGGGAGGACTCGGGAATTTTGTTTACACGGGAGTTGCGGCAAATGATTCAAGGCTGATTATTGCCGGCGCAATACCTTCCGCCGTTATCGCAGTTACTCTGTCCAGATTTGTAGATTTTTTAAGAGATAGGCTTGTTTCAGACGGAATAAAGGGGGACTTAGCATGATAAATGCCGCCTTGGAACACTTATTTCTTGTCTTTGTAACGGTGATTTTTTCTACGCTGATAGGGGTCCCTTTGGGAATACTTGCATATTTTAATAAAACCCTGAGAAAAATTATTTTGACCTCCGTGGATATAATGCAGACCATTCCTTCTCTGGCAACTTTGGGAATCATCATGGTGTTTTTCGGAAGCGGCAAACTGACCACTATAGTCGGCCTTACGTTGTATTCACTGCTCGCCATTGTGAACAGCACCTATGTCGGTTTTAACAATATAGCTCCCGAAATTCTGGAGGCGGCAAAAGGAATAGGTATGGACAGAAAAACGAGACTCTTTAAATTAATGCTCCCGCTCAGTGTGCCTATGATTTTCTCCGGAATCAAAATATCCACAGTTACCGCCGTGGGAACTGCCGTTTTCGGCACTTTTGTAGGCGGCGGAGGATTGGGAGGAATCATAAACAGAGGCATAAGAATACAAAACATGGAGATGATCATCAAGGGGATGTTGCTGATTATGGCCATGTCCTTGGGGCTTGATGCAATCATGACGAAAATTGAAGACAGGTTGAACGCAAAGTATAAGAACATAGGATAATAAGGAGGAATATTATGAAAAAAACAATGAGAAAAGCGATGAGTAAAATATGCCTGGTTTTAGCTTTACTGCTGCTGTTATCTGCCTGCGGAGCTTCTTCGGGCTCGGGTAAACTTAGGATAATTGACTCAAGAATCAGCGAAGGCAAATTAATTATAGCTATGGTTAAGATGCTGATTGAAGATAGGACCGATGTTAAAGTTGAAATCATGGACGAGATGAGCGCGGTAAACTCATATAACGAGATATTAAGAGGGAATGCGGATGCATTCAACACCTATGACGGGACAGCTCTGACCACATTTTTGCACTACGATGTGGAAGATCTGCCGGCAGGCTCAAGTATTCATGAATTTGTAAATGAAAAACTTGCCAAGGACAAATTGGAACTGCTTAAAAAACTTGGAAACAACAACACCTATGCCATAGCCGTAACCCCTGCGGTTATGGAGAAATATAGTCTTAAAACAATTTCGGAACTGGCGGAATGCGCGCCCGAGTTGGTCTTCGGCGCCGAGCATGATTTTTTCACCGAGGAAGGCAATATCAAGTTCGGGCCCTTCTCGAAAGAATACAATCTGACTTTTAAGGATACCTACAGAGTGGACTTAGGTCTGAAGTACGCGGCGCTCTCAAGTGAAGAAATGGATGTAACGGTGGTTTACACTACAGACGGACTGAATCTCAAAACAGATTTGACTATATTGGAAGACGACAAAGGATTTTTCCCGGACTATTTCGGGGCATTGATGGTAAGAAGTGAAATTTTTGAAAAATACGGAGAAGAGCTGCGAGATGTGATGAATCTTTTGGAAGGCCTGCTCCCCAACGATGAGATGACCAAGCTTACCTATGCCGTAGACATTGAAATGAGAGATATAAATGAAGTGGCAAAAGAATTTTTGCTAGAAAAAGGACTTCTAAAATAAAAAAGCGCTTATCAGCAGTTTCGCGCCGACTTAGTTCAAAATAAGTCCGCCGCCGCGGCAAAAATTAAAACTCGAAGCAATCACCTGCGAACAAGAGTTCAGCCATATCGGCTCGAGCGAGTTTATTAGCAGGTGACTGCTTTTTTAATGCGATGTTTTCAATGTCTACTGTCCCAAGAATATTGAACATACCTTGAGCTTTTTGAAGGCAATTGCCTCAAATGACTTGAAGAGTTAGACAATAAATAGACAAGTCTGTAGGAAAATAGACAGGTCTGTAGGAAAATAGACAGGTTTTTCGCTTGTCTATTCCCCTTTAAGCAAGTAAGATGAAAAGGAAGTATAAAATAAAATAAGGGGTGGTAAAAAAAGTGAGCAGACTAAAACTTATGAGCGAGAGCGAAGGTCGCAAGGTAGCCGACTTGCTCATGGCGGATATGGGAAGGCGTTTGGCAACAACTCCGCCCGATGTTTGTCCGGTTGACCTGGTCCGCAGCTTTGTAGGGGTGTGCCACACACAGTCCTGCGGAAAGTGCACTCCGTGCCGTGTTGGCCTGAGTCAGCTTCTCGTGATTTTAGGGGACATATTGGAGGGCAGAGGCGAAGAGGGAAGTGTAGAGCTTCTCGAGAAAACTGCCAAAGTCATAGCGGATACAGCCGATTGCGCCATAGGCTACGACGCTGCGAGAATTGTGCTCACCAGCATAAACAATTTTAGAGAAGATTATGTTGAACATGTGCAGAGAAAGCGCTGTAAAGGCGGTTTCGCTACGGCAGTTCCTTGCACAAAGAGCTGCCCGGCCAATGTGGATGTACCGGGCTATTTGGCGCTCATAAACGAAAAGCGTTATGATGAGGCTGTTGAGCTCATAAGGAAGGATAACCCCTTCCCAGTGACCTGCGCCTATATCTGTGAGAACCCCTGCGAGATTCACTGCAGGCGCCGCATGATAGACTACGCCGTGAATATAAGGGCGCTCAAACGTTATGCCGTCGACAATGCCGGGGAGGCAAGGGTGCAGGAAAAGGCAGCGCCTACAGGCAAGAAGGTAGCCGTTATCGGCGCCGGACCCAGCGGCCTTACGGCGGCATACTTCCTCTCTTTAATGGGACACTCGGTAACTGTCTTTGAAAAGCAACGGCATCCGGGAGGCATGCTGCGCTATGGCATTCCCGCCTACAGACTTCCCAGAGAGAAACTGGATGAGGATATCGAATGCATACTGAAGACAGGTGTAGAGCTTAAGCTCAATGTCGATGTCGGCAAGGATATAAAGTTTGACGAGATAAAAGATTCACATGACGCCGTGTTTATATCCATAGGAGCGCATCTCGGTTTATCTGCAAGAATTGAGGGAGAGGAGCTCGAAGGCGTCATGTCAGCAGTTGAACTGGTCCGGGATATGGGCAACGACAATCCTCCCGATTTGAAAGGCAAAAGAGTGATTATTATCGGCGGAGGCAATGTCGCCATGGATGTTGCCAGAACCTGCGTAAGATTGGGAGCTGTGACTGTTGATGTGGCCTATCGCAGAAGGAGAGTAGATATGACCGCTCGGGCCGAAGAGATAGAGGGCGCAATTGCCGAGGGTGCCTCAATTCTCGAACTAAAGTCTCCTATCAAAATAGTGGCAGACGATAGCGGCAGGGCTTGCGCCCTCTTGGTTATGCCCCAGATACCGGGAGAGGTCGGAAAGGACGGCAGACCGAAACCGATAGATTCAGCACTTAAGCCCGAAAGGCTGCCCGCAGACCTTATAATAGTAGCTGTAGGCCAAAAGGCCGATATCGGGCACTTCAAGGAGAGCGGAGTCCTCGTTACACGAAAAAATATGATAGAGGCAAACGACTTCGGGCAGCAGAGCATAGACTCTAAAGTTTTTGCCGGTGGAGAATGTGTCACAGGTCCGGCAACGGTCATAAGAGCTATACAGGGGGGTAAAGTTGCCGCTGCCAATATAGATACATTTTTAGGTTTCAACCACGAGATAACAACAGATATAGCAGTGCCCGGGCCTAAGCTCGAAAACAAGCCTGCAAGGGGAAGAATAGACACGGCGGAAAGACCGGTATTCCAGCGGCGCAGCGACTTCAGCTGTATAGAGATAGGGCTAACCGAGGAGGAGGCTCTCTTCGAGTCATCCCGCTGTTTAAGATGCGATGCCTCGGGCTTTGGAACCTTCAGAGGAGGGAGGGAGTTCGGATGGTAAATTTAAAAATAAACGGTAAAGAAGTTAAAGTTCAAGAGGGCAGCAGCATAATAAAGGCTGCCGAGCAGCTAGGGGTGTCAATACCCAGCCTCTGCTATTTCGAAGGACTCAATGACATAGGGGCATGCAGAATCTGTGTTGTTGAAGTGCTGGGTCAGGACAGACTTGTGGCCTCGTGCGCAACTCCGGTAGAGGAGGGCATGGAAGTCCTCACCGACTCGCCCAGGGCGAGAAGAGCGCGCATGGTCAATATGCAGCTTCTGCTCTCGCAGCACAACTGTTCCTGCCCAACCTGCAGCCGAAGCGGAAACTGCAAACTGCAGGAGCTGGCAGCAGCTATGAACATTGACGACATATATAGAAAGAGGCTGAATGAAAAGCCATGGGACAAGAATCTCCCGATAATAAGAGACGCCACCAAATGCATACACTGTCTGCGCTGCATACAGGTCTGCGACAACATACAGGGTTTGCATATCTGGAAACTCACAGGGACGGGAGGCAAAACCGGGATAGAGGTGAGAGAGGGGCTTGAGCTCTCAGAATCCGGCTGCGTTTTCTGTGGCCAGTGCGTCACCCGCTGTCCGACTTCTGCGCTTGGAGGCAGGGACGATACAGAGAAGGTCTTCGAGGCTTTGGAGAACCCCGAAGTAACCACAATCGTACAGGTCGCCCCCTCGGTGAGAGCGGCATGGGGCGAGATGTTCGGAATGGAAAGGGAGATGGCAAGTCCCATGAAGATGGCTGCCGCTATGAGGAGACTCGGATTTGACTATGTCTTCGACACCAATTTTACCGCTGACCTTACAATAATGGAGGAGGGCAGTGAGTTTGTGGAGCGCTTTACCCACCGCGAAGACTATAGCTGGCCCATGTTTACCTCCTGCTGTCCCGGCTGGGTGCGTTTCTTGAAGGGCTTCTATCCCGAATTTACCGAGAATCTATCGACAGCAAAAAGTCCACAGCAGATGTTCGGCGCAGTTGCCAAGAGTTTCTTTGCCGAAAAAATCGGCAAAGATCCGAAGAAACTTTTCTGTGTTTCCATCATGCCCTGCACTGCCAAAAAGGCCGAGAGGGAGATACCCACAATGAACGATGCGTGTGGCGACAGCGATGTTGACGTTGTTATCACAACCAGGGAATTCGATCGTATGCTGAGGGCCAAGGGTATAAACCCGGAGCTTTTGCCCGAAGAGGAATTCGATTCGCCTTTGGGCTCCGGCACAGGCGCTGCAGTGGTCTTCGGGGCAACCGGCGGAGTTATGGATGCAGCCCTGCGCTCGGCCTACTATCTTGTAACAGGCGAAAACCCAGACCCTGATGCCTTCAAGGCTGTCAGAGGTCCCAAGGGACGCAAGGAGGCGAGCTTCAACATACCCGGAGCCGGAGAAGTTCGCTTGGCCGTGGTTTCAGGGACTTAAAAACACCAGAGAGCTCCTAAACGACATAAACAGAGGAGTTGCAGACTACGACTTTGTAGAGGTAATGGCCTGTCCCGGCGGCTGTGTCGGCGGTGGCGGACAGCCGATAAAAGACGGCTGCGAGCTTGCTGTCGAGCGCGGCGAGGAGCTTTGGCGCTTGGATAGAGAGAGCGAAATAAGATACAGCCACGAAAATCCCGATGTTATAGGTCTATATGAAGAGTACTTCGGAAAACCGCTGAGCGAGAGGTCTCACCACCTCCTGCACACAGACCACAGCAAGTGGGAAGTCGAAGTAAAATAAAACAAAAAAGATTAAGCTCCGAGCCTTAAAAGCTCGGAGCTTTGCCTTTTTATAAAAACTTAACTTCGTCTTCTTCCGCCCGAGACGATGAGCAGCAGTCTGAGAAGCTGGACCAGAGATACGGCGAGGGCTGCGACATAGGTCATTGCCGCCGCAGAGAGAACCTTTTTCACGGGTTTCGTCTCGTCTTCGCGAAGTATGCCGTATTCGCCTATCTTGGCAAGCGCTCTGGAGCTTGCATTGAACTCCGTGGGCAGGGTGAGGAGCTGAAAAACAACCACCAAGCCGAAAAGAGCGATGCCGCCGTAGGCAAGGAGAATAAAGTCTTGAGATACCCGGCTCAAAAACAGCCCCAAAAGCACAAGGGGGATAGAGAGCTGAGAACCTATACTTGTCACCGGAATAATGGCATTCCTGATTTTAAGGGGTGTGTAGCTCTCGGCATGCTGTATGGCGTGGCCGACCTCGTGGGCGGCAATGCCGACAGCGACGGCCGAGCTGCCGTCGTGAATATCCTGTGAGAGGCTGATGGTCCGATTTCTGGGGTCGTAGTGGTCTGTAAGCTGGCCATCAATCTTCATAATGCGGACATTGCGCAAACCGTTTCTGTCGAGTATGAGACGGGCGGCCTGCGCGCCCGTCATGCCGCTCGATGTTCCGAGATTCTTATATTTTCTATATGTTCCGTTTACCTTTGCGCTTGCCCAAAGCGAAAAAATAACGGCGGGCAGAACTAAGATTATATAGGTGATGTCAAAATACATTTTATCTTCCTTTCTTATTTTGTTATCTGAAGAGCAGAATCAATATCACGCCTGGAGCGCCCAAAACGCCCGAAATCAGGCAGTTTAAGAAGTTTATCTCAATGCTGGTGCCGAATATGCCGGCCACAAAGTTGAATACAAGCAGGGTTAAAAGGCCGGAACCGGCGTGGATAATAATTTTCCAAACCAGCTTAAAGGGAGCCTTAAAAAGCTTTATCAGCAGTATGACGAGTATTATGGCAATAATGATAAGCGAGTAATTCATATCGCGCACTCCTTGCGGTTTATCTGCATATCTCTACACTCATATTATAACTTAATACAGCCCGAGAGTCCAGAGTAAAACCTGCCCCCAAGCGAAAATAAGAGGCCGGTTCAAAATCAAAGAACTTGCAAAACAGCCCAACATATCGTAAAATTAAAATGTAAAAAGGGCTTTTTGTTGCAGATATTGTGTCTGCAACAAACATCCGAGCTTAAAGATAAAGAGGTAGGTATATGGCAAAACTGCCGACAACAAATTACAACAACGAAAGCATAAGCAGCCTTAAGGGAGAAGACAGGGTCAGGCTCCGGCCCTCGGTAATCTTCGGCTCCGACGGTATAGAGGGCTGCCAGCATGCGATTTTCGAGATTCTTTCAAA
>JGI24712J26585_10003300_pt1 | contig 12769 bp, 12 predicted proteins | sample BioPla3DNA2_FD_26585 | JGI IMG/M metagenome (IMG submission 26585) | reverse complement strand
TAATTTTAATAAAGCTGTAATCTTAAGACATGACGTGGATTTTTCTCTAGAAAAAGCTTTAGAAATGGCTGAAATAGAGAAAAAAGAAGAGGTTCAATCTAATTATTTTATCTTATTATCCACTAACTTTTATAATATTTTTTCTAAGGAATCCTGTGACATAATTAAGAAAATACAAAGCCTAGGACATAATATAGGACTGCACTTTGACGAAAAGAAATATGACATAACTGATAAGGAAAGTATGGAGTTTTATATAACTAAGGAAAAAGAAATCTTCGAAGAAGTACTGGATATGGAGACTCAAGTTGTTTCTATGCACAGACCCTCAAAATGGGTGTTGGAAAGTGACCTGCAATTTGAAAAAATACTAAATACTTATTCTCAAGAGTTCTTTAAGAATTTTAAGTATGTTTCAGATTCCAGAATGCATTGGCGTGAAGATGTTATGGAAATAATAAAGGAAGAAAACTTTCAAAGACTTCATATATTAACCCATCCTTTTTGGTATTCAGATAAGGATGAAGCTATGAAGGAAAAGTTACTTCATTTTATAAAGGAAGCAGAATTTGAAAGATATAGAAGCTTAAAAGACAACTTTCGTGATTTAGATGAAGTAATTGAGGAGGAAGAGGTAAGATGCTTATAAAGGTCCAGCATATATTAAAATATTTAGAGCAAGCCAACTTAAAATTTAAATATCAAGGGGATTGCCAATTAGAAATTCAAGGCTTCAGTCCAATAAGTCAAATAAAGAGTAAGACTATAACTTGGATAAAGAAAATAGAAGATATAGAAGGATACGATTTTACAAAGGTAGAAGGTATTTTAGTGGTTTGCAATGAATTTGATTGCCAAAAATATAAGGACGTAAGCTTTATCTTCTGTGAGGATCCTAAGGAACTATTCTTTTCAATATTAAAAGAGTTTTTTAAACAAAAGGAATACAAAGACTATATAAGCCCAAAATCTGTAGTGGAGACTAAGCATATTGGCAAAGGGGTTTATATTGGTCATAATAGCTTCGTTGGTGAAGATGTTACTATTGGAGATAATGTAGTAATTAAGAACAATGTTACCATAGAGGGAAAGGTAACTATAGGGAAAAATACAATTATACACTCTGGAGTTGTAATTGGAACAGACGGGTATGGATATTTTCAAGATAGTGAAGGGAAAAATCAAAAGGTTCCTCATTATGGCGGCGTTGTTATTGGAGAAGATGTAGAAATTGGTGCTAATACCTGTATAGATAGAGGGACTTTAGGAGATACCCTAATAGGTAACAACGTAAAAATAGACAACTTATGCCACATAGCTCACAATGTGGTTATCAAAGAAAACTGTTCTGTAATTGCCATGTCTGTCATAGCTGGTAGCGTAGTATTAGAAAAAAACGCCTACATTGCCCCTGGGGTAATAGTGAAAAATCAGCTCACCGTTGGAGAAAACAGTTTGGTTGGATTAGGTGCAGTTGTGCTTAAGGATGTAGAGAAAAACAAGGTTATGGCAGGAGTACCTGCAAAAGTTATAAAAGAATTATAATGTCAAAAAGAACTAAACTTTTTACTATAAAGTTTAGTTTTTTTTATTTTCATGTTAAAAAAAGCAGAATAAAATAGTATAATGTATATAGATATAATAATAATTAAAAGGAGTAGGAGGTTTACATGAAAATCCGCGGAAATAAATGTATTAAAACCATGGTTTTAGTAGTTGCTTGTAGTATTTTGGCATCAAATTCCTTAATACTCCGTGCATCGTCCAATTTAAAGTTAGATGTAAACGATGATGGAGTTATAGATAAGGTGGATTACTTGAGTGTAAAATCTAACTACAATGGTAAGTCTAGCAAATTTGATGTGAATTCAGATGGGATTATAGATATATATGATATGACTGCTATATCTTCTAGCTTTAATCCTATTTATGAAGACAATGATTATTATGCAGAAGGCAATAGTCCAAGCAATATTCTTAACTCAGCCTTTGTAAACTATAATAATGATTGGATCTATTTTAGGAACACTCAAGATGGGGGAAGGCTATATAAGTCCAGACTTAACAGTGAAAGTAAGGTAAGACTAACTAACGAGGCTGTTGAAAGTGTAAATATAATAGGCAATAGAATTTATTATATTAACACATCAGATAATTATAAGATTTATTCTATAAAAACTGACGGTAGCGATAGAAAACTCTTGGTAAATGAGCCAACAGAAAATCTCATTGCCTCAGGAGATAAGTTGTTTTATAAATCTAAGACAGATTATAAAGCCTATAGAATAAATACAGATGGATCGCAAAAAATAAGAATTACTTCAGACGCTGTTGGAAGATTCTTTGTGAGAGGAGAGCTTGTATATTATTCAAACTCTATTAAGGGTAGGCAGCTTTATAGAGTAGGTATAGATGGCAGTAACAATGAATTGTTTAGTCCTGTTACCGTAGTTAATTTTGCTTACGAAAAGGGTGTAATATATTATGTGAACTCTGTAGATAATAAAATATATTCTCTAGATTTACAGAGCAAGGACACTAAGAAGATAGTTGATGATGTAGTAATGGCTATAAATGTTAAGAATGGAGTTATATATTATAGCCTAAAATCTGACGGTAGCCTATTTAAAGTCAAGGTAGATGGCACAGGTAGGACCAGCATAAATGGTGAAAAGGTTGGGTTAACTTTAGGTGATGCCAAGATATCTGTGGAAGCCGATTGGATATACTATACTAATTCCAAGGATGAAAATAGACTTTATGCCATAAGTACAGAGGGTAGAAATAAAAAGGATATGGAAACAACAATAGTGGGAATAGTAGATGTAGGATCTACTTTAAGCTTAAGGCAAGGCCCTTCTACCAGCACTGCCCTATTGGCGGCTCTGCCCAATAATACTAAATTAGATATTATTGATAGAACCTCATCTAATGGTTCTACTTGGTATAAGGTAATATATAGAAATGCAGGCAAGGAGCAAATTGGCTATGTGTCCGCCTACTATATTATTGTGGTTAATGATGATAGAATGTGGAATCATCTAGGAGTGCTTTCTGAAAAGTATGAGTCCAATGGTGACCCAGGAACCATATCTAATACCGAAGGTGACTTGGGAGCAAAGTCCTATGGTACTTGGCAGTTTTCTACTACTGCAGGTTCCTTAACAACCTTCTTCTATTGGTTGGAAGGAGAAAATAAAGCCTTCTTCGATCAGCTGAACGCAGGCTGGGTGGCAGATGGTAATAAAAATGGTACAAAATTTGACGCTGCTTGGAAGTCCTTAGCCACAAATCACTATAAAGAGTTTTATAATATTCAGCATAAATACACTAAAATGATGTATTATGACAGAGCTGTGTCTATACTAAATAGCAGATACAAAAAGGATTTCAACACCTATAGCTTTGCCTTTAGAAATGCAATTTGGTCCACTGCGGTTCATCATGGTGTTGGGGGAGCAACCAATGCAACTACTGCAAAATTACCAGGAGTTATAAGTGTTGCCATAGAAACTAGTTCTGATGAGAGAGGCATAATACGACAAGTGTATGCTCAAAGATCAAAAACAGAAATTTATTTTTCTGGTTATGACCCCCAAAATCCAAAACAAGCGGCAATATTGGCAAGTGTTAAGAACAGATTTGTAAATGAATGTGAAGATGCCCTTCAAATGTTTGATTATACTTTAAGTGCTAGCGAATAAGAAATAGCAAAGGAAAGGAAGGTGCGGAGTTTGGCTAAGAAGAGAAAGAAGAAAAAGAATAATAGAAGTATATTAGTAGCAATTGTAGTGTTATGTATCATAGGCGTAGTTTCCTATTTTGGAGCTTTAAAGTTCTTAGGAAATGGTGGTAGTACCAAAAGCAACAAAAATGCTCCTAACATTAAAGATGTAGCTCAGACCTCTCCTGATGATAAGGAAAAGGAAGAAAACAAAAATCCAGATGAAGAGAAAAAACCATCTGAAAAGCCAGTAGAGGAGACACCTAAAGAAACAGAGGATGAGGATAAGAAGGAAGATGAAGTAAAAGAAGATCAGCCTCCAGAGGAAACAGTAAAGCCTAACAGTGCCTTTGCAGAGGAAGTTGTAAATAACTTCTCCGTACTATACCCTATAACCGTTAACAGCGGCAGAAGTATGGAAGTATTAGATCAATTGATTATCAAAGATAGTGATTTCTATAATCAAACAAAAAAGCAACTTGATAATTATAAAAAAGATAAGGTTACTATTCAATTTACTGACTTTACCTTGCAGGATGTAAACTATGTAGGAAATCAGCAGTTTGATATTAAGATTTCTCAGGAATTGGTGGAAAACAAAGCCGGAAATAGTACTAGCAAGAAGCAAAGTGTAGTTTATAGAGTTATATCTAGTGAAGCTAAAACTGGAATAATTAGTGCCAAAGTGAATTGAAGGTAATAAGTTTACAGTTTATTTTATAAAAGCACCCTATATAAAAGGAGCTGAGGGCTACCATAAGTAGCAACTCAGCTCCTTTATTCCTTTAAGGGATAATTATTAAATTATGAAACTAGCCTATTTGAGAGCAGCCTTAAGCTTTTCTAAAATTCTATCTCTCTTTCTAAGAGCATTTATATAGCTAATATTCTTCTTTTTAGCGTAGACTGTTAAAGGACATCTGTGGTAGTAGACCATTATTATCAGCTCCTGTTCATCGGAGGGGAGCTTAGAAATAGCTTTTCTTAGATAACCGTATTGTAGAGTCTTTATAACCCTATCTTCTATGTCTTCGTCATCTCTAAGCATCTCTAAAAATTCTATAGAATCCCCATCTTCTGAAGCCATAGGGGCGTTTAAGCTTACTTCACTACTGCTGCTTACATTGTCTCTTAAGGTCAATTTGATAGCGTTCTGTATACTTATCATAGCATAGGAAGTAAAGGTATTGGAACCTACCCTATATTTAGATACAGCATTAATTAAGGCCACGTAGGCGATTTGCAGCAGGTCGTACATATCATAGTTTTTAATGTTATACTTGTTGGCAGTCTTGTATATGTAGGATTTAAAGTGATCCAGTATTTTAATTAATTCCTCCTTGTTTCCGTTTTTTGCTCTTCTAACAGCAGCTTCCATTTCAAAGTGTTTCATTTTATCAACCTCCAAACATATGTTCTAATATTAAATATGCAGTTGGAGGAAAGTTTATCGGGTGAATTTAAAAAAATTCAAAAAAATAATTGGCAGGGTAAACTGCCAACTGTAAGTTCTTATGGACACTAATTTAAAAGATTAACTAAATGTTTAATTATTGTGGATTCTCTCCATTTTCACTTGTTGAATCAGGTGTTACGCCCCCGGAAGAAGAGTTATCCTTGGGAGGGTTATAAGCAGTTCCGCCACCAGGATTATTATCCGGTTTTGGGGTATCGGTAGAACCGTTGTTTGAATCCGAGTTACCACCTTCTCCAGGATTATCGGTAGGTTGCTGTGGTTCAGTAGGTAGCTGCGGTTCTGTTGGTTCTGTAGGGTTAGTAGGTGTTGTAGGTTCTGTTGGTTTTTCCTCATTCTCCCTATCAGTGCTAGGGCTGTTGCTTCCAGGTGTATTAGTAGATCCAGAGCCACCATTAGAACCAGTGCCTGTAGAAGGAGAACTTGCATTACCTCCCCCAGTGCTTGGCTTACTACCAGTGCTTCCACCAGTACTATTTCCGCCACCACCATTATTGGATTGGACGGGGGGAGTATTGGTAGGACTAGTTGGTTTATTAGAATTATCAGTATTAGTCTGTGAATCATCATCGGAACTTTTGTCACTATCCCCATTGTTTTGAGGAGTTTTCTCACCATCTAGGTTNGGTTTGTCTGTATTTTCTTCTGGGGAAGTTGTTTCTGAAGCTGGCTTTTTTGAATCCTTATCATCAGAATTTTCTCAAAGGTTGCTTTTATAAGAATTGTCGGTAGTAGAAATATTACTGTTTGTTGCAGCCTTAGCTATTTTGTTGTTGTAATGACGTTGCATAGCGAATATAGAACAAGCCACAAGAGCTGCTATTGCAAAAGCAATTTTCTGTTTATTCATGTTACCACCGCCTTTTTATTAGAAAGTAATAAAATAGGTACAATTACTTAGCTTTATATATGAAGCAATTGTTATTCAAAGTAAGTATATCTATTATATAGAATTATATCGTATTTATGCAGTATTGTAAAGGGATTTAAGGGATGCTACCAGGCTAGAATCAGCCAATATCAAAGCCTTTATAAAAAATCATCATAGAAAGCAAATTCTTTACATATATTGATTAAGTGAAAAAATGGAACACATAGAAATGGAGAGAGAAGGATATGATACCTTTAGTAGTTGGCAACAAACCAAAATCTGTAATTGCTGAGGCTTACAGGACCTTAAGGACTAATCTTCAATTTTCTACTAAGGATGATAATATAAAAAGGATTTTAATCACCAGTGCTGTCCCTATGGAAGGTAAAAGCACAACAGCTAGTAACATAGCCCTTACAATGTCTCAAGCAGGTAAAAAGGTAATGTTAATAGATTGCGATCTGAGAAAACCATCAATTCACAAGTATTTTGCTATGAAAAACAATGTAGGTTTAGGCAATATGATTTTAGAAGGTACTAGCTATGAAAAAGTACTGCAAAAACATACTGAAAATCTTCATGTAATAACAGCAGGAAAAGTTGTCTTTAATCCAGCAGAAATATTAAATACTGAATTTCTTAATAAGACTTTAGATCATATCCAGAAGAATTACGACTATATTTTTATAGACACTCCACCAGTAACAGTGGTGACAGATGCCCAGATTATGGCCACAGCCTGTCAAGGGGTTATATTAGTAATCAGTAGCGGTGAAAGTAAGAAGGATATGTGTAAGAGAGCAATAGAGCTATTGAATAAGGTGAATGCTAATATTTTAGGGGTAGTTTTAAATAAGGTAAGGGGTAATTTTCATGAGTATTATGAGAATTATCATAAAGGGCGTGTAAAGAACAATAAGAAGGAAAAAGTGATAGATGAGGTGTAAATTTTCTGTGAACAGTTAAAAATATTGTAAAAATATCTGAAAAAGATTACAAGGAATAATTAGGGTAAAAGTTAAGAAAATATATAATTGAATTTAAAAATAGAAATGAAAGTTTTTTCGTGTCTAAAAAATTTAAGTAATGATGTCGAAATAATGCAAAAAAACACTCGAAGTTTATAGTAATTTTAACATTAACAAGTCCTATGAGGAAATTTAGAATATTCATTTAATTTTCATTCCACAATCAACCGTTGCAATAAATTAGACAATTATGTATAATAATTTAGAGCAGTTACGAAAATATAAGAATTAGGGGGATGTTCATGGAAGGTGCAAGACTAGAAAAACTACAAGAAGATTGTAATAGTGAAGTAAAATGGAAAAAGAGTGCAGTTTATTTTGTAGTGAAGAGATTTGCAGATATATTCTTTTCTATTCTAGGAATAGTTTTTATGAGTCCCATAATGTTAATTACTGCAATTGCAATAAAAGTAGAGTCTAAAGGTCCGGTGATTTTTTCCCAGCAGCGAGTGGGAAAAGACGGTAAGCTCTTCAAAATGTATAAATTTCGTTCCATGGTGCCTGAGGCTGAAGAGCTAAAGGAAAAGCTAATGGATCAAAACGAAATGTCTGGCCCAATGTTTAAGATGACAGATGATCCAAGAATTACGAAGGTTGGAAGGATTATAAGAAAAACTAGCATTGACGAGCTTCCTCAGTTGATTAATGTAATAAAAGGAGATATGTCCTTAGTAGGCCCAAGGCCTAATCTTCCAAAGGAAGTGGAGCAGTTTAATGAATATCAGAAGCTAAAGCTATTGGCTAAACCAGGCTTAACATGCTACTGGCAGGTAATGGGGAGAAGTAGTATTGGCTTTGAAGAGTGGATGGAGTTAGATATAAGATATATAAAAGAGAGAAGCCTTTGGGTTGATATAAAGTTGATATTTAGAACTTTTTTTGTTTTGTTTGGGGATAAGAATGCCAAGTAGCAATATTGATAAGTTTTTTATTTGCTTCGTGAGTTAAAAGCAATAATAGAAAGTAGGTAGCATATAATGGAAAATAATGATTTGAAAAATGAATCGATTTTTATTACAGGCGTGGCTGGATTTATTGGATCATTCTTAGCAAAAAGGTTATTTGAAACAGTTGCAGGTGTAAAAATTATAGGTCTAGATAATATGAATGATTATTACGATGTAAGATTAAAAGAATCAAGACTTGAGGAATTGAATCAGAATAAAAACTTTATTTTTATTAAAGGTAATCTAGCAGATAATGAACTTATTATGTCTATTTTTAAAGAATACAAGCCTAAGATTGTCGTAAACTTAGGGGCACAAGCTGGAGTACGCCATTCTATAACAAATCCAGATGCTTATGTTGAATCAAATTTGGTAGGATTTTTTAATATATTAGACGGTTGTCGTCACTATCCTGTAGAGCATTTAGTCTATGCTTCAAGTTCTTCAGTATATGGAAATAATAAAAAAATACCATATTCCACAGAAGATAAGGTTGACAATCCAATTTCTTTTTATGCAGCTACTAAGAAGTCTAATGAGTTAATGGCGCATTCCTATAGTAAATTATATGGAATACCTACAACTGGTATGCGTTTTTTTACAGTGTATGGTCCCGCTGGTCGCCCTGATATGGCGTACTTTAGCTTTACAAATAAGCTGTTAGCTGGTGAAACTATTCAAATTTTCAATTATGGAAATTGCAAGCGCGATTTTACATACATTGAAGATATTGTAACAGGTGTAATTAATGTTATAAAAAAAACTCCAGATGCTGATGAAAATGGTGTTAGGTATAAGGTATATAACATTGGTAATAACCAGCCGGAAAATCTACTAGATTTTGTAGATGTTTTGCAACAAGAGCTAATAAGAGCTGGTGTGCTACCAGAGGATTATGATTTTGAGGCACATAAAGAGCTTGTTCCTATGCAACCTGGAGATGTTGAAGTTACTTATGCAGATGTTGATGAACTAGTTAGAGACTTTGGATTTAAGCCAAGTACTCCACTACGTGATGGGCTGGACTTATGTCAATATAGTAGACACAAATAATCGAACATCTTTATGCAGTCAATCTTGCAATATCTTCACACTCTTGAGGAGTGATATAACCAATACTACTGTGAATTCTTTTTCTGTTATACCAAGATTCAATATACTCAAATATGGCTAACCTTGCAGTATCAAAATCGTAATATTTAACTAGATTTACTTCTTCTTTCTTTAGAGAAGCATGAAAGGATTCTATACAAGCGTTATCGTAAGGAGAGCCTTTGCCACTGAATGAGTGAATGAAAATTTTAGATTCAGTTATATACTTTTTGAACTCAGAGCTTGTATACTGGCTTCCGAGGTCACTATGAAGAATTACAGGCCCGCTAGGGCACTGAGATTTTACAGCATTTCTAACAGCCTGGAGAGCTAATTCAGTTGTCATATTTCTAGAAAAAGAATATCCAATAATCTTCTTTGAAAATAGATCCATAACTGATGACAAGTAACACCAACCATCTTTAATTGTGTAGATATATGTCATATCTGTGACCCATTTTTGATTTATGGTAGTGGTGTAGAAGTTCCGATTTAAAACGTTTTCTCTGCTCTCTACTTTGTTCTTAGATGCTGCTGGTCTAAACTTTTTAACTGTTATAGACCTTATTCCTAAAATCTTCATTAATCTATAAGTTCTTTTTATGCTTATTTTAAGGCCTTCTGAAGCTAAAGTTTGTTGTATTTTGGGCGCTCCATAACGTCGCTTGCTGGCATTATATATAGAAAGGATTCTATCTTTAAGCATCTTATTTTCTTTTGTTCTATTGCTTTCTTTACGCTTAAGATGTTTATAGAAGGAACTTCTGGGAACCTTTAAGACACTGCACATAAGCTTAACATCGTAGTTGTTTTTATTGTCACAGATGAATTGATAGACTGAATTCACTTCTTTGCGAATATGGCCATGGCTTTTTTTAATATTTCATTTTCCTCTTCAAGTCTAGCCATCTTCTTTAACATTGCCTGATAATCAGTGGAAGTTATAGTTGTATCTTTATCCACGATTATTGGTTTTGCCTTCTTAACCCAACCAGCTATTGTTGATTTTGATATGCCATACTCGCTGCTTAGCTCTGACAAACTTTTACCTGAGTTATAGAGCTCTATGGTAAGCGTAAAAAATTAAGTACCTAGATAGCATATCCTCCCAATTGATAAAATTAAGAAAAAGATTATTAATGGGAGGATATAATTGTGTCTAGAAAATTAGATAATGCAACCTGGGAAGAATATATTAATAAATTTGATGCATGTAAGGGGACAATAACTGTTAAAGATTTTTGTATAGAAAATAAACTTACTAAAAGTCAATTTTATTATCATAAAAAAAGATTAGAGAAATCAGAAGTTGAGAATAACACACCTGTTTTTCATGCTATCTCTTTAGATAGTAAAGAAAAGACTATCAAAGAAAATACATTTGCTTTGAATGAAGTAAAAATTACAATAGGTAATGCTATAATAACTATACCTGTTAGTGAAGCTATTCTAATATCATCAATAGTAAAGGAGTTAGCTGCAAAATGTTAAATATAGATAAAGTAGAAACAGTTTATCTTGCCTGCGGCTACACGGATTTAAGGAAAAGTATTGATGGGTTAGTTATGATAGTTCAAAATCAATTCAAGCTAAATCCTTTTGAAAAAGCGTTATTTGTTTTTTGTAATAGACAAATGGACAAATTAAAAATTCTTCACTTTGACGAAGGTTTTTGGCTATATTATCACCGTTTAGAAGCGAATCGCTTCAAATGGCCTGCTACCACAGAAGAAGCATTGAAAGTAAATATAGAAGAATTACGGTGGCTTCTAAAGGGCTACGAAGTAAGAACAAAATCTAAGTTTAAACCTATAAAACAAAGTAATTATTTTTAAAAGTTTATCACTCCAAAACCGTTGAAAAACCTTTATTTTCAACGGTTTTTGTGATATAATAAATATATAAAATAAATCTAAAGAGGTAATCATGAATCACGAAATTTTAACTAATGAACTTGATGAAAATACAAAATTATTAATTGAAAAAATGGAAAAAGAATTAAACTCAAAAGATGAGGAAATAAGAAAGCTTAAAAACGAATTAAATTTCTTAAAAGCTGTTATAACAAATAAAAATAGAAAGATATTTGGAGTATCTAGTGAAAAGGCAGATGCTAATCAACTATCTTTTTTTAACGAAGCCGAAAAATATAGTGATTCAAAGGTGGAAGAACCTGCTTTAGAGGAAATTACATATAAAAGAGCTAAGAAAAATACATATACAGGAAAGAAAGATAATCTAGCAAACTTAGAAAGAGTTGTTATTGAACATAAATTAGAAGGTGCTGACCTTAACTGTAAAGAATGCGGAGAGCAATTAGTTGAAATAGGTGTAAAATCAAAAAAAGAGATAATTAAATATATTCCAGCTAAACTTATAGTTGAAGAACACGTGATTTACAGCTACGCTTGTAAATCCTGCGAAAAAGAAACCAGTGAAAGTAATATAATTTCAGCAGAAGCTCCACAAACTATTTTTTATAATAGTATGGCTTCTAATGAGTTAATTGCTCATACTCTTATACTTAAATATCAACATGCTATGCCTCTTTATAGACAAGAAAGCTATTTTGATATGATGGGTGCTACTCTTTCAAGACAAACTCTATGTAACTGGACTATGTCAGCAGCGGAAGCTTTAAAACCAATATATAACCACATGAAAAAAGAATTACTAAGCAGAAATTATATTCATGCCGATGAAACTACTCTAAGAGTAATTAATGACAATGGAAAAGATTCTAAATCTCAAAAATATATGTGGTTATATATGAGCGATACTAATTCAAAGCCGGTAATTTTATATGATTATCAAAGTACCAGATCCAGCTCTTGTCCTAAGAATTTCCTAGGAGATTTCAAAGGCTTTCTCCAAACGGATGGTTATAGTGGTTATAACTCCGTTACAAAGGCTACAAGGGTGTATTGCTTAGCTCACATAAGAAGATACTTCCATAATATAATTGTAGACTTAGATGAAGAAGCCCTAAAAAATTCTAGAGCAATAATAGGGTTTAATTATTGTGAGCAAATTTACAAACTTGAAAAAGAGCTTAGAGAATCCTTTTCAAGTAAGGACGATTATTATGATATTAGATTTAAAATAAGAGCTGAAAAATTAGCTCCAATTATAGATAACTTTATTGATTATGTTGAAAGAGAAATAAAAGATGCTCTTCCAAGAAGTCCGCTTGGTAAAGCACTTGATTATGCTAAAAAACATTTACCAGGATTAAAAAATGTACTACTAGATGGTTCTTTAGAAGTAGATAATAATGCAGCGGAAAGAGCTATTAAACCTTTCGTTATAGGTCGTAAAAATTTCCTTTTTGCAAACACTGCTAAAGGTGCAACTGCAAGTGGCAATATTTATAGCATTGTTGAAACTGCCAAGGCTAATAAATTAGTTGTAGAAAGGTATTTGGTTTATTTATTTGATAATCTATCAAAGATAGATGTATCCGATAGCGAAAGCTTAGATAATCTTATGCCTTGGTCTAATAAGATCCCTGAAAACATGAAAATTAAAGATAGGAAATAAATTAATCCTAGTAAAGCTTAATAAATTGCCTTACTTAGGATATTTTAATGCTATTTTTGAAGTTATTAAAGGTACTAAAAATTTGACGCTTAC
>JGI24712J26585_10003293_pt1 | contig 12779 bp, 9 predicted proteins | sample BioPla3DNA2_FD_26585 | JGI IMG/M metagenome (IMG submission 26585) | reverse complement strand
ATAGACTTCCCTCCTCACTATTAATAATAATTTGATTTTCTACAAGCTTATCTTCAATTATCTCTCCATCCCTACATACAATCATCCTCTTAGTATGCATTGCTATATCACGTTCATGGGTAACCATAATAATAGTTGCCCCTTCTTCATTAAGCCGTTGAAATATGCCCATAATTTCATTACCAGACTTTGTATCCAAGTTTCCCGTAGGCTCATCTGCAAAAATTAGACTTGGGTTATTGACCAATGACCTAGCTATAGCAACTCTTTGCTTTTGTCCACCTGATAGTTCATTGGGATTATGATCCATCCTATCCTCTAGTCCTACTTTCTGTAAAGCTCTTATTGCTCTTACCCTTCTTTCCTTTGCGGGAATACCAGCATAAATCATAGGGAGCTCTACATTTTTTAAAGCATTTATTCGTGGTATTAAATTAAAGGATTGAAATATAAAACCTATTTTTTTGTTACGTATTACAGCAAGTTCATCATCCTTCATATCTTGAACACATTCCCCATCTAATTCATATACACCTGTTGTTGGCTTATCTAAACATCCTAGTATATTCATCAGAGTAGATTTTCCCGATCCTGAGGGTCCCATAATAGACACAAATTCTCTTTCTTTTACAGATAAGTTAATATTATTTAAAGCTATTACACTGATACTACCTGCATTATATGTCTTACTTAAGTTTTCTATCTTGATCATATTACATCACCTTGTCTACCATAACTTGGTCCCCATCCTTTATTTCTTCTGTAGGATTTATAATTACAGAAGCACCCTCCTCTACATCAGCTATGATTTCTATAGAGAAATCACTAGCTATGCCAGTTTTTATGGTATGTTCCTTTACAATACCCTCATCACTTACAGTAAATATTACTTTTTCTCCACCTTTTTTAGTAAAAATAGCTTCATATGGCACAGACAGAACATCTGCCTTTTTGTCAGTTAAGATATCTNCCTTTGCAGAGAAACCAGGTTTTAAAAATTCATCATTATTATTAATCTCTACTTTTACATCTACAACATTTTCATTATTTTGCCCTTGTTCCGATGGTTTTGCAATAGAACCTATGTATTTAATTTTTCCTTCATAAACCTTACCTTCAAATGAATCTCCAGTAATTACTACAGGATCTCCCACTTCCAATTTACTTGCATCATATTCATTGATATCCATTACAATTTCAAGATGTTCTAAATCTTGAACAGACATCAATGTAACATGGGATTTAATAATACCACTTTCCGAAATATTAGTATCTACAATAGTTCCTGCAATGGGACTTTTTATTGTATATTTTCTTAACTCCTTTTCTAATTTTTCTACTTCTATTCTGGCTAACTCTACCTTATGATTTTGAACACTTATATCATTATGGCGATTATCATTTTTTTGTCTTTCTTCAGCTAAAAGATAATCATTATAAAGTTGATCCATATCATCCTTTGACTTTTCGAATTCTGTCTTGGATATTATTCCCTTTTCAAACAGCTTAGCATTTATTTCATATGTATTTTTAGCATCTTCATATCTTATTTCTGCATTAGATAATTGAATTTCATACTCCTTACTATCCTCTTGCTCTAACTGCTTCAATAATTCCATCTCAATAGAAAATCTTAACTTAGAGTCTTTAATTCTATAAAACATTTCACTTTTATCTAGTTCAATTAATACTTGATTTTTTTCTACCTTGTCTCCTTCTTGAACGTATATCTTTTCAATCTTTTCTTCTACATCTGATATAATGTCTCTTTTATCCATAGAAAATATTGTTCCTGTTGATAGTATGTGGGATTCTATATCGTTTTTCATTATTGTACTGGTTTGAACCATCATTAGATTAGATTTTTTGTTTTTCATAGCAATATTGGCTCCTGATACTCCTATTATGATAACTATTACCACCAAAGCAATTAATACCCTTTTCCTCATATCCGATGCTTCCTTTCTTACTAAAATATTCGGTATATCTTCCTCCTTCTATTGTATTCGTATTTTTTTCGTTTTTCCATAGATATCCAAATACTTAAGAAATTTTTAATAAAATTTAAGAATTTCTTAAGAAAATATACTGGTCTACTTGTGAAAAAATATAACAAGCTGCTTTTTTTCTTACAAAAAAGAGTTGAAGCCTCGATTATTGGTAACCGAAGACTTCGACTCTCTTTGGTGTATATATTAATTTACACAATATTTATTATTCTGATTTTCTACCACAAGGTGAGTATCTCAGTTTCTATGAAGCTAGCTTGCTGGAATCAATATTATTTGATTAGGGTATATTAAATCAGGATTAGAAATCTTATTGTAATCTGCTAATGCTTTCCAATCAACATTATACTTAATACCAATCTTTGATAACCAATCTCCAGGTTGAACTACATACTTAATATCTTCTTTAACTGCTTCTACTGGAGCTGGCTCAGTTTCAACTGGTATAGGCGCTGGTTCTGGTTTTGGTATCGGTGTAGGTTCTATAGTTGCTTCTATCCCATATTCCCTTAATACTTCATCAGGTATTAAGCCTTGGCCTATCATTTCAACAGCATTTATTCCGTTAACATTGAAGTTTCTGCCATCTTCCGATACTGGAACTGTTATATTACCAGCTTTTATTTCTTCTATTATATATTTTCTTAATGGATGATTAACATCTGCATTTATTATTTCCCAATTGTTATCAGTTATAGGCGATATAGGACTGTTTTCTGCTATATAGTCAGCTATAAAACTTCTTAATGACTTAGGATCGGAATCAAAATATGTGTCATTCTTAATTATGCCCATTCCTTGTAATCCAGAGTGTCTATAGTTATTAATTGCCAACTTAAATGTATCTTCAGCCTTTACTGGTTCTCCCTTGAACATTAAGTCTACGATTCTTTCACCTGTAGGTTTAGATAAATCAATTTTATAATCTACACCTTGGAACATATCATAATTGTAAACTCTTATATCAGGATTGAAACTTATATTGATATCTCCTGGCGTAAATGTATTATAATATGCAGCCGACCATTCCATATAATCCTTTAATTCTGCTCCAGTTACTTCAACAGCAACTAGTGTATTAGGATATTTATAGATTTCAAATATATTAGCATAATTCACATCTCCAGCTCTTAGATTAGAGTATTGACTAAATAATGCTGCGGCAGATACATCCGCTCCAGTATATTTTAGTTGAACATCATTTATTAAATCTATTAAAGCTGTATCTTTTAATTGTGCTTCTGGAATTCCAGGAATCTCTGATTCAGGTGCAAAATCCTCAGTTACAGTTCCAATAATTGTATCAAACACAAATTCCATTGTCTTATCATGATATTCCTTAGCATATTCTTTTAATTCTTCTGATGCAGGGTATTCTGTGACATCTATTACCTTAACTGCACTATCAACTATCTTCCACTCATCATTTTCATTAGCCAATTCAAAATCGAATCTTACTACTTGAGCACCAGCATTCTTAGCTGCCCCAATTAGAGTATTTCCTACCTTTTGTTCTTCAGTTACGTGAGCATGCCCTGTAAGAACACCAGCTATTTCTGGTAACTTAGCTACGATTTCATCTGCTCCGTCCCCACCATATTCAGATTCAAATCCTATATGAGTGGATAAGAATATTAAATCTACGCCTTTTTCCTTCATTTCTCCTATGTGTTTTTCTGCTGCATCAAGGGGAGTAGTAAATTCTATACTTTGAACCTTAGTTCCATCCCATCTTGGAATATTAGGATTTGTTAAGCCTAAAATACCAACCTTAATACCAGCTACTTCTTTGATTACATAAGCTTCGGCTAAATATGAGCCGTCTTCCTTATAAGTTGCATTAGCAGCTAATATTGGGAATTCAGCTTCTTCAACAATCTTATCTACTAAATCAAGACCAAAGTTAAACTCGTGATTTCCTAATGTCATTGAATCATAACCCATGAAGTTCATTACATCAATTACAGGGTGATTTAATTCAAGGTTATTATTATATAAGTCGTCTGATAGTATTGTTCCTTGAATAGTATCACCATTGTCTACTAATAATGTATTAGGATTTTCAGCTCTGATCTCCTGAATTACTGAATAGACCTTGGCCATTCCAAGATTGTCCACTTCTTTCTCATCTTCATAGGAATAATTGTAAATATTTGCATGAAGGTCAGTTGTACCAATAATCGTTAGTTTAACGTTTTCACCTTCAGCAAAAGCACTTGCTGGAGCAATAATAATGCTAAGCACCAACATAAATGCAATAGCTAAACTCATTAGCCCTTTGTTCTTAAACATTAGATCTCCTCCTTTTTATTATCCTTCAATAATATATATTCTCCATTAATCTTTAAAATCCTTTATTTTTCTTATAATATTTATTAAACAATGAAATTAGTAAAGCACCCATCATTTCTGACAGATGATTTAAGATTTTATATTGTTGTCATTTATTATTTTATTATTTTGATTTAACTGCTGTTATTGGTGTCTGGCACATATTATATTATGCTATCAATTATATCATCCTGTGTTATTCCTGAAAAATAATATCCTATATCAATAGTATTTAGAACTTTTCTAATTTCCTCTTCTTTATATTTAAGGCCTATGAACTTACCTTCAATATCTGCTAATTCACCACTTCCAAAGAAATCTCCATAGAACTTAATTCCTTTTATTAAACCATCTTCAACTCTTATCTTCGTTTCCACTTTTCCTGATTTAAATCTTTTAGACTTTTCAATATTAAAATCAGGAGAATGACCAAAATTCCATTCCCAGGTATTATATCTATCTTCCATCAACTTATTAATATTATTATAGTCTTTTTCTGTCAACTTATATTCTTGTAAATCTTCATTAGTTTCAATCATATGATCTAGCAGAAGTTTTTTAAAATCTTCTATGTCTATATCATTCTTTAGGTGGTCTTTAATATTTGTAACTCTACTTATTACTGATTTTACTCCTTTAGACTCAATCTTATCTTTTGATACCTTCAAAGCATTGCTTAAAACATTTAAATCAGTATCAAAAAGCATGGCTCCATGATGAAGAATCCTATCTTTATGGGAATACTGAGCATTACCACAAAACTTTTTGCCATCTATTGTTAAATCATTTCTGCCAGTAAATTCTGCCTTTATGCCAAGTTTCTCCAACACCTTAATTACCGGTTGAGAGAATGCTGCAAAATTAAAAGCTGTTGACTTATTATTCTTTGTAGATATTATTGTATAGTTTAAATTTCCATAATCGTGATAAACCGCTCCTCCACCAGATAACCTTCTAACTACATTTATATTATTCTCTTTTACATAATCTAAGTTTATCTCCTGAATTGCATTTTGATTTTTCCCAACAACAATCGTTGGCTTATTAATCCATAATAAAAATATCTCTTCATACTCCGTTAAATTATCAAAGACATATTGCTCAAGTGCTAAATTAAATTGTGGTCTATGATCATCATTTTTTATGTATATCATTAAAATCCTCCCAACTTTATTTCTATTTGCTATTTATATTATAACGAATATTATTAATTAATGGTAGCAAAATATCTTATAGTGATTGAACTTAAGTTAATGAAATTAGGTAAATGTACTATATTAGAGCTAGGCCATTGTTTGACAACACCCTTGAAAAATGCTAGCATTTATGTATAATATGTAAGGTTTTTAGTATGATTTTTATAAAATTTGATGACGAAAGAAGGGTTGAGAATGAAATTTGAAGACGTATTATACTCTAGGAGAACAACTCGTCAATATCTGCCAAAACAGATAAAAGAAGAGGACCTGCAAAAGTTATTAGATGCAGCACAAACATCACCAATAGGGGGAGGAAATTATAAGAAAGCTCACCTTACAGTAGTGCAAGACGCGGATTTGCTAAATCGAATTAGACAAGCAGTAGGAACTCCATCAAAAGAAACTGGAGAAAAGCGTGATCCTTTATACGGAGCACCAACGCTTATTTTCTTTTCAGCTACTGATTTATCTAGTAGCCATGTCGATTATGCCAATGCAGGATGTCTTATCGAAAATATCTTGTTGCAGGCAACAGCACTGAACTTAGGTAGCACCTACATCTGGGGATGCTTGAAAAGCCTCAGAGAACACCCTGAGCTGATAAAGGAGTTAAATTTACCACAAGGTTATGAAATTCTTTCAGCAGTTGCTGTCGGCTATCCAGCAGCACCTTTAGAGAGACGTGATAAGATAGAAAGAATATCCGTTAATAGAGTATAATTCACCTAATCTATAAGAAAAGACCGTTGAGCAAGGATCAAAACCCTTACTTGACGGTCTTTTGTTGAGTTATATATAGATACCCTTTTAAATTAATAGTTTTCTGCACGTACTTCGAAGAATGAATGTGAATAACCACATACAGGGCAAGTTTCAGGAGCTTCTTTTCCTTCTATTAGACGACCACATGCACGGCATTCCCAAACTGTTTCCTCATCTTTTTTGAACACATTATTCTTTTCAACATTACTTAATAGTGTTAAATAGCGTCTTTCATGTTCTTTTTCAACAAGACCAACTTGACGGAATTTTTCTGCTATTTCTGGGAATCCTTCTTCCTCAGCTTCTTTTGCCATTCTTTCATACATATCTGTCCATTCATAGTTTTCACCTTCAGCAGCAGCTTTTAGATTGTCTGCTGTAGTTCCTATGTTACCTAAAGCGTCAAACCACATACGAGCATGAATTTGTTCGTTATATGCTGTAGTTTCAAATATTGCAGCTATTTGCTCATAGCCTTCTGCTCTTGCTACTTCTGCAAAATAAGTATACTTTCCTCTTGCTTGGCTTTCACCAGCAAATGCTTCCATAAGATTCTTTTCTGTTTTTGTTCCAGCATATTTGTTTACTCTTTCACTTGCTTCTTTTACTTCTACAAATACTGATGCTGGTTGTTTGCATTTTGGACATTTAAAGTCCTCTGTTAATTCTCCTTCGTGGATATAGCCACATACTGTACAACGATATTTCATTTTTTCGTCCTCCTCTATTTTTTCTTTATTATACATAATATCTAACAATTTTTTGACATCTTCAACTGGAAANTCCTCAGCTAATTTTTTATCTAAAAGTGATTGTAAGAAATCTTTTGTGTTTTCACTCTGTGGAAGTAAAAATCCAGCTTCACGAGTGAGTTCCTCTGCCATTATACGATTAGATTTTTCTACTGCTTCAGCAAGCTTTCCTGATAATCCAGTAGCAATATTTTCTTGTTCTGACTTGCTACGCAAAAGTACCTTTAGAGCACTAACAACTTCTTCTGATTTTGGCTGTTGTGGAGGGTATTCAAATGGAACCATGGAAATAGCTCCAGATGGGCAAGCATCAGCACAATCTCCGCAGCCAATACACTTTGAAACATCAATAATGCTATTTTCTGTGTTTGTTGCTCCAGTTGGACAGACATAAAGACATAAACAATCTTTAGTACATAAACGTATATTTCTCACTGCATATTTTTCACTCATTCCACTACCTCCCTTCAATCTTTTCAAACTTCCAATTTGGTACCTTGCAAACTGGGCAGATATCAGGGATTGTATCACCTATGTAAATATAACCGCATATTGTACAGACATATACTCCAGTGTTATCAAGCAAGGCATCTCCCTCTTTCTCATATCTGGATAAAATTGAATTCAAGATTCGTGTAACCTTTTCACTCCAGACGAGGGCACGCATCGCACCACGGTCTTTTTCACTAGATGCTATAGCATTAGCATTAGGAAATCCTTCCTTCAAATCATTTTCAATCAATTCAAGTAGATTATCAAATTCTGGTTCTTTTGCGGGAGCTGCTGCTTTCTTAAAGTATTCAGCAAGTTTAGTAAAGAGTGAAGCTTCTTCTGGCTTGTACTGTTTTTCACAACCTCGTGCTAAATTTGTGCAAAGAGCACTCATTTCTAATGGAGATAATTCTTTCATATCTGATGATAGTTCAATCACAGAAACTGGTTTGTTTTCTGTAGTTGTAGCAGATTCGCCTTGTTTTATAAATTCTTCTTTTGTAGCACCACAAAGAGGGCAAACCCAATCCTTTGGAACATCTTCCCATAAGGTACCTGGAGCAATGCCTGATTCAGGAATGCCCTTAGCTTCATCATAGATGTATCCACAAATAGAGCACAAATATTTTTCCACACCATTTCCCCCTTCCTTTTTTATTTATATTATTAACGGCATCTAGGACAGATNCCTTTNAAATATACANTTTTTTCATCTATCTTAAAATCTTCCAAATCTGAAGATATCAATGAATCAGTATCAATATTAAAATCATAGATTGTTCCACAGGACTCACATTTTATATGGCCATGGTTTTCAATATTAATATCATATCTTGCTTCATTATCCTCAATTGTGATTACTTTTACCAAGTCTGCTTTTACTAGTAGCTTCAATGTATTATAGACAGTTGTCTTAGATAAGGTTGGCATATCAATTTGTAAGTCAGTATATATTTGATCAACAGTGGGATGAGTTTGATTTTCAATAAGATATTCAAGAATTTTTAGTCTCTGATGTGAAAGATTTATCTTCTTGTTCTTTAATTCTCTCTCTAAATTCTCAAATGTGATTGCATTCATTTAAATCACCACCTGTACTTTTATTAAATATAACAGCGGTTAAAATAATTACACTTTTGTAATTGTTACAATTATTATACTATCATGCTACTTTATTGTCAACAGCGTCTTGATAATAATATAACATAAATCTTTGTCAAAAAAGGACTATGAAACCCTAAATTCCATAGTCCTTTTATCTATTCTACAATTTTTTCCTTCATTTTCTCAATCAACTGAAAAATCCCTGCTTCTATTTTCTTAAAATCTTCTTCTTTCGGTGAACCTTCAAATTCTACCGATTCTACAAAATCCCACTTCATTTTATTTCTATCAATTATTTCAGCCAACTCTTTTTCTGCTCCTCCAGACCATCCATATGAACCAAATCTAAAAGCTACTTTCCCAGAAACCTTTTTTCTTCCTAGTTCATCTATTGCAGCTGCAACTGGCGGAAATAACTTGTATTCATATGTTGGAGCAGCTATTATAATACCAGCAGACTTGAACACAGTGGCTATCATTTCACTTTCACTTTCTAAAGGCATTTCAAGTAGATTAACCTTTATACCTTGTTTATCAATCACTTCTTTTGCATATTTAACTGCTTTCTCTGTCATGCCATACATGGAACCCCAAAGTATAGTGATTTGATTTTTACCTGCTCCTTCTGCATACTTACTAAAACGTGTATAATCATCTATTATATCTTGTGGATTTTTTCTATATATGGGTCCATGTCCTGGTGCTATAATGTTTACATCCAATTCTTTAGATTTCTCTATTGCCTTTTTCAGCATAGGAGTAAATGTAGTCATTACGTTTGAATAGTACCTAATACCTTCCATTTCAAAGAATTCCATTTCTTCAGGAGTCATCTCATCATCGAAATAATGTTCTACCATTCTACCAAAGGAACCATACATATCACATGAAAACAAAGTCTTTGTATCTGACTCATAAGTAAACATAGTATCAGGCCAATGTACATTAGGTGCAGGATGAAAGGTTAGTATTTTCCCCTTTCCCAGGTCCAATCTATCTCCCTCTTTTACAACCCTGATATTTATGCTATCGCCATAAAATGAAGATACTAGTTTAGCAGCTTTATCCGTACATATGATTGTGAAATTATCATTAATTTTTTTAAAGCTTTCAATCCAACCAGAATGATCTGGTTCCATGTGGTTTACAATTAAATATTCTATATCCTTAGGATTAACGTCTATATTCTCAAGATTTTTATATAAGCTTTCAGGTACACCATCCCACCCGATAACCCCATCGATAATAGCTGTTTTATCTCCTTTTACAATATAAGAATTTAATGTTACACCATTAGCAATCTCCCATATTCCTTCAAAAAGCATATCTTCTACATTCATTGTCAACATAAATATGTCTTCTGCAACTTTAATTTTTTTCATCCTAAAGCCTCCTTGTCGAAATGATAGTATTCTTCAATAACTGTACTTGTATTTATCTTTATTATATCTAGTCAATTTTCTTAGTCAAGTAATAGTAATGTTTAACACATGAAAAAGCATCACTTCTCAAATAAAAGTGATGCTTTAAATCTATCTATCTTTTTATTTTTCAAGCTTAGCTGCAGTAAACCAAAGTTCTTTACTATAACCAGCAACATGGCCTTCAAATTCTGCTACTACTTCGAAGTCGCCATCTTCATCAGCTTCATTTCTTATTTCAGTTGCAAGTTTTTTCATTTCAGTTAGATATTCCTGAACTAATTTTAAAGATTCTTCGCAAGTAAACTTGTCTCCCTCTAACTCTTTAATTGATGCATTCTCAACATAGTCAGATATTTTAACTAAAGGCTTCTCACCTTTCATCTTTAACAATTCAGCTACAGCATCATATTTCTCAAAAAAGTCATCATACAATTCTTCAGTATAATTATGAATCTCTGAGAACTTTTGTCCTATAACATTCCAATGGATATTGTGTAGGTTTACATTTAAAACAGCTAAATTTGATAGATATACATTTAATTTTGTGTAATCTTTCATCTTATCCCTCCAAATTATTTAATTCTTTGACCTATAATATAAGATACCCAAGTAAATATTTAATAAACATACAATAAAGATTCAAATACTTTTTAGTATAAATACCTTGACAAAAGTTGGCGGAATACCCCTATAAAAATCCTATTAATATTCTAAATACTCAAGCATATATAAGTTCTAAAATTAATGAAATTACATTAGCTAGCTAACTTCTTCTTATATTTTCATTGGAATACTTAACTATTAACGATTAATACCGATATTAAGTGAACATAAATAAAATATTGGGAGAGTGTTTTATGGAGAATATTTCTAAGGCCAAAAAAAGCAAAGATACTAGAGGTCCTAAAGGTTTAAAGTTCAAAAGTATAAGAACACAATTGATAGTAATCTTCACAATATTGCTTGTAATAGCAATTTCTACTTTAACTATAATATCCTTGCAAAAATCCACATCTCTAATTACAACAATAACAAAAGAAGCAGTCTTACTCCTTGCAAATGATGCAGCTAAAATAGTAAATGGTAGAATTGATTTACAAGAACAAACATTATCTACCATAGCCCTAAGTGGTGAAATGGAAAGTATGGATCTAGAGATACAAATACCTTATATGCAAAAACAGCTACCACATACTGGCTTCCTCGATATGGCAGTGGTTCTCCCTGACGGTACTGCGAATTATGCATCTGGTAATACAGCTAATCTAGGAGATAGAGACTATGTAAAAAGAGCCTTTCAAGGAGAGCAAGTTGTGTCTGATCCACTAGTGAGCAAGGTAACAAATGAAGTAGTATTAATGTACGCAAATCCAATAAAAGTTGATAATGAAATCGTAGCCGTTTTAATCGGTCGTAGAGATGGCAATACTTTAAGTGATATTACAGACGATACAGGCTATGGAGTAAGTGGCTATGGTTATATTATTGACNNTGCCGGTACAATAATAGCCCATCCTAATAGAGACTTTGTTTTTAATCAGCGTAATCTAATTGAAGAATCAAAAACCGATGAAAACTACAAGTCTATTGCCATCTTATTTGAAAAGGCTTTGATGGAGAAAAAAGGGATTGATGCTTATACTCTTGATGGGAAAGAACTATATGCGGNATATGCTCCAATTGAAGGTACTAATTGGATATTTTTCATTACTGGTGATAAGGCAGAAATATTAAAAGATATTCCATTAATTGTTAGTTTTATGCTAGTATCAGGGTTAGTTGTTTTGATATTAAGTGCTGCGGCTGTATTCTTTATTGGTAATTCGTTATCCAAGCCTATTATCTTAGCATCTGATCATGCAAAGAAACTAGCTGATTTAGACGTTAGTGTAATAACACCCAAAAATTTTCTTGAAAGAAATGATGAGTTAGGAATTCTTGCAAGTTCTTTCAAAACAATGGGAGATAATCTCAAGGATATTATCCGAGAAATTAGCAGCTCCTCTGAAATGGTAGGGGCAGCTTCTCAAGAGCTCTCAGCAACTTCACAAGAATCAGCTACTGCTGCTGAAGAGGTTACTAAAACTGTTGAAGAGATTGCTAAAGGAGCATCAGAGCAGGCTATTAACACAGAGTCAGGTTCAACTAAGGTTTCAGACCTTGGAAATTGTATTGAGAAAAACAAAGAACTTATGGACAGATTAAATTCCGCATCAGAAAATGTAAATACCCTAGTGAATGAAGGCTTATTGGATATTGAAAATCTTGCAAAAATCACTGAAACAAGCAACGAGGGTATAAAGGAAATCCATGAAGTAATACTAAAGACAAATGATAGTTCAAATAGAATAAGTGAGGCAAGCAATGTGATTGCATCTATAGCAGAGCAAACAAATCTATTGGCATTAAATGCAGCTATAGAGGCAGCTAGAGCTGGAGAAGCAGGTAAGGGATTTGCAGTGGTAGCAGACGAGATTAGAAAACTGGCAGAGCAATCATCCTCATCAACCCATACCATAGATAATATAGTCACTGAATTGCAAAGCAACTCACAAAATGCTGTTAAGACTATGGACAAGGTACTAGGCATAGTCAAAGAACAAGCTAATGGCATGGCCAATAACAAAGAAAAATATTTACAGATATCTGAAGGCACTAAAATCAATACAGAAGTAGTAGAAAAATCATTAGAGGTAGCAGAAATAA
>JGI24712J26585_10003292_pt1 | contig 12785 bp, 10 predicted proteins | sample BioPla3DNA2_FD_26585 | JGI IMG/M metagenome (IMG submission 26585) | reverse complement strand
TTGCCCACTCCATAATCTAGTAGTTTTTTTCTTCTTTTTCATCCGATACCTCCTGCATATATTTTATTGTAACAAAGTACAACTTTATGGTATCAGTTCAATGCTATCGGTACATGGAGCATTAACGAAGATTATTATGTCACGATTAAAATTGGCTTAAATACATATGAAGGTGTCATTATTCCACAATGGAATAACGATCTTCAACGAGCCGGACTTTCAATTACGGCTTATAGCCGCAATGGCCTAAGTTTATGGGCCAACGAACATTTTAGATAATTATAAAGCCAAAAAAGGCTAATAAAAAAGGAGAATAATATGAAAAAAAGAAGACTACTTATTCCACTTATTGGTTTAGCACTTCTGCTTACAGGATGTAAGACAACATCAAGTGAAGAAAAACCAGTAAGTTCGGAACAGCCACCAGTAACAAGCGTTACTACAGAACAACCACCGGTTTCAAGTGAAGAACCACCAGCAAGTTCGGAAGAAACGCCGGTTGCTAACATTAAATTTGGTGCTGACCCGTTCAACGGAACTTCCGCAACAGGTGTCGCGGGCGTTGGTGTTGCGCTTTATTACGACGCAACTGAAGACGATGTCGCTGTCGCTTTTGACAAAGTGGCATTTACTGTTAATAAACCATCAGGTGTTCTCTTTGATCCAGTAATTGGTTTAGTGGAAAAACTTAGCGTTTATTATTTACGACCAATGGAACCGGGAACATATACGGTAACACTGACAGTTGAAGATAGCGCAGGATTAAAAGCAACTGCTACTAAAGAAATTGTTGTTTCAACCGGTGATTTATCAGGTGATGTTGATGCAATTAAAGCGGCTATTGCTGCGATTTATCCAGATAACATTTATACAAACCTTGACTATCGCACTAGTGAAGGTGTCTTCAATGAATGGGTCGTTGTTGGCAAAAACTTTACCGTATTTGATCGCGAAGATTATACTGGTAACTATGCAACAGCATTTATTCCATTTGCCCGCTTTGAAGGTGGTGAAGCATTACAAGATTTCACCATTTCTTTCAAATACACCACACTTAATGAGGTTTGGAAATTATTATTTAGTTTCTGGACCGGTGAAGTAGGTGCTGATAATTTTGCAGGTGACTATCTCCGTCTATTAACAAATCGTAATGCAATTGGTATTCAAGGTGATGCTCAACAAGCTTCAGAATTGCAAGATGAAGGTGAAGCAACTGGTATTCCATTAAAAGAAGGACCAGTTTGGATTAAATTCACCCGTCAAGTTACTAAAGTCGGTGAAGGTGATTACACTGTTGTTTTCAAACTCTTTACTTCAACCGATGGTGAAACATTTGTTAATAATACTACCGCAACATTAGTTAACCAAGTTAATACCGCTGGTGGCACTGCTGGTCTATTAACTGGATTCCTTCCATTCTCAATCGACAATGATTTTATCGTTGAAGATCTAGCTGTGAGTGGAACAGTATTTACATTAGAATAATTTTAAATAAAAGTGAGGTTCTTCCAGTGATCCCCTCGCTGGAAGAACTTTCAGTAAAGGAGTTTTAAATGAAAAAACTACGTTATTTACTTATATTGCTCTCTGCTAGTCTTGTATTAAGTGGTTGTAAAGGTGGTAAAGTTTCTGAAGAAGAAACATTACCCGAATTAACAAATATGACAGTAGATGGCGTAATAAATGAAGAAGCTTATAATGTCATTCCTGGGCGCACAGCGGGTGTTAAAGCAGGAGTATTAGTGCAGTATGCAGTTGGTAGAGAGGGTGTCTATTTTGGCTTAACTGTGACAGACACAAAACATCAAGTTTCTGCACCAAGTGGGATTGTTGCTAGTGACTATGTTGGTCTTGCGGTTGATGCCCTTGCTGTCCCAAAGAGTGATGATGGTGTGTCTGAATCAACAAAGTTGTTCCGCGTCGACACGATGGGCCGTTATACTTACACTACAGGTAATGAATATGGTGCATGGGTTGATGTTGATAGCGGAGTTTATGAAGGCGTTATAAGTGGAGAAGAAGTTCCCACAATTGCTGTTAATATCGTTAAAGATCAGTATTATGTTGTGGAAATATTCTTTACCTGGGAACATTTAGGCACAACTGAAGAAGCAGCAAAAGACGCTAATTGTTTAATGTATTATATTGAACACCGTGATATGGGTGTTGATATTCACGCTGATGCAAACATTCTTGCGCCGGCAATGTACAATCGCCTTGTTTATCTTGGTAATCGTAAAGGTAGTAACCTTCCAGCAGATCCTCCAGAAATAACAATTGATGGCGTCCTCGATGAAACATTATGGGACACAGCTTTTGTCACTAACTCTGGCAATTTTAAGGAACGCGTTCCTGATGAAACCGCTGGTGATTATCGCACATTAGCAATTTGGGGTGAAAAAGGTATTTATCTTGGTGTTGAAGTTGAAGATCCACATATTGAAGCACCAAATGGTACTGGAGCCGCTTATAAAAATGCTGGTATGGAAATGCGTATACATGTTTATAATAAGGACGGTTTACCACTTAATTCACTTAAATGGCTCTTTGATGTATGGGGACCACAATGGCACGAAACTGGCGCTGGGGGTCTAGCATCATCTTTTGCGCCATATGCTGAATATAAATTTGTGATTAGCGGCACAATTGATAATAACGAAGATACTGATGAAGGATGGAGTTTTGAAATTTACATTCCGTTCTCTGAACTCGGTGTTACTAATGTTGACTCCGATTATATAAAAATTCTTCACGCTGTTGGCAGTCATGAACAAAATAATATGCTTCCACAAGAATACTTAGACTTGCATCCAGATGTAAACTGGGACTACCCTGAAGATTATCCACGCATTTCAAAACCCGTTTAAAGGAGGGAATAATATGTTTAAAAAGAAATGGATGCCATTATTACTATCGATTCCACTGCTTTTAACTGGTTGTAAAGGTAAAACAAGTGATAGTGTTACTATCTTTATTTATGGCCAAGCTCATGAGCGAAGTATTTATTCAAAGATTATTGAAAAGTTTACTGAAGAGACGGGAATTAAAGTCAATGCTGAACTCGTTAACACGGATGGGTATGCTGAGACATTAACTGCATCTTTAGGAACAAAAAACGCGCCTGATGTCTTTTATTCAAACCCAGCGTCAATTGGTCGTTATGCGATGAATGGCGTTATTCTCGATCTTAAACCTTATTTAGAAATAGAAGCAGAAGTGGAGGATGGGCTTGATTATAAAAATTTCTTAGATGGAGTCGTTGATTACTATCGTTATGATGTGACAACCAAAAAGCGTGGGGAAGGGGAAGCCGTATGGGCAATCCCAAAAGATGTTTCCTCTTATCCTTTAGGCTACAATCGTAATATTATTAATCTGTCGGTTGAGCTTGGTCACTGGGCAACACATACGAAAAAAGGAGCATGGGCAAGTCGTGAAGGCGGGATGCCTTTGCCGTGGGAAAATGATCCGCGTACTGACAAACAAATCGTATATACATTTGAAGAATTTACAAATGCATGTCGCGCTACAAAGTTTATTCATAACGAGATTGAATATTTTGGTACTGCGCTAATTGATACATGGGCAATGCATTCATGGATTTGGGCAGCAGGTGGTAACTGGTTATCAGATGATGGTAAGACGGTTACTGTCAATACTCCAGAATTTATCGCTGGTTTTACTGAATTCATTGATTTAATGGATAACCGCGGTATTTCTCAAACACGCGAACAAATGGGGGTTAAACCACACTATGATCGCTGGATGGCGGGTGAAGTAGCCTTCTTTAATGTTGGTGTATGGGATGTTGCCGCGTTTGAAAGTGTACCAAAAGAATTATTAGATTATGGTTTAATGCCAACACCACGAAAAGATAATGCTAGTCCAGAGTGGTATACATATATTGGTACATTAGGTTACGCTGTTTCTTCACGAACAAGAGTTGCGCAAGAAGCAGTTAAACTAGCGCTTTACATGAGTATGAGCACCGAATCGTATAATCGTATGACTAAATATCAAACAATTCAATTACCAAATAACAAGCTAATGGTTGATGAGTATCTTAGTGATGAAACAATTAAACCTGAAAACAAAGGAATTTTCCTTGATGTTATTCAAAAAGGACACGGGAAACTCCATCCAACAGCCATGGCTTATAACTCATTATGGTATGACGCTTTTATCGCTGAATTATCACGCGTTTGGAAAGTTACTGATGATGACCCAAGTGGTGAAATGTCGCCAGCACAGTACGCTGCTTATGTGCAGCCGATAATGCAGGCTCAACTTAATATTGCACTAGCCGATGAAGCGGCTGGTGTGTAATTAATTTATATCATTGCTCGGACATCGATCCTCTCGATGTTCGGGCATAGATTAGATGAGTAATATATTATGAACACAAATATTGTAGAAAAACCAAAAAAAAGAAAAGTTAAACATGTTCAAGAAAACATAATAGGATATTTATTTATTTTGCCAGTTTTCATTGGGATTGCTTTCTTTATCGTATATCCTTTTTTCTATTCATTGGTTTCAACTTTTAAAAACTGGAATGGACTTGTTCCCCTTAGTGTTGCGCCGACAGTTGGATTTGAGATGTATCGGCGAGTGTTAAGTGATTCATTATTTTGGCAAGCCTTTGGTAATACCCTTATTACCCTTATTGGGATTCCAATTGGGATGATTCTTTCAATTGCAATTGCAATGTTGTTAAACCGCGGACTTAAATTTACCGGCATTTTCCGTGTAATTTTCTATATTCCGGTTGTTTCCTCAATTACTGCAATTATTATATTATGGCGAGCAATGATGAATACCCAAGGACCAATTAATGATTTTTTAGCTCTCTTTGGTGTAAAAGCAATAAACTTCCTTGGTGAACCAGGATGGGCCCGTTTCTCGCTTATTATGATGCTTGTATGGAAGGGTCTAGGAACATCAATCTTACTTTATTTAGCGGGTTTACAAGGCATTTCTGATACTTATAAAGAAGCCGCTAAAATTGATGGTGCTAATGACTGGCAAATATTTTGGCATGTTACTTTTCCTTTATTAGGCCCGACGCATTTCTTTATTGTAGTGACCGGTATTATAGGGGGAATGCAGCTTTATGTTGAGCCAGAATTACTTTTAGGTGGCGGGCCAAGTAGAGCAACCACGACTCTCTTAATTTACTTATTTGAGCGTTTTGGTGCCCACCGTATTAGCGAAGCTTCAGTTGTCGCGTGGGTGCTAGGTGTGTTTGTCTTTATTATTACCGCTATTCAGTTTTATACGAATTATCGGAGGGAAAAAGCATGAAAAAGTCGAATATCAAAGCAAATCGTTCAATTAAGCGTGCCAAACTCTTTTCCGATATTAGCACTTATGTAATTTTGGTACTTGGATCAGTGTTAATGTTAGCGCCACTTATTTGGATGCTATCAGCGTCATTAAAAGTTAACCAATTTTCTGTTTATGGTCCTTTATTTCATGAATGGAACTTCTCTAACTATATCGAAGTGTTTAAAACAATTCCAGTGTGGAAGGGTCTTTTAAATAGTGTTATAGTCGCCGTTCCGTCAATTATAGTAGGTACATTTGTCTCTGGGTTAGCGGCTTATGCTTTCGCAAAAATTAAATTTAAATTCTGTAATATAATCTTTATTTTAATGCTTGCGGTTATGATGATTCCTTTTCCTGTTATTATGATTCCGCAGTATTACATATTCTCAGATTTAGATTGGATTGGAACTTTATTACCACTTATTATTCCAAAGTTGTTCGGTAATATTATGATGATTTTCTTCTTACGGCAATTCCTTACACATATTCCCGATGCTTTGGTTGAGAGTGCTAAAATTGATGGCGCTAATCATTTTCAAATTTTCTGGATAATTATTTTACCGCTTTTAAAACCCGCTTTGGCGGCGCAAACAGTGTTATGGTTTATTGGCATTTGGAATGATTACTTAGCCCCCAATTTCTTCTCAGCGGCTTCACCAACTTTACCCGTTGTTATTGGTGGATTAGTAAGTGACTTCCCAATCCAAGAACCAGTTCATTTAAATATGGCAGCGTCAATTATTTCAATGATTCCAGTTCTCGCAATTTTTGCTATTTTCCAAAAACAAATTATTAATTCATTCGTTCTCTCGGGAATGAAAGAATAAGAAGGAGTAACAATATGAAAACAAAATTATTTATCGACAAAAACCTAACGATTGGTAAAGTTAGTAATCTTCTTTTTGGGAGTTTTATTGAACATTTAGGAAGAGCAGTGTATACGGGTATTTATGAACCAGGTCACCCTAAAGCTGATAAAGATGGCTTTCGTCAAGATGTTATCGATTTAATTAAAGAGCTTAAAGTCCCAATGGTGCGTTATCCTGGTGGTAACTTTCTTTCTGGATATAATTGGGAAGACGGGATTGGTCCGAAAGAAAATCGTCCGGTTCGCCTAGATTACGCTTGGCAAACTATTGAAGATAACACATTCGGCACTGATGAATTTATGCGCTGGTGTAAAAAGGCGGAAATTGAACCAATGATGGCAGTCAATTTAGGAACAGGCACTCCAAAGGACGCTGGTAACATTGTTGAATATTGTAATTTTCCAAAAGGAACATATTACAGTGATTTACGAATTAAAAATGGACATAAAGAACCTTATAATATTAAATATTGGTGTCTCGGCAATGAAATGGATGGGCCGTGGCAAATATGTCACCTAAATGCTGAAGATTATGCTAAAAAAGCATTAGAAACAGCAAAGATTATGCGCTGGGTTGATCCTTCTATTAAATTAATTGCCTGTGGCAGTTCAAATGCTGAAATTGAAACATATCCTGATTGGGACCGTATTGTGATGGAAACACTTTATGATCATGTTGATTATATTTCCATGCATCGTTATTACTGGTACGAAGATAGTTTAGAAGATTTCTTTGCTTCATATCATGATATGGATAATTTCATTCATACAATTAAAAGCACTGCTGATTTTGTGAAAGCTAAAAAACGTTCTGATAAAGTAATGAAGATTTCTTTTGATGAATGGAATGTATGGTATTTAAATAAATGGAAACCGGGTGGTTGGAAAAAAGCACCGCATATTCTTGAAGACCATTATTCACTTAAAGATGCATTAGTCTTTTCAGGATTACTAAATACGCTAGTAAATAATGTTGACCGCGTTGAAATTGCTGCTTTAGCGCAACTTGTAAATGTTATTGCCCCCATTTTCACAAAAGAAGGTGGAGGGGTGTTTAAACAAACAATTTTCTATCCGTTTTATGCTGTGTCAAATTATGGTCGTGGTGTCGCTTTAAAAGCAATTAAAACGGGACCTAAATTTAATTCAAAGTTCGGTGAAGTAAATTATGTTTCAGAAGCNGTAACATTTAACGAAGAGAAACGAGAAATTTCTGTATTCCTTGTAAATTATGCGCAAGAGAAGATGGAAGTTGAACTTGAATTACGTTCGTTTGGTCGTGTAGAAGCACTTACTCATAAAGTAATGACGCATGACGACTTAGAAATTAAAAATACCTTTGATGAAGAAAATGTCAAATTTGTTGAAGGTGAGTTACCAACAGTTAAAAATGATGTTGCGACCTTGGAATTAGGCCCGCTTTCCTATCATGTCTATCGTTTTAAGTACTAGGGAGGTACTAGTTTGAAGCGTTATCTTTTCTTAATTAGTGTGGCGATCCTTGCTTTAACCGCTTGTAGCGGGGGTAAAACAATTACCTCTATTTCTAATAGTGACAATATTGAAGAAGCAATTATTTATCCTACTAAGCCATATAGTGATAGTGATCACATTATGCAAAAAGATCCTTACGCCTTCTATAACATTGCGGGTAACGACACTCGCTACTGGGGAGCGGCTAACACGCATGATCCAGCAATTATTAAAGAAGGTGATACATATTACGCTTTTTCAACAGACGCTAATTTTGGTGTAACCTCACAAAAAGGGATTCATATCCGCAAATCAAATGATTTAATTAAATGGAGTTTTGTAGGAACGGCGTTAGATGTTACAACACTTGAAGATCAAATTGAATATATTGGTTATAACAGAGACGGGGAAAAGGTTGATTTCTTTTGGGCGCCAGACATTATTAAAAGAGGTAATGAATTTTGGTTATTTTATTCAATCAGTGGTTTTGGACAACGCAATTCAATGATGGGATTAGCAAAGTCTAACAATATTGAAGGACCATACACTTTTGATAAAGAGATATTACGTACAAGCCAAAGTGTAGGTGGCACGCCAAATGCGATTGATTCCGCTATATTTGTGGAAGAAGTTGATGGCGAAGAAAAGATGTATATGAGTTATGGCTCATGGTCAGCAGGCATTTACATTATCGAACTTGATCCTGTGACGGGTTATCCGCTTATTGCCCAAACACTTGTCGAACGCGAAGTAACAGTTAACACTGCTGAAAAAGGTGTAACGGCAACCGCTACTAAATTAGTGCCCTTCTCCAGCGATGATCCTGCTTTTGGTACGAAAATATTAAGTATTACATCTAGCGAAGCGCCTTACATTATTAAAGAAAATGGTTATTATTATTTATTTATTACGAACGGTGTTGATTTAACTTATGACTATGATGTGCGTGTTTTTCGCTCACGCAATATCTTAGGCCCTTATGTTGATGGTAAGGGTGTTAGTGCACTTAGTGCAACAAATTATAATTCATTTAGACCTTATGGCAACAAAGTGACAATTGCCCATCAATTTACATATCTTACAGATGATATTAGTTATAAACGTGGCTGGGCAGGTATTGGTCACTCAACGGCATTTAAAGATGAAGAGCAGTGGTTCTTTGCATCGCATTACCGCGGCACTTATATGGATTGTCATCGTTTCTTTCTTGGTATTTGGAAGATGCATTTTGTTAATGATTGGCCCGTTATAGAACCTAATCGTTATACTGGTGAAGGTAGTATTAATTTAGAACAAGCTGATATAAGCGGAAATTATCGCATTCAAATCCTGCATCAATCCGCGGTTAATTCAATGCTTACTGATGACATTATTTCGATTGTTAATCGCGCTGAAGAGATTACATTAACTAAGCAAAAAGCAGGTGAATGGTATGTTGTAAACGGAGAATATAACGGTCGTTATCGCCTTAATAACAATCAACTTGAACTTGAATTAAATGGGGTGTTATACAAAGGAGTTATTACCCCGCAATTTAATTATGAATTTGAAAAAGGAGTGCTGGGCTTATCACTGATTAATAGTGATGGAACAGCATTATGGGGCAACCGTATTATTTAGAAAGGAAGAAATGTGTATTTAGGAATTGAATTTGGCTCAACAAGAATTAAAGGGATTGTCTTAAATGATAATTTTGAAGTCATTGCTTCAGGATCTTACATTTGGCAATCAACACTTAAAGATGGGTACTGGACTTATGATCTTAATGAAGTTTGGGTCGGGATGAATGCAGTAATTGACGAAATTGCTAAGACGATTAATGTAAAAGAAATCAAATCACTTGGTGTGTCAGCAATGATGCATGGTTTTTTACCATTTGATAAAAACGGAAAATTATTAACACCATTCCGCACATGGAAAAACACGAACACAACAGTAGCGGCCACGGAGTTATCAAAGCAATTTGCATTTAATATTCCGTTACGATGGTCAATTGCCCATCTTTATCAAGCTTATTTAGATAAAGAAAGTTATGTAAAAGATATTGATACTTTTACTACATTAGCAGGTTATGTCCATCTAACGCTTACCGGTAAAAATGTATTAGGGATTGGCGACGCAAGCGGGGTGTTCCCCATTGATGTTAAAACTAAGCACTATAATCAAAAAATGATTCAAACTTTTAACGATTTAACAGATATGAAACTTGAAAAGCTTTTGCCTGGTATTGTTGAAGTAGGAGAAGACGCTGGCTTTTTAACAGCAAAAGGTGCGGAGCTCTTAGGGAATAAATTAACAGTCGGTATCCCTTTAGCGCCACCAGAGGGGGATGCGGAAACGGGGATGGTATCAACAAACGCCCTTAAACCTAAAACGGGTAATGTATCCGCGGGTACTTCTGTTTTTTCAATGATTGTTTTAGAAAAGGCGTTGAATAAATGGTATCCCGAAATTGATATTGTCCAAACTCCAACAGGCGATGCAGTCGCAATGGTCCATGCGAATGAATGTACTTCACGTATTGATCCATGGATTGAACTTTTCGGTGAAGCAATTATGAGAGTTAATGGTGAAGTTGATCGTAATCATCTTTTTGAAACACTTTATGAAGTTTCTTTAGAAGATACCCCGCTTGGTGAATTTATGAAGCAGAAACTTGTTGAAGCAATAATTGACTTAAAACCGGGCATGGATATCTTACTAAACAAAGAGCATGTTAAAGTTGATTATTTATTAGGGCATGGCGGATACTTTAAATCAAAGAGCGCGGGTAGGAAAGTGATGAGTGAAACACTTGGTATTCCAATTCGTTTATTAGAGACCGCTGGTGAAGGNGGCCCGTGGGGGATGGCTGTCTTAGCAGCATATCGTTATTACAATAAAGAGCAAAAAATNAAATTTGATAAATTCATAGAAAAAGTATTTAAAGGAGCGTAATTTATGAAAACATTTTGGTTTATCGTTGGGTCACAATCTTTATATGGAGAAGAAACCCTCAAGCAAGTAGAAAAAAATGCAAAGAAAATTGCAAAAGGACTGAAAACGAAATATCCTATCGTCTATAAGGAGACAGTTAAGACACATGCAGAAGCAATGCGCTTAATTAAAGACGCAAATTATGATGAAAATTGCCTTGGTATCATTACTTTTTGTCACACATTCTCGCCATCAAAAATGTGGGTGAATGCCTTACAAAATTTACAAAAACCATGGTGTCATTTCCACACACAGTTTTATGATGAAATTCCTAATGACGCGATTGATATGGATTACATGAATCTTCATCAATCAGCGCACGGAGATAGAGAACACGGTTTTATCGGTACTCGTTTACAAAAGAATCGTAAAATAATTGTCGGTTACTGGCAAGATCCTAAAACAAGCGAAGCAATTTCTGCTTGGCAAGATGTTGTTGATGCAGTTAATGAAAGTAAGACATTAAGTGTCGTTCGCTTTGGTGATAATATGCGTGAAGTAGCGGTTACAGAAGGTGATAAAGTTGAAGCGCAAATGAAATTTGGTTGGCAAGTAAATACGATTGGTGTTGGTACATTAGTCGATACAATCAAAGCCGTTACTAACGAAGAACTTACAGCAAAACTAGCGGAATATAAAGCAAAGTATGCACTGAACACTGATAACTTTGCATCAATTGAATATCAAGCTAAAGCAGAAGTTGCGATTAAAAAGATTCTTGACGCTAATAACGCTAAAGCATTCACTAATACATTCGAAGATCTCTATAACATGGAACAACTCCCAGGACTAGCAACCCAAAACTTAATGTTAGAAGGTTATGGGTATGGCGCTGAAGGGGATTGGAAAACAGCAGCGATGACACGTATCTTTAAAGCAATTGGTAAAGTTACTACTTTTATGGAAGATTATACTTATGACTGGAAAGAAGGGCTAATATTAGGCGCACACATGCTTGAAGTATGTCCGTCAATTGCTCGTGAAAGACCGAAAATTGAAGTCCATCACTTAGGTATTGGTGGCAAAAAAGCACCGGCGCGACTTGTCTTTGAAGGTAAGCCTGGTAAAGCTAAAGCAATCTCACTAATTGATTTAGGTCATCGTTTCCGGCTTATTGCTCTTGACGTTGAATGTGTTGCCCCAACTAAATCAATGCCAAACTTACCTGTAGCGCGCCTTATGTGGCGACCAGAACCAAATTTAGAAAAGTCAGCAGCTTGTTGGTTANTAGCGGGCGGGGCACATCACACCACACTAGTGTATGACCTATCACTTGAATTTCTCCGTGACTTTGCTAATCTCCTTGACATTGAATTTGTGCATATTGGGAAAGACGCTGATCCTTACATACTTGAAGAAATGATGAAAAATAACGATATCCGCTATCGTTTACGAGGGTAAAATATGTACAAAACTTTAAAAGAAACGACATATAACGCTAACATTGCCATTAAGAAATCGGGTTTAGTACTTTTAACATGGGGCAATGTGTCTGTTAAAGATGATGTACTTAAAGTAATAGCAATTAAACCGTCTGGTGTTGCGTATGAAAAGATGAAAGCAGATGATATTGTTGTAGTCGACTTTGACGGGAATATCATTGAAGGAACTTTGCGACCGTCTGTTGATTTGCCTTCACACCTAGCCTTATATAAAGCACATCAAGAAATTGGTGCAATTGTCCATACTCACTCAACATTTGCGACAGCGTGGGCACAAAAAGGTAGAGCAATACCAATGTATGGTACGACACACGCTGATTATTTTAGCGATGATATTCCGTGCGCTCCTTNTTTAACACCAGAAGAGATGAAAGACTACGAAAAAAATACTGGTGAAGTAATTGCGGCGCTCATTAAAAAAGGACGGGCTAATGAAACACCAGCGGCAATCATCAAAGGACATGGTGCTTTTGCGTGGGGTAAAAATGCTAAAGATGCTGTGCTGCACGCTATCGTGTTAGAAGAAGTAGCGAAGATTGCCTATCTTACAGAAGCAATCCCGGGTCAAAATAATCCGCTACCAGAGCATATTAAGAAAACCCATTATGAGCGAAAACATGGTCCTAACGCTCGTTATGGTCAAAAGAAATAAGCACTAAACTTTTAAATAATTATAAAAAGGCACCCTTTGTAAAAAA
>JGI24712J26585_10003285_pt1 | contig 12801 bp, 9 predicted proteins | sample BioPla3DNA2_FD_26585 | JGI IMG/M metagenome (IMG submission 26585) | reverse complement strand
AACCTCTCGAATATGAGGCCGGCCACGAACCATGCCGGAGCATAGGCAAGCGTTATCAGGCCGTTTATGGCAAGTTTGTCCGAATAATACCAGGGATATGCTCCCAACACCTTATACAGCAGCAATCCGCTGGCATATTCGATGCACCATATCACAACGACCCAGATAAGCCCGCGCACCAGCCAGCTCCATCTTGAAATGGCATCATGCAGAGGCTCGAGGAATACTGCACATCCGTAGATAAAAAACATCCACAGATTCGATTGGCCCGGCAGCGTCAGGTCACCGCCCACCAGCGAGTGCATGCCTGTCCAGACCATTTCGATGCCCCAGCCCGCCAGCCCATAGAAGAAGAATCTCTTAAACATGATCCCGATCTGCCCTCCGTTTTCCTTTACAACTGGTGATGTGCCTGCACGACGCTTTTGCATTTCGTGAGGTGATTCTTATTTACTGCTAGTTTAAGCAGAATCAGGCATTTCTTGTGTGGAAATTTTTTAATAAAAAGGCGAAAAAATCTTAACCAAAATTTAATACCAATTGATGAAAAATATGCTATCATTAATAGAACTTAATTGCAGTATCAGAAACAATAGTATCAGTATTTATANTACTAAACATTGGAGTGATTTAATGAGACCAGTAGGCAGGATAACCGTACCAACAGTGATACCTGAAAGGCTTTCCAGGCTCAGGGACATCGCAGGCAATCTCTGGTGGACCTGGAATTGCAGTGCGGCAGAAATGTTCAGAATGGCGGATGCGCGACTCTGGGAAGAGACAGGTGGAAACCCGGCCGCTTTTATTAAAAGGATAGGAAGCAGAAGGCTGGAGCAACTGGCGAATGATCAGAGCTTTCTGGATACATATGATGATGTGGTAAGCAAATTCGACGCGTACATGAATCGTTCCGATACATGGTTCAGCACGACATATCCTGAACTGAGCGACCACATGGTGGCATATTTCTCCGCAGAATACGGCCTCAGCGAGACGCTGCCCGTTTATTCGGGCGGGCTCGGCGTGTTGTCCGGCGACCATTGTAAATCTGCCAGTGATCTCGGCATCCCGTTCACAGGGGTGGGCCTGTTCTACAGGCAGGGCTATTTCAATCAGAGGATAAATCATGATGGCCTTCAGGAAACTGCCTTCAATACACTTAACATAAGCGAGCTCCCGGTCACCCAGGTTACCGGTGAAAATGGAGAGCCTGTGCTGATAAGCGTGGAGTTGCCCGGAAGGACTGTCTATGCTTCGATATGGCAGATAAAGATCGGCGTCGTGAATCTTTACCTGCTTGATTCGGATGTTCCTGCAAATATTGAGCAGGACAGGCATATCACTTCGAGATTGTACGGCGGAGACCATGATACCAGGATACAGCAGGAAATACTGCTGGGCATAGGTGGGGTCAGGGCACTGGAAGCTCTCGGCATAAAGCCGACGGTTTACCATATGAATGAAGGCCATTCAGCTTTCCTGTGTTTCGAGCTTATCAGGCGGAATATGATCAAATACGGAATCAGCTTCCATGAGGCCAGAGAACTTGTTTCCTCATCGCTGGTATTCACGATCCATACGCCGGTCCCGGCAGGTATCGATGTGTTTTCCCATGATGCCATGGATATGTATTTCACCTCCTTCAGAGAATCCATGGGCATCAGCCGCGAGGAATTCCTGTCCCTGGGGCAGGACTCCGGCAATCCTTACGGCTTCAACGTGGCTGTTCTGGCCATGAAAATGGCCTCGGGCAGGAATGGCGTCAGCAAACTCCACGGAGCTGTGACAAGGCGTATGTTCAGCAATCTGTGGCCAGGCATCCCCGAGGACGATGTACCGGTGACCCATGTCACCAACGGCATACACACTCTTACATGGCTGTCACCCGCCTTGAGGAAGCTTTTTGACAAGTATCTCCCGGAAGGATGGGAAACCAGGATATATGAACGCAGCACTTGGAAAAATATCGAAAATATCCCCGATGAGGAACTTTGGGAAGCTCACATGAGTCTTAAGAAAAGCACCATCGAGCATGTGAACGAAAGGATCCGTCGCAGTCATGTGTCCGGTACAGTGGTGAGGCACTGCAAAACCATCGATCCCGAAGCACTTACCATAGGCTTTGCCCGAAGGTTCGCCACATATAAACGGGCAACACTGATATTCAGGGACATCGACCGCATCAGGAAGCTGCTCAATAAAGAAAACGCACCCGTTCAGATCATATTTGCCGGCAAAGCCCATCCGGCCGATAAACCCGGTCAGGATCTGATAAAGCATATAAATGATATTTCCGAACAGGAGGGCTTCACAGGCAAGGTCATACTGCTTGAAAACTATAATATGGCGCTGGCCCGGCGACTGGTCCAGGGTGTCGACGTGTGGCTCAACAATCCGCGCATGCCCCTGGAGGCAAGCGGTACCAGCGGTCAGAAGGCCGGCCTCAACGGCGTGCTCAATTTCAGCGTACTGGACGGCTGGTGGAGAGAAGGCTTCAACGGCCATAACGGCTGGGCCATCGGGACTGAAGCTGTTTACACCAATGAGTTCCACCAGGACAACGCGGACAGTGAATCGATGTATGAAACGCTTGAAAACAGCATAATCCCGCTCTATTACCAGAGGGATGAAAATGGCGTCCCGACAGGCTGGGTCCGGATGATGAAAGAATCGATAATGTCGCTGGCGGCATTTTTCAGCACCAACCGGATGCTGCAGGATTACATGTCAAAGCTGTATGTNCCTGCCATGAAGAAGGTTTGTGATTTTGNCNCNGACGGTCACGTGGATTGTCAGTTGGTCATCCGGCTGGCACAGTGGAAAAAGCATGTCCGCGACAACTGGAATCTCGTGTCTGTTGTGAAAGGCGGATCCGGGACTGATGGTCATGATGCCGGGGCATATGCCGACATTGTGTCTGCTCCGGGCTCCAAAACCACGCTGGAAGCGATAGTACGGCTTGGTGCACTCAAACCGGAGGATGTGAGTGTTGAGCTTTATTATGGTATCATAGGAGATGACGGTGAAATAATAAATGGCGAGCACCTGCCAATGCAGTTGTGCGGAGAAACAGAAGGCGGAGTTTACAAATACTCGGCGGACCTGTATCTGACCACCGGCGGTGAGTATGGATACCAGTTCCGTGTATTCCCGTATCATCCGCTGTTAACAGACAAATTCGAGCTCGGACTCGTAAAATGGGCTGAGCATTAATGCAGATCATTGAAGCGCCATTGAAATGATACGGCGTTGAGCATAGACATAAGTTATCGCTTATTGCGTTTGTCAACTCCATGGAGGACGGAATGCAAAAGAGAGGTTTTCTGGTTTTTTTTGCAGTAGTCTATATACTGATCAGCACTTCCGGTATATGCTTTGCAAATACTGAAGTCACAGGCGCAGGTGCTGATGTCACGGACACAGGTACTGTTGAAGATGCGGGACGCGGTGCCGCAAGCAGAGTGCCGGCTCCTGATATCAGTGCTCCTTCTGCCCTGCTCATGGAAGCCGAGACCGGGCAGATCCTGTATGAAAAGAATACCGGGATCCCTCTCCATATCTCAGCAGCAAACAAGCTCATGACAGTGCTCGTAGCTGTGGAAAACGGCAATTTGTCTTCCAATGTCACGGTGAGCTCGGAGTCGGTCATTACGGAAGGATCCACACTCAATCTCGTTGTGGGTGAGAAATACCTGCTCAACGATCTTCTGCACGCCGTCATGCTGACTTCTGCCAACGATGCAGCCATTGCGGTGGCCGAGCATATTTCCTCCGGCGATATAGGGAAATTCGTCGATCTGATGAATAAAACGGCCGAAAAGCTTGGGATGGACAATACGCATTTCACCAATCCGACAGGTCTGTATGATGAAAATCAATATACTACTGCCAGCGATATTGCGAAGCTGGTGAGATATGCCACAGGAAATCCCCAGTTCAGCAACATATTCAATGCAAAGGTCAGGCTGTGGTCTGACAAGGATAAATCAAGGATGCTGACAAGTTCGAACGACTTGTTCTGGGAATACGATGGTATCCTGGGCGGCAAGACAGGATACAACACCAAAGAAAAACAGACTGTCATATGTACAGCGTCACGTTCGAACCTGAGGCTGATCAGCATAGTGCTCGATGCCCCGGACAAGACTGTATTTACTGATGCCAGTGCCCTTTTCGATTATGGCTTCGATAATTTCCGAAAGAGTACACTGGTCAGCAAAAATGAAGTAATAAAGACCGTCGAGTGGGAAGGGCATGAAGTCAGGCTTATCAGCATGAATGACATAATGTATGTGCACCCTCTGGGAGAAAGCTATATAAAGGAATTCGAAGCAAATGCCGACCTCAGTGACCCGCTGAAGAGGACGTTGCCTGCGGGCAGTGCCACTTTCATACTGAACGATGGCACCAAAGTAGTAATCAGTCTGTATCCGGACAGTGAGATCGTACCGCCGGAAGATATGAAAACCAGGATACAGAAACGGATAATGGAAAACAGGGATATTTTCCTTATAGTTGCGGTACTGGTAGCTATCGAGATACTGCTGCTCATCGTCAATGCCGGTAAGCTCATCGCGAAGTTTATCTCATTCATCCAGCGCCGCGATAAAAAAGATTCCGAATGACATGTACATCGCAAGGACATGGAGCATCGCAACGGTAAAAGATTCTTAATAACATGGTGTATCACAAAGATAAAAAGGCCTTAAAAAACCTGGAGCCTGCACATCTGCAGACCCCAGGTTTTTTGGCATTACTTCAGTTCTGTGTCATCAATACTCATATGCAATGTTCACATAAGCGGTGATTTCCATCGTGCCTGCCTGTATCGGTGTTGCGGCACCGGCCNCTTCANCACGCATGTCAGTTACGNCCCAGTTGGTCAGTGGGTTGTATCCGCCGCCTTCATTAATCGTTACGGCGCCCTTCAGCTTGACACCAAGTGCATCGGCTATCGTATTTGCTTTCCTGTTGGCTGCCAGTACTGCNTTTTTCAGTGCTTCGTTATAATAGTCCTCATAATTGCTGATACCGAAGCTGATGCTGCTGCTCGTATTGACACCGCTGTCAGCCGCTGCGTCGATCACACTCCCTGTTTTGTTGAGATCTCTCACAGTGACACTCACTGAATTGTTGACACGGTAACCTGTGATCACGCTTTCGCCTGTCTCCTTTATGTAGCTGTATACAGGGCTGATAGAATAATTTACTGTCCTGATGTCCGCTTCATCGATGCCCAATGCTTTGATGGACTCTATCACCTTGTCCATGGACTCGGCATTGGCCTTTTGGGCAGCTTTGGCGTCTTTGTCTTCAGTTACGACCCCGAGACTGATGGTGGCAAAATCCGGCGAAGCAGTTACTTTCGATTGTCCGCTGACATTGATCGTCTTTTTCTGCGCTGCTTCCTCGGACGCATCTGCCGGTGCATTGGCAAAAACCCCAAGTGCCATGACAAAAACCGCTGCTGCAACAAGCAAGATCACCGCTATAGTAAATTTGCCTTTTGCTGAAAATGACTGTACCATTTTTCCACCTCACTGACTGAATATTTTTCCTTTATTGGATTAGACGTCTGATACAGACAAAAGTTCCGGGCTGGATGCAAATGACGACCATTTTCCGCATCTGTCCCCCCACCTGGCCTGAACGCGGCCGTCCATCTGCAGTTCCACTACTTCACACAGTCCGGGACAGCCGCTGCATTCAAAGCTCCTCGTTTTATAATTGCTGTTGACNGTATCAAATCCATTGAATCTTGTCACAGTATTTTTTTCATTTTTCATTTTGCTGCAGGCGATCAGCGCNGCTCCATATGCCCCCATAACATCGTATTCCTTCGGTATCGTCAGCTTCAGACCCAGGGCCTTTTCAAAAGCTGCGACAATTCCCCTGTTTGCGGCAACACCACCCTGGAATACGACAGGGCCGTGTATTTCCTTGCCTTTTGCCAGGTTATTGAGATAGTTTCTCACCAATGCTTCACACAATCCGCTGACAATGTCTTCGTTACTGTGACCGGATTGCTGCTTATGTATCATGTCCGATTCGGCAAACACGGCACATCTGCCGGCGATCCTGACCGGTGAAACTGATCTCAGCGCCAGCTCACCGAACTCTTCGATGGGGACCCCGAGCCTGGCCGCCTGCCTGTCAAGAAATGATCCTGTCCCGGCTGCACATACGGTGTTCATTGCAAAATCACAAACCACGCCATCCTTCAGCAGGATTATCTTCGAATCCTGACCGCCTATCTCAAGGATGGTCCTCACTCCGGGGACTATTGCCTGAGCGGCGATGGCATGTGTCGTTATCTCGTTTTTTACCACATCAGCTCCTGCTATGACTCCTGCCAGCTCCCGGCCGCTTCCGGTGACACCGACGCCTTTTACCTGTGCATTGGCGCACTGAGCGGAGATTTCCCTCAGTCCATCGATCAGTGACTGTATCGGCCTGCCACTGGTGCGTCTGTAGTGTTTGGTGATTATATGCCCGTTATCATCAATGGCGACCAGGTTCGTACTGACTGAACCCACATCGATTCCAAGATAACAACTTTCCTTTTTCATGTTTTCTGCTCTCCCTCCGCCTTTCCAGCATATCGACAAAAGCTTCGACCCGTGTCATATATCCGGCTTCACCGGTCATTTCGTCGATTATCAATGTCAGTACCGGTATGTCCAGATCTCTCCCGACCGACGGCAAAAGGCTTTCAGCCACGATCTCCGGCATGCATGAAAACGGGAATATCTGTATCACGCCGTCATAGCCGTTTTTTGCGTATATTGCAGTGTTTCCGATGGTTTCCTGAGCATGACCGCCAATCATCGCGCCAAGCCAGGGCTTTGCAGCTTTCGCATATTCCATGTCTCTGGGCAGATGGAGCGGCTTTTTTATCATGTGCTCGATGATCCAGTTGCTCACAGTCACTTTCCTGTCCGCTTCCACGCCAAGCCTGCCCAGCCTGTGCTGGATCCCGAAGCTGGCGAAGTGCTCGATACCGGTATATATTTCACCCACTATACCGATTTTCAGCGGATCTGCATAGGAATCCAGGGGGATCGACCTCAGTCTGGCTTCTGTTTCATCCAGCAGCTTGAGGATGTTTCTGGTTCCCCTGGTTTCAAGGGCTTTGCGCCTGAATCCGTTGTATACCCTGTCTGTGGCACCACATTCCCATTCCCGCGCCCTGGTCCTGAATGCCAGCATTTCCACCTCATCAGTGCGCTTTGCGATTTGCACCGCCCTCAGCAGGATGGACGGCAGCCGCATCATCTTAGAAGTGCCGGGCACGATTTTCCGTATCCGGGAGACCAGGTCTTTTATATCTGTACCCTCAAGTGTGATCACTTCCATATCGAAGCCTGCATCCTTCAGGATTTCCCTGTGGAGCTGCGAATAGTATCCGAATCTGCAAGGGCCGCAGCCGCCTGCCATGATGATCGTGTCGGCACCCATCCCGTATGCCTGGATGTAGTTGCCAATGTTTATTTTCAGAGGCAGGCATACCATTTCAGGAGAGTATCTGGTACCGAGTTCCAATGCTTTTTTATTGTTGAAGGGCGGGATGACATAGTCAGCGCCGATATCATCAAGTATGGATTTTACGCAAATATATGTATTACCCAGATGCGGAAATGTAATCTTCATTCTGCCTTCTCCACTTAAGCATGTCGACAAAGGCCTCCAGTCTCGTGTTGAACCCGGCCTCTCCTGAATGCTCGTCTATAGTCATTGTTATGAATGGGATACCGTACCTGCGCCTTATATGCCTTTCGATCAGATCATTGACGAATGAGTCGATGCCGCAGCCAAAACTTGAAAGGCATATGAATCCTTCGACTTCGCCCCGCTCAGCCATGTGCAGCGCCGCACCGTAGGCCATCCTCCCATGGTTCCAGAACATCGGCTTGGGCAGAGTGGATGCCTGCCTGTTTATGTCAACCTCTTCCACCGCCTCGATGGTCCTGACATCAACACCGTGATCCGTCAGCTTCCTCAGCAGATCCATACTGATGTACCTGTCATACACATTGTACGGGTGCCCGATCACCCCAACACAAAGCCGCTTCCCCCGGGGACACTTCTCACCTTTTCGACTCGCAGGGTGGGGACACTTCTCACCTTTTTGACTTTCCGGACGGGGACACTTCTCACCTTTTTGACTTGCTGGATGGGGACAGTTCTCAGCTTTTCGGCTCGTTGCCTCAGAATAGCCCCCGATTTCCCGGGGACAGTGCCCACCCTTTTCACTTCCTGCCGGGAAACGGTCCTCGCCCTGCAGTACCGTTTTTCTGAACTCCTTATAGAAATGGTCCTTTCGGAAATTCCCTGAGGCCAGTTGGTAGGCTTTGACCGTCCTTCGCTTGTCCACACCGAGCATCTCACCCATTTCTATTGCTGCTTTCAGACCGCCCCTGGCTGATTTTCTCATATTTATTTCAGTGTCGATCAATCCCGGCAGACCTTTCAGCGTATGTCTGATCATATCCGGCAACCCGCCAAATTCAGGGCAAATGTATTCATTTCCTGAGATGCTCGTGAACCTCGGCACCAATATATAGTCCACCTTGTCCCTGAGATTCAGTACATGGCCGTAAAACAGCTTGATGGGCAAACAGGCTTCATCGACACAGTTCTTTACACCGTCGTCAAGGATCCTTTTGTTGGTGCGGTCAGAAACTATGATCTCAGCTCCCAGAGCCGAGAAAAAACACTCCCAGAACGAAGCGAACCTGTAATAAAACAAACTTCTTGGTATCCCTATTTTATACACTGAAGTTCAACACCCCTGATCATATACAGGATTCTGATTTCATCTCAAACTATTATTTACATCTGAGTGAAGTTTATTCAGGACGTGCAGTATATGAGAAACCTATCTGCACCACTGGACCGTTGCTGGACTGTTGCGTCTTTCTTGTAAACATCAGGGAGTAAGAAATGACCTCGCCCCGGTGTCAAAAAAGTGAGAACTGTCCCTCCCAAATGGTAAAAAAGGTGAGAAGTGTCCCTCCCAAATGGCAAAAAAGTGAGAAGTGTCCCCCTCGAAAATTTAAAAGTGAGGACCGTCCCTCCCAAGTGATGAAAAAGTGAGAACTGTCCCCCCCTCGGGAACCGTACCTACCCCGGAAGTCTGACCCCGGAATCCATATAAAAACCCGGTATCCGTCTGGATACCGGGTTTGTCAGCTTTAATGAGATTTTGTTTGTCAGGCTTTGCCGTCGCAACCGAGCACGTGGACGATTTTGTGCTTCACGAGATCCTTGATGGCCTGCCTTGCAGGTCCCAGGTACTGTCTGGGATCGAAGTGAGAAGGATTCTGTGCGAAGTATTCGCGGATCGTTGCAGTCATGGCAAGTCTCAGGTCCGAGTCGATGTTGATCTTGCAGACAGCGGACTTTGCTGCCTTCCTGAGCATATCTTCCGGAACACCTTTTGCACCTGGCATGCTTCCGCCGTATTTATTGATCTTGTCCACCAGTTCCGGGATAACTGAGGAAGCACCGTGGAGAACTATGGGGAATCCGGGCAGTCTCCTGGCGATCTCTTCAAGTATGTCGAATCTGAGCTTCGCCTCNCCCTTGAATTTGAAAGCTCCATGGCTTGTCCCTATTGCAATGGCAAGTGAGTCGACACCTGTCCTGCTGACGAATTCCTCGACCTCATCCGGCTTCGTGAAAGCAGCGTCTTCCTCGGACACGTTGACGTCGTCTTCTATTCCTGCCAGTCTGCCCAGCTCGCCCTCAACGACAACTCCGCGTTCGTGAGCATAATCGACAACCTGCTTTGTCAGCTTGATGTTCTCTTCGAAGGGAAGATGCGATCCGTCGATCATGACAGATGTGAAACCACCGTCGATGCATGCTTTACAGAGTTCAAAGCTGTCGCCGTGGTCAAGGTGCAGACAGATCGGAAGTCCTGTTTCTTCAACAGCAGCTTCCACCAGCTTCATGAGATAAGTATGGTTGGCATATCTTCTTGCACCTGCTGATACCTGCAGGATCAGCGGAGCATTAACTTCTTTCGCGGCCTCTGTGATCCCCTGTACGATCTCCATGTTGTTGACGTTGAAAGCTCCTATGGCATAACCACCTTCATAGGCTTTTTTGAACATTTCAGTAGTAGTAACCAATGGCATAAATAACAACTCCTTTGCTTATATAGATTAATATTGCTTATCAGTGCTGAAAATTATGTACTGCAAACGCAATATTCGAAAGGCATACCTTTGTGCGGCATAAAAACCTTTCCCGGACGCGTTCGGCAAGGTGAAATGCGGATCAGGAAACCTTGCAGTCGATCCTGCATCTTCGACCTCGTTATTAATTTGTCATATTCATTCTACCAGATTCGATGTCAAAATCAAGAGTAAAACATATTTTTGGCATAAAAAAAGGTACTGCTTTGATTGGCTGAAAATAAGGCTTGATCACCAAAGAGCTGCTCTGGCCGGGCAGATATCTGCCTGCGCAAAACTGCAAAAAACAGGACCATGGCTTTGGAACAAAGAGCATGGTCCATATTGTCGAAATGTACACGACATTCTCCATATGCTTATTTATCGGTTTTCAAGTCGGTCTGCGAAGAGCACATCCCTGCAGTGGAGCATTCCTTGCTGTACGGACAGCCGGAGCATTTCACGCCGTTTTTTCTGTCAATCACTATCTTTGCTATCGCACCTGCTATTATAGCCCCAATTACAAGAAACACGATGATATTCTGCCACATATCAAGCCACCTCCTTAACTCCTGCGGAAGCACGCTGCTCCTTCCTGTGCATCAGGTGTATGAGGAGCCCTATGAAGAAAGCAACTGCCAGGAATCCCGGTATCACAGCATTCCCAAAGCTTCCGGTGGTGATGAGCGTGCCGATCTGATATACCAAGTAAGCTACTGTGTAACCCATTCCAAACTGGAATCCTATGGCCGCCCACAGCCATTTCCTGCTTCCCATCTCCGCATTCATGGCACCTATGGCCGCAAAGCACGGTGGCGTNAAGAGGTTGAACATCAGGTAGGCCAAAGCGGAAACAGATGTCAGCCCCAGCACTGCTGCCACGTCACCGGCACCGGAAACAAGGACGAATTCCTCTGTGTCGATGAAATTGCTTATGCTGTACACTACAGCCAGCGTTCCTACAACATTCTCTTTTGCGATAAANCCGGTAAGNGCGGCTGCGGCAAGCTGCCATGCACCGAAACCAAGGGGTATCAGAAGGACCGCAAACGGTGTCGCCAGGGTTGCCAGGATGCTTGTGCTTTGCATACCTTCTTCAACGGGCTGGAAGCTCCATGTGAATGCCTGCATGATGTGAACAAGTGCGTTGCACACCAGGATAATAGTACCTGCCTTAATGATAAAGGCCTTTGCCCTGGACATCATGGATATGAATGCGCGTTTTATGCTCGGCAACCGATATTCCGGAAGCTCCATTATGAAAAACGACCTGACCGGGCTTTCCCTGACGATCCTTCGGATTATAAGCGCCCCGACGATGACGATGGCAATGCCCATGAAGTACATGGTCGTTCCGACCCAGGCCGCATCTTTGAAGAAGACCCCTGCAAACAGCGCTATGACCGGCAATTTGGCTCCACACGGCATAAACGGTGTGAGCATGGCTGTCGTCCGGCGCTGGCGCGGATCACGTATCGTCCTGGTGGCCATGACTCCGGGTATCGCGCAGCCGGTCCCGAGGATCATTGGGATGATGGACCTTCCGGAAAGCCCTACTTTTTTAAGATAGCGATCCATAACGACTGCGACACGAGCCATATATCCGCAGTCCTCCAGAAGTGCCAGAAGGAAAAACATGACCATGATCAGCGGCAGGAATCCCACAACGGCACCGACGCCACCAATGATCCCGTCCAGCAATAATGCACTCAGCAGCGGTGATACCCCATCACCGAGCAATCCCTCCACATAGGCATATAAACCGTCGATCCAGCCAACGAAATAGTCGGCCAGCAGCGGTCCCAACCATACCTGTGATATGGAAAATACAGCAAATATCACANCGGCAAAAATGGGGATCCCCCATATCTTATGGGCTACAATGCGGTCCACCGCATCCTGTATCGTCAGCCTTGAGCTGTCGATTTTCCGGACCTCCACTTCCTCCACCAGCTTATCCACGAAAGCAAACCTTTCGCGGTCGGCAGCTTCAACACCAGCTCTGTCTGTGTCGTCCAAACCGGCCGGACTGCTGAAAGGCGCNTCCTGACCTTTACCTCTGACCTCTGCAGCAGCAGCGATCAGTTCGGCAAGGCCTTTCTTCCGGGTGGAAGATGTTTCGATCACTTTGCATTTCAGTTTTTCTGCCAGCTTATCAGTATTGATGGTGATACCCTTTCTCTTCACCTGGTCTATCTTATTGAGAGCAATGACTACAGGGATACCCAGCTCCAGCAGCTGTGTCGTGAAAAACAGGCTTCTGCGCAAGCTGGCGGCATCCACTATGTTGATTATCACATCAGGATCCTCATCCCTGATAAAATTGCTGGTAATGCATTCTTCAGATGTGAAGGGTGAAATGGAGTATGCTCCGGGAAGATCCACCGCACGGATCGTACTTCCGGTCCTGTTCAGCTCCCTTTTGACATATCCTTCTTTTTTGGCAACAGTCACACCGGGCCAGTTACCCACGTGTTCGATCCTGCCGGTGATCGCATTGAATAAAGTAGTCTTCCCGCTGTTCGGGTTGCCTGCAAGTGCTATCCTCATGATTGTCCTCCTGGATGTATACAACTTGTTCGTGTTTTGTTAGCTTAAGCTAACATTTAAAGCAAAAAAA
>JGI24712J26585_10003276_pt1 | contig 12819 bp, 7 predicted proteins | sample BioPla3DNA2_FD_26585 | JGI IMG/M metagenome (IMG submission 26585) | reverse complement strand
AAATTCTCATCATTGGGATCTCCCCCATGAAATCCTCCGATATCCGTAGTCCACCAGGGGATTCCTGCAATACCCATATTTAACCCTGCTGTTAATTGATTTCGCATACTGTCAAAACTGGAGGCGATATCTCCTGACCATACAAGAGCACCATATTTCTGACTTCCTGCCCAAGCACATCGAAGAAGATTAACAATATTCTCCTGACCTTCTCTTGCCATTCCTTCGTAAAATCCCTTGGCATATTCCCTTGGATAAAGATTTCCGATACGAAGATTACTGCCAAGATAATACCTGTAATTATCGAAATCATAAACTGTATACTCCGGTTCTGCTTCGTCCAGCCAGAAAATTTTAATTCCTTTGTCATAATAATTTTTCTTGACTTTTTCCCAGACATACTCTCTCGCCCCGGGGTTAGTGGCATCATAATGAATGGTTGCGCCTTGGAAATCAAGACCTACCCTAAATCCCCTTTCAGTTCGGATAAGGTATCCTTTTTCAAGCATTTCTTCATAATTTTCGCAGGTTTTATCTACCGTTGGCCAAATTGAGACCATCAGTTCAATGCCCATTTCTTTAAGTTCTTTCACCATTGCATCAGGATCGGGCCAGTAAACCGGGTCAAATTTCCATTCTCCCTGCTTTGGCCAATGGAAAAAGTCAACGACAATTACATCTATCGGAAGGCCTCGTCTCTTATATTCCCGGGCTACCTCCAGAAGCTCCTCCTGTGTCTGGTAACGCAGCTTACACTGCCAAAAGCCCAATCCATATTCAGGCATCATAGGAACTGTTCCGGTAACTTTTGAATATGCTTCAACAATTTCTGCGGGACTATTCCCTGCTACAATCCAGCAATCAAGGCTCCGGGTGGAACAGGCTTCAAAGCTCATAATGTTTTTCCCGAATACCGCTCTTCCCACTGCGGGATTATTCCACAATATGCCGTAGCCCAACGATGACAATGCAAAAGGAACGCTCGCTTGGGAATTTCTATGGGCCATTTCCAGATCCATGCCCTTCAAATTCAGATATGGCTGCTGATATTGCCCCATCCCATATATTCTTTCATCAGGGTTTACGGACTCCAACCGCCATGTAAGGTGATAATCTCCTCCTACAATCGACTTGAACTCTCTGGCTTCCACTTCAAGCGCGCTGCATTTTTCATCTAAAAGATCTCTTCTGTTCCTACTGTATTCCTCCAGCAAAAGATCCCCTTTTTCATTGTAAATAGTAATCTTCCCATATCGGGAAACACAGGCTTTGATTTTGCCGTTTATAATTGATGCGCTCTCTTCTCCTATTTCTATTCGGGCATCATTGTTTTCCATTTTCATTAGAGCCCAATCCTCAGGGGGCATCATATTATCCTTGGTTGCACGAATTCGCAAGGCATTTTCGCCCCATGGTTCAATCCAAAGTTTTTCTGCATCGTAACGATAAATTAATTTGTCATTTTCTTTCCTAAACATAATATACCCCCTTACATTTTTAGCCTTTAACAGCGCCACTGGTCATACCACTGATAATGTATTTCTGCATGAAAATAAATATTAATGCAACCGGTATGATTGTTACTACAGCAAATGCCGACAGATAACTCCATTTTGTTCCGTACTGACCCATAAAATTGAAAATTCCTGCTGTGATTGGCCGTTTTTGCTGATCCAGAATAAATGTCATTCCATATGCCAGATCGCCCCATGCATAAAGGAATGAGAACACACCACAAACCACAACTCCCTGTTTTGCGATGGGAATAAGTACTTTAATAAAGGCAGTAAATCTGTTAAGGCCGTCAATATATGCCGCCTCCTCCAATTCTCTTGGAATAGAAGCAAAATAATTCTTCAGAATTAATACAGAAAAAGGAATCCCTATTGTTGAATCTGCAATAATGGTTGACCAAAAGGTATTATATAAATTCATATTCTTAAAAATTATAAATAATGGTGTCAGCAGTACCGAAACCGGCAGCATTTGGGTGACCAGAAACCCTAGAACAATGGACTTTTTCCCCTTAAAATTGTATTTTGCTATACCATATGATGCCGGAACAGCCAGAATTATTGAAATTATCATCGCTCCAAACGAAATAATCAAGCTGTTTCCAAAAGAATGGAACATATTAAAGTCCCCGATTTCCAACTGAACCATATAGGATTTAAGATTCAATACCTCAGGCCAAAATGTAGGTGGAATCCGGAATATTTCCTTTTCCATCTTTATTGAGGTAACAAAAATCCAATAAAGCGGAAACAATAAGATACACAAAATTACTACTGATATAAAAGAATATATAATATTTTTTTTCTTTGATAATTCTACATTTGTCCCCATTATGCTTCCCTCTCCGAATACACAAATCTTAAGTATAAAAGACTTACAAAAAACAGAACAATAAACAATATATTTGCGACTGCAGCTCCCTGACTGTACTTAAACATATCAAACGATAATTTATATGAATATGTAGATAAAAGCTGCGTCGAATTAACAGGACCGCCGGTAGTCATGACATATACCAGATCATATACCTTAAATGTATAAATAAAACCTAAAATCAATACGGACTCAATAGTCGGTCTTAATAACGGCAGGGTGATTTTAAACAGCCTCTGTACTTTGTTGGCTCCGTCAATAGAAGCGCTTTCATATAATTCTGCCGGAATTGTCGTAAGTCCTGTGGCAAGTAAAATCATATTAAATGGAATACCTATCCATATATTTGCTATAATTACTGCCGGCATTGCTGTAGCCGGGTTTGTGAGCCAATCAATATTCTCACCTATAAAACCAAGTGTTTTTAGGAAAAAATTAATTATACCTACATCGGTACCAAACATAAATTTAAAAATTAATCCGCTGATTGTAATCGGTATCATCCAGGGTATCATTAAAATTCCCCTGACTGGTTTTGAAAATTTAAAATTCTTATTAAAAAACAATGCCAATGCAAACCCGATAAGAAACTGAAAAATTATACATACTACAGTAAACACCAGGGTATTTACTATCGATTTTGTCAATACATCGTCCTGCTGGAATAGCTGTATGTAGTTATTAAAGCCGATAAATTCTCTTTGTCCGTTGCGCAGATTCCTTACAGTTATATTTTGAAAGCTTAATACAAAATTATAAATTATGGGATAGCCCACAAAGGCAATCATATATAAAAACGCCGGAAAAACAAATAATATGCCAATGTTATCATATTTAAACCATCTTTTGATCTTCGTCATGTCCTTCCTCCATTTAGTCTTAAATGGATCCTTAACTAAAAAACGAGACCTAAAANGCCGCTTTTGCATAGGGTTTACTGGTATTAGTAAGGCCATTCAGGTCTCATTTTTTCCCCTTAGTTAAATATCCGGTTACAGGACAAGGTCCAGATATACTTGTCCTTGCCCTGATAACCTTTCTAAAACTATTTACCAATAATTCCGTCAATAGTATTTTGTGCTTTTGCTGCTGCATCTTCAGGTGTGCTTGCGCCGGTGATTACTTCATTGAATGCCAAAGATATTGCATCTGATATGTCAGGCCACTCAGGCAGAGGACCTCTGGCAACTGCATAATTCATTTCTTCTACGAAAGCCTCATAAACAGGATCTCCTGCAAATTGACCTTCTGCTATGGTAGAATCAGGAGCAATATAACCCATTGCATGCATCATGTAGAGGCAGTTTTCTTTTTCTGTTGCAAACTTGAGGAATTCTATCGCTGCATCTTCATTGCCGCCGGAGATAACAGCAAAGTTTTCTCCGCCAAGGCCTGATGCCTGCTGCTTATCCTGAGGGATGGGAGCGACATTCCACTTCAGATCGGGAACTGTTTCACGCATGGTAGGCACTTGCCATGTTCCGTTAATCATCATTGCAAGGTTTCCGGAAATAAACTGATGCATGGTATCCCCCTGTGTCCAGTTAATAGCCTCTTTTGTCATAGCTCCTGAATCCACAAGCTTCTTAACCATTGTCAGTGCCTTAATACCGCCTTCGGTATTAATTTCATAGGAAGTGGCACCAGTTGACCATACATAAGGCAAGAAATTGAATGTTCCTTCTTCATTTTGAAGGGCGCAATGTGCAAAACCGGATACAGTATCGGTTGTGCAGGCTTTTGCTACTTCCAGTAATTCATCCCATGTAGCAGGTACTTTTTGTCCTGCTGCTTTCAGCATATCTTCATTATAGAAAAGTAATAAGCAGTTGCTGCCGAACGGAACGCCATAAAGTCTTCCATCCAGAGTACATGAATTAATAGGTCCGGGATAGTATGTACTTACATCAAATTTCCCTGTAATATCTGCAAATATACCCATTGCTGCAAATGACGCATGATCAGGGTTATCCAATATTACAATATCCGGCAGTTCTCCTGCTGAAGCACCAATAGACAATTGTTTCTTCATATCTGCGAAGGGAACATATTTAGCTTGAACAGTAATGCTGTTTTGTGAACCGTTAAAATTCTCAATAAGAGTATTAAGAGCTTTTTGATGGCCTTCTGTTTCCCAGTAATACCAAATCGTAACATCGCCTGAAGGACCACTTGCTGTTTCTGCAGGTGTTTCACCGGGCTTTTTACTATCTGTTGNAGCACTTGGCGAATCAGAAGCTGCCGGCGTTCCCTGGGCGCCGCAACCTGTGAAAAGTGTAATTAACATAGTTGCTAAAACAATTATTGCTAATAACCTCTTAATATTTTTCATTTTTTTCCTCCCATAATTTTTAGTTGTTCTGTTAACAAAATTAAACCTGATACACTTCCAGTATAATAATCCGTCAAAAAACACTTCCTTTTATAAAAGGCCGTTCTGACACTGAGTACCACGGATTTTTTTCAAATTACTGTGGACCACCTTCTTCCAAATTCAATTGCCTACGGTAAATAGATGCGTCATATCTCAACAATGTAATCATCGCTGTTTTTATTTAAGAAGTTTATTCTTACCAAAAGTTTTCAGGTTTATTGATATAAGTTAACAGATTTTTTTCATTTTACAATTTTATTATAAGTAATCTTTATCATTATAAAAACTCTATAAAACTAAAAAAGGTTGAGATTTCTAAGCATTGATAAACTCTATAAAACTAATAAAGGATGAAATTTCTAAGATATAATACATGTATAATTAAAGAAGCCCTTAACCCGCCGGTTGCTAGTTTTAGGCATGTTGTTTTAAAAATCTAACGAAATAAACCATTCTAATTTATATTATCTATTTGCTCTTCTATACTCTAAAGGCAGCTGTCCGGCTATTTCCCGGAAAACACGACTGAAATACTTTGCATCTGAATATCCAACTTTCTCAGCTACTTCACAAATTTTCAATTCACTGCCTATTAATAACTCCTTTGCCTTTGCTATTCTGTACTCCTTAATATATGTACTGAACTTAACACCAATTTCCTTATGGAATTGCATCCCGAGATATTCCGGTGTCAGATTTAGTTTCGCTGCAATCTCCTCCAGATTAATTCCTGTTTGATAATACTCCATAATCATGCTTTTTGCTCTCTTGACATTTATACTAAGTTGTTCTTCGCTTTGTTTTTCATCTTTTTCAATCATATTGAATATTTCTTCCGTAACTTCCTTCAATTCTTTTCTGTTTACCGCTCCCATAATCCTTTCGAGAATTTTCTGCTGCTCCAGTTGATCATAGTTCAATACACCGATTTCCTTAGCTACATTTATCATAGCCCATAAAAATCTGACATAGCTTTCCTTGATTTCCTTTGGATCATATATTTGTCCGCTGTGGAAGTAATCATTAAAACTATTAATACATTTTAATACTGCATCTCTGTTAAATGAACATAAAGCCGCTTTTAAACGCATTTCAATATCATTAGGGTAAATGCATATGGATGTTCTCACCTGCAGAATTTTGGGGTAAGATATCATGATTTTATCGCCGAAGGATATATTCCAGTCCATATACTTAAGCAAGGTATAATAGCTGTTTTTTAATTCTTTTATATCGGTTGCATTAATCCAGCCATAACTATTATCAGGAACCCCTGTTCCATGAGTTTTGGCTATAACTCCGTTTTGGAACCATCTTTCAATATCACTCCGGTTCTTATACCCATACAATATGCAAAGAAGCATTTTTTCCTTTGGTATCTCCAAAAGGCAGTAGCTTAAATCCTTATTCGATGATAAAAACCTTTCTATATCTTTTCGCACTTTGCTGATGTTTTCTGAATATTGATTGCCCAAATATACCTGAACCTCGCTAAATTGGGTATCATCATGAAAATTATATTTTTCTTTCAGATAACTGCACAGATTTTCATCAACATCAATACTGCCGAAAATAATCCCAAACAGAATGTTATCAAGTCTGCCCAGGATTTCCGGGTTTTGTTTTTCCTCTTCTATATTCTGCTTCTCTATGTTTTTGATAGCCTGAACAAACTCTCCCACTACCAGNGGCTTAATAAGATATTCGCTTACCCCCCACCGCATTGCCTGCTGAGCGTATGAAAATTCTGCATATGCACTTAAAACAATAGCTTTGCTTTTTATCTTCTTCTCATTTTGATATGCTAAGGAAAGCATTTTAAGGCCATCCATCAATGGCATCTTAACATCAGTAATAATAAGATCAGGGTTTTCTCTCAGTATAAGCTTCAGGCCTTCTTCTCCGTTTTCTGCACTCCCCGCTACCTGATGATTCGGAAACATTTTACCGATTAAATTGCAAATTCCTTCTCTAATCCTTATTTCATCTTCTACAACTACAATTCTCATAGCGATTCCCCCCTGCTTGGTATAAGAATAGTAACCTCCGTTCCCTCCCCTAAAGTGCTGGCAAACTTAACACTTATCTGTTCTCCATAATACATATATAACCTTGATATAGCATTTTCCACACCTATATGGTTACTTTCCGGTTCCTTGAAATCTCTGTTATTAAAACTCTCTACCATAGAAGCTTCTATTCCCTTGCCGTTATCTTTTATAGTAATGCAAAGAAAACTTCCTTCCAGCTTCATATCAATTTTCAGTATGTGTTCACGCTTCATCCCTTCAAAACCGTGAATTATTGCATTTTCAATAAAAGGTTGCAGGAGAAGTTTATGAATCTTGAAATCCAATATTTCCGGTTCAACATTTATTTCACAGCGAAAAGTATGTTTTAGCCTTGTTTGCTGCAAATATATATATTTTTTTAGCCACTCTACTTCATCTCTTACTTCAACCATCTCATTACTTTTTGTAATAGCATATCTTAATATGGTTGCTAAAGAAGTTATTGCATTACTAATATCGAACTCGTTTTTATCAATAGCCATCCAGTTTATTGTATCCAGCGTATTATACAGAAAATGAGGGTTAATCTGTGCCTCCAGAGCTTTTATTTCTGCCGCCCGTTGTTTCTCACCGGCTTCTTTTTCTTTTTCTCTGGCTTCTCCGAGCTTTCCGAGCATGTCATTAAACTTAATGGCTATTAATTCAACCTCCCTCGGCATTTTATTATCGATTTTTACGCGGGTATCAAAATTCCCTGAACCTGCGACGTTCATCGTTGTTACCACGCTTTTAATTGAGTATGATAATTGATTGGATAATAAGAATGTTAATCCAATTACAATAACTAAGGACAGAAAGCTCACCAATATAATGATTTTCTGTTGGGTGTTAAGCTTTCTCATAATCATTTTCTGATTGGATACATTTACTATGTCCCATGACAATTCTTCTTCTTCATATATGTAAGTAGTAATATATTCTTTTTCAATAAAACTTTCGCTGGTTATAAAATCAAGGTATGCTTCTCTTCGCTCCTCAATTGGCGCATCAGGATTAACAACTTTTTGGGTTAATAGCTCCTTATTTATGTAGGAAATAATTCTGCCTTTATTATCTACAATAAAATTAAAGTTGTTTGTGTTCTCTTCCGAATCGTTATGAGTCAGACAAACCTCCTTTAATAAATCTTCATCTATACTTATAACTACTATCCCATTTTTCTTCTGAAGATCTTTATAATCTATAATACGATGAGCAATATGCAGCAAATAAAAGTCATCATTAGCAAAATTAGTACCGAATTCTGTCGGGAAAATATGAGTATAATTATCTTTTGATACTTCATCATATATCTGATCTTTGGTAAGACTGAAGTTTTCAATCCAGGAATTTCTGTTTGTTACAGAAGTCAATTGATCATAAGTAATAATCTCACCTTTACTCGTTATAACAGTAATAGAGCGGATATGTTCCTTTGTATACAATAATCCGCGCATAAGCCTTCTAAGCTGATTAACGGACACTGCCAAATCTTCATCATTATTTATTTTGTCTACTAAAGCTACAAGACTGTCATCAGTATACATTTGATAGAGCAAATCTTCATACGATTCAAGCCTTAATTTTAAACTGCTGGCTGTTTGTTCTAAATTATTGATAGTTAATTCCTCTGTGTTTTTTCTTATAATATCTGAAATGTTGTAGTAAAAGAATATACTTAAAAGGAGAATCGGAATTATAGATGTAACAAAAAATAAACGTATTAACTTTGTTTGCAGGCTTGATTTGTTAATACCATTTGTTCTCACTTTTTTCATATCCTCAACCTTTCCAGATATTACTTTCTTGGCAAAGAGTATCTGTAATCATGTTATATAGTGCAAAATTAGAAGAATATATTTATAAAACCATAATATCAAAGTCTTTTTTAAAATACAATTAATACGTCGTTTTGACTTATTTCGCAGCTGATAACACATTTTTCTATATATCAGTCACATCATTCTATTCTAATATTTAAAACCTTGTTTTATAGATGTAAATGTAACAGGGCAAAAAATATAACTGCTGGTCTGACAGCCCTGATACCCTGCAAAATATTCATATTCCGTTTGTTTTTTTAGGTGTTTAATGGTAAAATTTAATTGTAGATAAAGTTTTCTGTTGTATTTACCAGCTTGTTTAGTCAGAATGGGGGCAATATGAAACCTAAATACACCAATTCTGCAAGATACAAATGTCTCGAGTATCTTAAAAAGCATTCCGTTGACTTATATCTTAGCTATTGTGGTATGGAAGAATGTGATCCGGGGCATTTCTACGGGCCCATTGCCCGCTCTGAGTATTTGATTCATTACATATTAAGCGGAAAGGGCATGTATCAGGTAGACGGAAAAACATATCAGCTTGGAAAGAACGACGCGTTTATCATTTACCCTGATGAAATAACTTTTTACCAGGCAGATAAGGATAATCCCTGGACATATATCTGGGTTGGATTTGGCGGAGCTAAGGCTGAAAGCTGCCTCAATTATGCTTCGCTAAATAAGGATAACAGAGTTGGGGTATTCAAATGTAAAGACGAACTCTTACGTTGTGTAAAAGGGATGCTAAACGCCAGTAAGCTGACTTATGCAAACGATCTAAAACGGGAAGGCTTTTTATTCATGTTTCTTTCTGCTTTAATTAATGAAAATAATTCAAATGAACTGCACAACGTTCATGATTACCCTTATCAAATTTATGTTGAACATGCTCTTGAGTTTATTGATCATAATTATGAAAAAGACATCAAAGTTAACGACATCGCAAATTATATCGGTATCGACCGGAGTTATTTAACCAACATTTTTAAAAAAATAATGCACATCTCTCCCCAGCAGTACCTGATAAACTATCGTTTGGAAAAAGCACGCAATCTTCTTAAGTCAACAAATTTATCCATAAGTGAAATTTCAGAGCAAGTAGGTTATCCCGATCCCCTTTCCTTCTCCAAAATCTTTAAAATGTACTATAAAATCAGTCCCACAGAATACAGGAACCAATCTGATGTATTAGTTAATGCAAGCAAAAAAGGCGAATAATACGTTTACCTTATCAGAAGCCTGGAACGTATCATTCGCCCTATTTCACGTTATGTATTTTATATGCATTTTATATAGTATATAGCCGAAGAAAAATCGGTGCCGTTTTGAGAAAGATTCTTATCTTCCACCACAATGCCAATATTCATCAGCTCATCGCCATAATAGTATCTTTGGCTATTGTTGTTTATAATATATTTTTTGTCCTCATCAAGCCCTGTAAGTTTAAATCTCCGCCAGCCTTCATTTGCCGAATTAAGAACTTTATAATACCCGGCTATTGCTTCGGTTTTATCCTCTGATACTACAATCCATGATGCTTCATTGCCTTCAAAGGGACTTAAGATACGATAAAATGTTCCTTTAAGCAAAAGTTCCCTGTGAGCTTTGTAAAAAGCAACCTGCTCTTTTATTTTTTCTTTTTCTTCGTCTGTCAATAAAGTTAAATCCAGCTCATACCCAAACACTCCAAAAAACGCGACATTGGCTCTTGTTTCAAGAGGCGTTGTTCTTCCTACCTGTTGATTTGGGACTGCGGAAACATGAGCTCCCATACTGCATAAAGGATAGACCAGTGAAGTGCCGTATTGAATCATCAGCCGTTCTATTGCATCGGTATTATCGCTTGTCCACGTTTGCGGAGCATAATAAAGCATTCCGGGATCAAACCGTGCCCCGCCGCTTGAGCATGATTCAAATAGTATATGAGGAAATTTTTCAATTAATCTTGAATATAAATCATATACTCCCAGGATATACCGGTGAAAAACCTTCCCCTGATTTTCAGCATCCATTCCCAAAGAATAACATTCTGTGATATATCTGTTCATGTCCCACTTTATATAGGATATTTTTGCGCTGCTTAAAACTTCCTCCATCATGGAATAAATGTAATCAACCACTTCTTTTCTTGAAAAATCCAAAACATACTGATTGCGAGAAGCCGATGCCCTTCTGCCGGGAGTGGATATTATCCAATCGGGATGTTGTCTGTAAAAATCGCTGTCTTTATTTACAGCCTCCGGCTCAAACCAAAGGCCAAATTTCATTCCCATTGTATCTATTTGTTCAGCCAGGCCTTTAATGCCGTTAGGAAGCTTCTTGCTGTTAATAACGTTCCAGTCTCCTAATCCTGCTTTATCATTATCCCGGTCTCCAAACCAGCCGTCATCAAGTACGAACAGCTCAATACCAAGCTCTTTTGCTGTTTTAGCTATGCTCAAAATCTTTTCTTCGGTAAAACTCATATCTGTTGCTTCCCAATTGTTTATAAGTATCGGTCTGGTCCTGTCACGCCATTGCCCGCGGGCCAGATGTTTACTGTATAATTTATGGTATGTCTGACTCATTTTATTGAGCCCGCTGCCCGAATAAACAAGTATTGCTTCAGGAGTCTGGAAAATCTCTTCCTTTTCCAGCGGCCATTGAAATGTATCAGGATGAATGCCCATTATAACTCTTGTCATATCATGGGTATCTACCTCTACCTGTTCAAGATGGTTGCCACTGTATATAAGGCTAAAACCATATGCTTCTCCATAGTTTTCGTCGGTATTTGGCCTTATTAACGCGATAAACGGGTTATGTTCGGCACTGCTTATGCCTCGCATACTATAAATNGCCTGAATGCCCTGCTGCAGTTTTCTTTTTTTGATATGCCGTTCACGCGACCATGCACCGGAAAGATGTATCATTTCAAAATTGCATCCAATAAAGTCAATGCTTGCGCTCATAGCTCTTTCAAGCACTATTGTATCTTCACTCTTGTTGATAAACTTTGCACTTCTGGCTATGGCAGAATAATCATTAAATATTGTATAGCTTAAGACCAGCTCTGTTTCCATTACTTTATCATACAATGTTATTTCAAGAGTCTCCGCCTCATGTGTCCCTTCAACATAGGTAGCCGGAAGCCCTTTGATATTTTTCTTTCCCGGAAAAATCTCATGCTTCTGATATTCGAAGCAGGATATTCTGCTACCGTTTTTTTGCTTTATCTCAAAAGCCGGACATCTGAAATCAGTAGTTCCATATGATGGATACTCCTGCGAAGTATACTGGAGTGAAAAAGACGGATCATTGTCAAAAATATAAGCAGATAATGATCTGGGTTTTTTCTGGANCAAATGCGAAAATGATGTTCTGTCATTAATAGCCTTACCAAAATAAAGATTGCCAAGCTGATTGTTTGGCAGTATCTTAATGATATAGCTGATTTCCTTATTATACAGGTGGAATTCTCCCGATTCTTTGTGAAAAATAATTGGCATTCTTTACCTCCCGGTACCCACACTAAATACCCNATGCAGTACCATTAAAATGTAGTAATAATATTGTCAGCTGAGTTTGAATCTGGAAATGGCGCTGTTTAAATCAACAGCCGCATGGCCTAATCCTTCAGCCAACTCTGATAATTCTTTGATAGCAAAAAGCTGATTTTGTACAGACGCGGTAATCTGCTGCGTCGATGCCGCAGTCTCTTCCGTTACTGCAGAAACACTGTTAATTGAGTCTAAAGCATGTTCTTTTGCATCTTCCATCTCCGAAATATGGTTGAAAATATTTTCTACGCGCTCTATGAGTCTGTCCATTGATTCTTTTATTCTCTTAAACGCATCTGTGGTTTTTTTCATAGCATCATTCTGGGAAGACAATATGGATTCGGTCATACTTGCTTTTTCCGTGGTTTTAACAGTATAGTCCTGTGTTTCCTTAATTATTGTGAAAATGTCTTTTGCGGCATTCTTTGACCTCTCCGCAAGTGTTTGTATTTCTTTTGCCACTACAGCAAATCCGCTTCCGAACGCCCCTGCCCTTGCGGCTTCAATTGCTGCATTCAGAGATAAAAGGTTTGTCTGATCGGCTATGTTGTTTATAACCTCTACAATTTTCCCTATTGATTGAGAATGCTCATTTAAAGTATTTATATCGCTAATTATTTCTTTTGATATTCTATTGGTAT
>JGI24712J26585_10003273_pt1 | contig 12827 bp, 8 predicted proteins | sample BioPla3DNA2_FD_26585 | JGI IMG/M metagenome (IMG submission 26585) | reverse complement strand
GGCGGGTTCGCCATAGGTGGAGTTTCAGCATGGAAAGGTGGAGAAATAAAAGATATATTTCATGCTACGGTTGACAGCACAAAAATTTACGTTAGCGAAGAGGCAGGCGGAACTGGCAAAGGTCGCTTCTCTGTTGGCGGACGTTCAACCACAAAAGGCGAGGTTAAAAACTTTTTTGATGTAAACACAGCCACAACAGCCGAAACCATTACCAACCAAAACCGAATATTGTGGTACCCACAAAAAAACGCCTTTATGACAGGATGTCTAAATGTTGCAAATGCCAGCGAGGTTGGCGAAAACTCATTTGCAAGTGGCTTTCAGAGTAAAGCAAAGGGCAATTACTCACAGGCGTTAGGTTACAAAGCCCAAGCTTTGGGCAACTATTCTACTGCTATTGGTAGAGAAGCTATAGCATATTATGAAAACTCGTTTGCCTTTGGTTATCAAGCTAAAGCAAGTATGGGAAACTCATTTGCCTTTGGAAACAAGGCTGAAGCAAAAAAATTGAACTCATTTGCACTTGGAGAAACTGCAATAGCTGAAGGTAACGAGAGCTACGCCTTTGGACGCGAAGCAAAAACTACAGGACAAAAGAGTTTTGCTTTTGGTTATCAAGCTCAAGCAACCGCAACAAACTCATTTGCACTTGGTGAAAAGGCAATAGCACAAGGAGTAGAGAGCTACGCTTTTGGACGTGAGGCAAAAGCCGTAGGCGATAGAAGCTTTGCATTTGGTAGCGAATCTCCCGGTGGCGGTGAAGGTGGTATCTCTTGGCCCCAAGCTAGCGCACCGGAAGCTACAGGTTCCCTTTCGTTTGCCTTTGGAAATGGAACAAAGGCACAAGGCAGGAGTAGCATAGCAATGGGATATAAAAGTATAGCTTCTACATATTTTGCAGTAGCAATAGGCTATCAAGACACAGCAAGCGGATGGTATAGCACGGCAATGGGTTGTAAAGCCACAGCAAGTGGCCAATATAGTACTGCAATAGGGTTAGGAGCCAAAGCAAGTGGCAATTATAGTATTGCAATGGGGTTAGGAACCACAGCAAGTGGAAGTACTAGCACAGCAATGGGTTCTACTACCACAGCTAGTGGAAGTATTAGCACTGCAATGGGAGCTAGTACCATAGCAAGCGGAAATTATAGCACGGCAATGGGATATCAAACCAAAGCAAGCAAAGAGCATAGTACTGCAATGGGAGGTAGTACCATAGCTAATGGAGAATATAGCACTGCAATGGGCCGTCAAACTGAAGCAAACGGAAATTATAGCATGGCGATGGGTTACGAAACCAAAGCAAACGGATATGTTAGCACTACAATGGGTAGAAAAACCATAGCAGACGGAAGTACTAGCACTGCAATGGGTTACGAAACCAAAGCAAGCGGAAGTTATAGCACTGCAATGGGGGCTAGTACCACAGCAAATGGATATACTAGCACTTCAATGGGAACTAGTACCACAGCAAGCGGAAATTATAGCACGGCAATGGGATATCAAACCAAAGCAAGCGGAAGTTATAGCACTGCAATGGGTAGTTCTATTGAAGCACAAGGAAAAAACTCTTTCGGTATTGGGTTAAAGTATTACTCTACACCACCTGTAATTACAGCCGACTACACCATGGCAATTATGGGTGGCAAAGTAGGTATCGGCACGGTAAGCCCAAGTAAGACATTTTATGTAGAAGGCTCTGCGGGAGGTTCAGAAGGTTGGAATCAAGCAAGTGACAAACGCCTAAAAACCAACGTTAAACCCCTACAAGGTGCACTACAAAGCGTGCTTAAACTGCAAGGTGTTAGTTTCAACTGGAAAGATGAAACCAACCACCGCTCGGGACAAAACATTGGCTTTATTGCGCAAGAGGTTAAAGAGATACTACCCGAAGTTGTTAGCGGTGGCGGAAAAGACGAAGAGGGTAACGAAATATATTACTCCATTGAGTATGCAACACTTACACCCGTGTTAGTTGAGGCAATAAAAGAGCAACAAAAAATAATAAACGAACTTATTGAAGAGTTAAAAGCTGTTAAAGAGCAGCTAAATAATAAATAACTTTTTCAGATGTAGAGACGCTATATTATGGCGTCTCTACAATTTTTTTTCTTTTATTTGATTTTTAGTAATTAGAAACGCTTTTCGAGGGTTTGTCCCCAGAGAAGCGTTTTTTGCAATTAGCAATGAAAATTGTTAATGAAAGTGATTGATAAATCGTTAGGTGGGGATTTTATACCATTGTAAAATTTTAAAAAGATCGGACTATTTTAAAATTACAATGGTATTATTTGCAATTACAAATTACGAAAAACTGACAATTACTAATTAATGACAAATTAATTGATAATTGTTCATTGCACATTGCTAATTGCTTTATAGAGTATCTCAACCGGATGCAATGCTTCTCTCCCCGTTCCATCGTATATCTGTTGACGGCAGCTGGTGCCATTTGCGGCTATTATTGTCGTTTTGTCGCTTTGGAGTATTGCAGGAAATAGATCCAACTCCCCTATCTTCATCGACAAATTGTAATGCTCCTTTTCGTATCCGAAACTTCCCGCCATACCGCAACAACCTGAACGAATTATCTCAACCTTGTAGTTTTTAGGTATTTGTAGCATCTCTATTGTAGCATTTGAGCCGGCAATAGCCTTTTGTTGACAATGGGTGTGAAGTTTCAAATCTTTGTACTCGTCTGTAAACAGGTTCTGCTCGATATTTCCTTTTTTGTACTCTCTAACAATAAATTCGTCTATCAACAAACAGTTTTCCGAAATGGCTTTTGCCTTGCGTTGCATTTCCCCTTTTAGCAATTGGGGATATTCATCTCTAAAGCTCAGAATAGCAGAGGGTTCTATGCCTACCAATGGTATATCTCCGGAAACAATAGTGCTAAAAATATCTATCTGTTGCTTTGCAATTTTTGTTGCTTTTCGCAAATATCCTTTGCTAATATATGCGCGCCCACTTTGAGGATGTTTGACTGTCAGTACATTGTAACCGAGTTTTAACAAAAGCAATATTGCTGCTATTCCCGTATCAACATCGGTATGGTTAGTAAACTCATCTACAAAAAGATAAACGGTGCCTTTGCTCGCCTTGCTCTCTGCTTGCATTGATTTTATACTCTTTCTGAGGGTCTTAGAATTAACTTTTGGCAAATTTCTTTTACCAGCAACTCCTATTATGCGCTTTATTGGGTTTGAAAACAACCTGTTTTGAGTAAAAAAGTTTGACAGTGCAGGAGCAAATGACATTATTTTATTTAGCAACGCAATATTGGCAAAACAACGTGTGCGCAACGATATGCCATACTCGTCGTGATAGTGTTGTAAAAATTCCGACTTGAATTTTGCCATATCTATATTAGACGGACACTCAGTCTTACAGGCTTTACACGAAATACACAGATCTAAAATTTCAAACAGTTCTCGGTGTGCAAACGGATTTTTCTTTGTCGAATGGGTGAGAAACTCTCTCAAAAGGTTTGCTCTGGCACGTGTTGAAGCTGCTTCATCTAATGTAGCCATATATGTTGGACACATATTCCCCGAAAAGGTATTAACACGGCGACAATCAGCCGAGCCGTTACACTTTTCTACCGCACGTAACATACCACCTTGTTCCGAGAAATCGAAATAGCTCTCTATTTCCCTTGTTTGCTGATTTTCAGCATATCGCAAACATTCGTCCATAGCCACGGGATAGACTATTTTCCCCGGATTCAAAATGTTGTTTGGGTCAAATGCACCTTTTATTTTTTCCAAAAAGGAATAACACACGTCGCCAATCATAATTTTAATAAACTCACTTCTAAGTCTGCCATCACCATGCTCACCACTAAGTGAACCTCTGTGTTTTTTAACCAAATGAGCTATATCAGTAGCTATTTTACGAAATCGCACCCTGTCCGATTTGCTTTTTAAATTTAACACAGGCCTTAAATGCAACTCTCCACTGCCGACGTGTGCATAAAAAACACAATCGGCTTGATGTTTATCCAAAAGCTTTTGAAACTCGACAATATATTCCGGCAACAACTCCACTTTTACGGCTGTATCTTCCATAACTGTTACAGGCTTGGCATCGCCCTCGATATTTGACAACACACCTAAGCCTGCTTTCCGCAACGACCATACTCTTGAAACATCATTTCCTGTAACAATAGGATAGTGATAACCCATTGAAATAGACTTAAATTGCTCGATTAGTTGCGATAGATCTTTTTGCAGTTTGTCGTTGTCAGCTCTTACTAATTCAATAATCAGAATGGCTTTTGGATTGCCTTTTATGAAAAACCTGTTTCGTTCTTGGTTTATGTTTTTCTTCGCAGCATCTAAAATTTTATAATCCATTAGTTCAACGGCACTTGGAGAAAATTGTAATGCAATAAGATTTCCCTGCAAAGCCTCCTCCAACGAATCAAAATGTACGCATAACAACCCAACGTTTGAATAAGGCAAATCGACCAAATTTAGTTTAAATTCAGTGCCAATAGCTAATGTGCCCTCACTGCCAGACAATATTTTGCAAAGATTAAAACTATCGCCACCATCGAAATATAGATTGCTTTTCGCCAACAGGTCAATTGCGTATCCATTGTTACGTCTATAAATAGAAGAGTCAGGATATTCTGCAATAATGGTGTTTCTGTTGTGTTCTGATTGTAATATTTCGTCTAACTGTTGGTAAATCCTGCCCTCAAGGTTGTTCTTCCCTCTCTTTTCTTCAAACTCTTCCTTGTCAATGCTTTTGAAAACCGCTGAAGAACCATCACTTAATATCACTTTCGCTTCAAGCAAATGTTCGCGTGTAGTCTTATAGACAATTGAGCGTGAACCACAACTGTTGTTTCCTACCATTCCACCTATTGTACAACGCGATGATGTTGAAGTCTCCGGGCCAAAAAACAAACCGTAGGGTTTAAGGTATCTGTTTAGCTCGTCAAGTATTACACCGGGCTCAACTCTTACCCATTTTTCCTCGATATTTAACTCTAATATCTTTGTTAAGTATCGTGAAGTATCCATTATCAACCCTTTCCCTACTACTTGACCAGCCAAAGAGGTGCCTGCGCCACGTGCTATTATCGGAAACTTATGGTTATGGCAAAATTCCACGATTTTTTGTATATCATTTGCGTTTTTGGGAAAAACAACTCCAGCTGGAATTTCACGATAGACCGAAGCATCTGTCGAATATAAAAGTCTTGTCGTTGAATCTAATTTCAATTCGCCGTCAATTAGAGGACCCAACTTTGATAATATTTCCGACATACGTTTGCAATAAAAGCACAAAACTACAAAATACGATTCGATTATAGGATTTCAGATCTTACAAAATTTGATCTATTCAGTTTGAGAACTATTAAAACACAGTTTTTCAAAATCACTATTGGTATAACTTGAAATTTTGCGTAGTTTTACACTTCAAATTTCAGAGATGAGAATTTATTTAAGCTTAATTTGTTTTTTGATTACATTTGGTAGTCATACGTTTTTGTACTCTCAAAATCAGACAATAGCAGGTATTTATAATGCTATCATTTCGTCAGATTCAAAAGATTTGTCAACCTATTTCAATAAACAACTAATCGTATCTATTGATGAAAACGAATATAACTGTTCTAAGAAGCAAGCGGAAGGCATTATCAAAAAATTCTTTAAAAATCACAAAGTCCAAAAGTTGGTTGTAATTCAACAAAATACTGAAGAGCAGTCGTCATATATTATTTGCAGATATACAACCACTAACGAAAATTTTAGGCTCTACGTAAACCTAAAAACTTTTAACGATGAACTAAAAATATTTCAAATTATTATTAAAAATGAGAACGGATAAAATAGATAAAGTAATAGAAAAATTTAAACATCAGGCCATTGAACTTGCTCTTAAAGAAGATATTGGCAACGATTGCGATCACACCTCTAATGCCTGTATCCCTAAAAATGCAACAAACAAAGCAGTATTAATTATTAAGGAAAGCGGTATTATATCGGGTGTTGAAATTGCAAAGCAAATTTTTCAAAAATTAGATAAACGTTCTGTTTTCGAACAACATATAGCAGACGGAACAAAAGCTAAAGTCGGCGAGACAGCTTTTACCGTAAAGTGCAATACTCGCAGCTTGCTACGCGCCGAACGCATTGTTTTAAATATCATGCAGCGAATGAGTGGAATAGCCACAAACACAGCAAGATATGTTGAACTAATCAAAGATACCAACGTAAAAGTTTTAGATACTCGTAAAACTGCACCATGTTTGCGTTATTTTGACAAAGAAGCGGTACTACACGGAGGCGGACATAATCACAGATACGGTTTGTTTGATATGATTTTGCTAAAAGACAACCACATAGATTACGCAGGGGGCATTGAAGCCGCCATAAAAAAAACTCAGAAATATTTAAAAAAGAATAAGTTGGATTTGGAGATTGAAATTGAAGTTAGAACCTTTAGAGAAATAAGTCAAGTCCTTGCAATTGGTGGAGTAAACCGTATAATGCTCGACAATTTTGATATACCATCTACAAAAGAAGCTGTTGAACTAATAAATGGTAAATACCAAATAGAAAGCTCGGGCGGAATTACCTTCGAAACTATTAGAGATTACGCTCTGTGTGGCATTGATTTTGTCTCGGTAGGAGCATTAACGCATAATGTAAAAGGATTAGACATGAGTCTTAAAGCCGTTAAGTCATGACAAAAATAAAAGCTTTACTAGACACTATCAATAAGAAAATTTTAAGATTTGTTCTGAAATTACGACAAATAAGCAAAAACATTAAACCGATAGGATTTTTTGGTCTAAGCTTATGGGACGTAGGTTATCAGTTTTACAAAGGGGTATCTCAAGGCGCAATAGGGATACGTTCATCGGCTATTGCCTTTAAATTTTTCTTGGCGATATTTCCTGCCATAATATTCTTTTTTACGCTAATTCCGTATATACCTATTGAAAATTTTCAGGAAAACCTTATGATGCTTATCGGGACAATTGTCCCTAAAGCAAGCTTTTCGATGATAGAATCTACAATACATGATATCATTACCAACAAAAGAGGATCGCTGCTTAGCTTTGGTGTTTTAGGTTCTCTTTACTTCTCTACCAGTGGTTTAGCAACAATGATAATTGCTTTTAACGAAACTATCAATACGTTTGAAAAAAGGAGTTGGATTGCAGTTCGTATTACCTCAATAATTCTGGCATTAACAATTTTTGTCTTTGCTACTGTTGCAATTGTTTTAATTACAACCAGTGAAACGGTTTTAGGGTACCTTGTATCACACAATATTTTACAAGTTGGATTTACATATTATGCATTGATAGTAGGTAAGTGGCTTATAGTTATCTCCTTTTTCTACTTTGCAATAGCAATGATTTACTATTTGGCGCCGGCTAAAAAATCAGGATTTCGATTTTTCTCACCAGGAGCGACTTTAGCAACTCTATTAGGCTTACTATTAACAGTAGGATTTTCGTACTACATAAATAATTTCAGTTCATATAATAAGCTATATGGTTCGATAGGAACTCTTATTATTGTTTTGGTTTGGCTTAGACTTAATGCTTCGATAATCCTGATAGGCTTTGAGTTAAATGCGAGCATTAATAGTTTAAAACACAACAAAATTTTTATTGATAGTAATATGAAAAGTTTAAAGTAAACTTTTTAACTTTGTAGTAGTAGAGACGGAGCATGCTCCGTCTCTACTTTTAACTTTTAACTAATAAACTTATGAAGTATATTTTATCTCTCATCATTGTTGCAGTATCTTTTGCTGCCAATTCACAGAACACAATTTCAATTGAAGGCGAAGTTTCCGGAACACTTGATGCCGACACCATACTAGTAGTTAATAATGTTGTCGTTACATCTGAAAATGAGTTGATTATTTCGGCGGGAGCAATAGTAAAATTCATGGGATACTACTCTATTGATGTAAGGGGAGGTTTTAAAGCCATAGGAACACCTAACGATACTATTGTTTTTACCGCAAATGATACTGTTGGCTTTTATGACACTGTACAACCCTACGGAGGCTGGAATAGAATTACCTTTTACAGACCTCAAGATAGTCCCGACTCAGTAATAATTGATTTTTGTAAGTTTGAGTTTTCAAAAGCCGACTCTTCAACAATTGGAGGAGGAGTTCTATTTTTTGAAGGAGAAAGGAAGGTAAGAATAAGCAATTCGGTTTTCTGTAAAAACTTATCTGCACGTCAAGGGGGAGCTATTTACTTTAACTCTTCTAAAGCCGAAATAATGAATTGCACTTTTACCGATAATACAAGTGGCACATTTGAAATTTGGGGCCATGGTGGTGCTGTTTATGGAATGAATACAGAGCTATCACTTTTTGGATGCAAATTTATGAAAAACAGATCGTCAACACTTGGCGGTGCGGTTGCAGTTGACTCAATAGCACCTATAATCGTAAATAATATTTACAAAGAAAATTACGCTGTAATTGGAGGAGCAGTCGCTGTTTTGAGATCATATGAAGGAGGTAAAATTGTAGGTTCGCTTTTTGATGGTAATACATGCATGCATTTCGGAGGCAGTATTGCAATTATTGGTTCGCATATAAATGTTACAAACAACACTATCGTTAATGGATATTCAATGTATGCAGGAGGAATTTATATATATATGGCTAGTTTCCCCACAATTGCCAACTGCATTTTATGGGGCAATAGCACCATCGTAGGATATAGCAATCAAGTTTACGTTTTTGATTCGGAGTCACGACCAAAATTTATGAACTGCATTTTTGAGCATGGAGCGTGGGACTTTCAAGGAGCAGGGTACGAAGGACCTTACGTTGATTGTTCTGAACTTGATCCTAAATTTGTTGGAACTGGAGAGCACCCATATATGCTTTCAAAAAATTCGCCTTGCATAAATGCAGGTACACTCGACATCGAAGTTTTTGGACTGCCTGAATACGATTTAGCTGGTAACCCACGTATCCAGCACGGAATTGTTGACATTGGTGCCTACGAGTCAGAATATAGCGTTGGAATTGAGACAAACGACACTAATTTAAAAGAAATACAGTTATACTTCAATTATTATACTTCAGATTTAATACTGCTTTTACCTTCTAACACAGGTAATACAACATTGGAAATTATTGATTTGAAAGGAAACGTTATAGAAAGCAGAAAGTTATCTGAATATAGTAATGGCAACAAACTGCAAATAAAACTTAAAAACAGACTTGAGCCTGGTATATACATTGGTAATATTAAAGGAGATAGATATAATAGTTCTGTAAAATTCTCTGTTATGTATTGATAATTTGAATCCATATACATAAAATAAAAGATGCTGTCTCTTTGTTACTTTGAGACAGCATCTTTATTTTGTAGTTGCCGCGCTATCGGAATGGTTTTACCATTACCACTAAAAAGTTACTACAAATCCTTGGTAATTAGGTTTAATTGAATCTTTAAAAAATTCCGCTTTAGCACGTGTATCAAATTCTCCAACAATGAGCCTGTAAATTCTTGTACCATTTGAATTTACAATTTGAATAGTAACTTTCTGTTTCAATTCGTTTGCAACTGTTGATACTCGTTCAATAAGGTTAACCGACTCTTGATAACTGGCTATTTGAACACCAAATCCCCTGGGTATAGTTCTTTCGGCACTTAATTGATAATATGCTGTTGAAACCTGTGGTGCAACTACGCTCTTTTGTTCCGAAACAGCCCCTTTTTGAGAAGGTAGTGTTGTGTCGAACTCACCAGTACCATTCTCGGTATTAATATCAGTAGTTGACAAATTTTCCTCCTCTATTTCTGCCCTACTGTCGATTGTTTCTTGATTTTCAACTGTTTCTATCCTCACTTCTGTGATTCCTTCGTTAACAAAATCTAGTTCAACTGCTGCTGATTTAGAAACATCAATTATTCTATCCTCAACAAAGGGACCTCTGTCGTTAATTTTAACCGTAACGGTTTTGCCATTAGAAATATTTGTAATTTTCACTATAGTTCCAAATGGCAATGTTTTATGTGCCGCAGTTAGTAACGAGTGTTGGTATTTTTCTCCGGAAGCGGTTGTTTTATTCTCAAATTTATTGGCATAAAATGAAGCCTTTCCCGTTTGAACAAACGATTGAGCATAAAGCCCGTTTGAAAACAGAAAAGACAAAACAACAATAATTAAAGTGATCTTATTCATATGTTTATATTTTTTTCAGATTAAGGTCATATGAAACATTTATAATTCGACTACATTACAAATGTACATTAATTTTTAAATATTGCATCAATATAATAAACTTGATTTACAACCAAGAATAACATTAGTGCCAATAAATACAGTTTTTGGAAACATGTGCTGACTATAAAAAAAACATTTTTCTGCACAGGCTTGTACATAAATCACCACTATTCTCTACAAATATTGTACTTTTGTGCTTTAAATGTTTACTATGCTGAAAAGTACATCAAAACTATCTGGTGAGCAGTTTGATAAATCCTTATATCAACGAGAACAATCTAAAAAGTTCTCTTTCATAGGCAATATAAAACGGGCCATCTTACAGTTATTTGGATACAAGAGCGCAAATAGAAAACAAAAAATTATAACTATTTCTGTTTTTATACTATTCGCAATTATATATTCAAGTATATCACTTGTTAATCACTACTATTTTAGAACTGCCGCGCTTGATCTTGGTCTTTATAATAATGCTATTTACAATTTTGCTAACTTCTCAATGCCAAAATACACACTTGGCACCTCTGGTGTTGAGCAGCCCTTTTTAGCCACACACTTCTCGCTTATAACTATTCTTTACGCTCCGTTCTATTATATATTTGGTTCTTATACACTCCTTATAATTCAAATATTTTCAATTCTATTTGCAGGTTACTATATCTACGTATTTACAGAGAGAGAGAAAGAAAGAAAAAAGNTTAACCATAAAAATTATTCTACTTATACAATTCTTTTCAATATGGGGTATATATTCTGCACTTTCGTTCGATTTTCACAATAGTGTAATAGGCGCAATGCTTGTCCCTGCACTTTTTTATCATATTGAAAAACGAGATATAAAGGCATCTGCACTCATATTTATGCTTTTTCTATTTACCAAAGAGGTAATGGCTATTTGGGGTATATTTATCTTGATAGGACTGATGATAAAGAATAGAGCCTCACTATCAAAACAATATATAAAGCTAGAAATTCCACTACTTATTACAGCTGTGGTTTACGGTTCAATAGTAATATTTTGGGCTATGCCCAAACTGCAACTTTCAGATACAAATTTACAATTTGGACGATATGCACACATAGGAAATTCTGTGTGGGAAATGATTACAAATATTCTACGTAATCCCCAAATTATATTCTCAAACACAAGGGGTGATGCCATATATGACGGCATCAAAGCTGAAACAATCATTATGTTTTTATTAGCAGGGGGAGTCTTCTGCATATTAAAACCAGCTTACCTTATTATGGTTTTGCCAATATTTGCACAAAAATTTTTATCGTCTGACTACGGGTTGTGGGGAATTAACAACCACTATTCCATTGAATTTGTTCCAATACTTGCATTGGCTACAATAGACGTGGTTAGCAACATAAAAAAGGCTATACTTCAAAACTTAATAACGATNTCTGCAGCCGCACTTACATTGTATTCTACAGCTAGAACGATGGAATCGCGCGATTCAAAATGGTACAACGAGATCAANACACAATTTTACAAGAAAGCTCATTATCAATCTGATATAAACAGAAGCGAAGTATTTGAGATAATCAAAGGTATTCCTAGTAGCGCAATTGTGTCAACAAGTTCTCCTCTTGCGCCAAGGCTTGCTTTTCGTGAAAAAGTACTTCTTTTCCCAAACATCAAAAATGCTGATTACATTATACTGTTAAAAAAAGAGGGTACATATCCGCTTTCGCCCGATAAACTAGCTTCAGAAATTGAAAAACTTAAAGTAGGTAATCACTACGAAGCATATTTTGAGAGTGAAACCTTAATAGCATTTAAAAAAATATTGTAGACTCCTAAGAAGTTGTCTTACTTAACTTTGTACTCATCAATACTTTTCATTGTTTTGATCATCTCGTCGTAGTCATAGTCTCCAATAATTCGCTTTCTTGGCTTAAATGCCTTATTAAAAATACTTCTTTCAGGTTCAAAATCTTCACCGTAACATTTTGTCAGATCAATTATGCTGTGGATTACATCGTCTGTTTGATAGCGGCGTGTCAAATAATTGGGCAGATCGTTTACCAATGATTTGTTGAATACTTTATAATCATCAGAAAGCCATAAAATAAATGGAATATCGAACATATAAATAGATGCGTTTGCCTCGGCATGACCCCAAAAATCACGATAGTCAAATATTTCCTCGCCATGATCAGGGAAATATAGCATACAGCTATTTATATTTTTATCTCTTAGTCTTTCAATAATTTCGCGTAACAGCCAGTCGTTATATACAACTGAATTGTCATGAGCATTTATTACACTCAGGGGCCATGGTCTGTGAAACTCTTGCTTAACTATACTGTCATCTGTTGTGTAAATATTAAATTGCTCGGGGTATCTTGTTGCTTTGTCAGAATGGCTTCCCATTAAGTGTAATATTATAAACTTTTTGTCCGCCCTGTCGTCTAGTGCGACATCAAAAGGCTTTAATAGATTCCCGTCGTAGCTAATAAGTGGATTGTTTTTGTCGAATGTGAAAAAATACCAATCAGACTCAACAGCAATTGAAGTTGAGATGGTTGTAAACTGGTCTGTAAATTCTTGATTAGAGAGCCAAAAGGTTTTAAACCCCG
>JGI24712J26585_10003270_pt1 | contig 12830 bp, 12 predicted proteins | sample BioPla3DNA2_FD_26585 | JGI IMG/M metagenome (IMG submission 26585) | reverse complement strand
CTTTGCTCCCTTTAATTTAGCGGGCCATTAGCTCAGTTGGCAGAGCACCTGACTTTTAATCAGGGTGTCCCAGGTTCGAATCCTGGATGGCTCACCATGCGAGAGTGGCGGAACGGCAGACGCGCCAGGTTCAGGACCTGGTGGGAGCAATCCCGTGGGGGTTCAAATCCCTTCTCTCGCACCAACCGTTAAAACCCTTGAACTTTAATTCAAGGGTTTTTATATTTTCATTGCAGGCAAAATAATGGAGGGGGCCAGTTTAAGCAGCTGTAATAATTGCAGTGAATAAAATGGCACGGCAGGAATTACTTTTATTTTTCTCGAAGTACTTTCAGGTACCTTTCTTAAGTACTTTGAGTGCCATAGTACTTAATGTAAAGCTTTTATTTTAGGTATGATTTTATACTGAAACTGTGTCTTTTGACAAAAACCAGTCAGACGAACAATTTACGCAGAAGGGGGTTGTCCCACTTGTCATTAATACGGGATCAGGGCCTTGCTCCTGAAGGCCTAAAAAAAATCGAATGGGCAAAGGAGCATATGCCGATTTTAAAAGAATTGGAAAAAAACCTACAGGAAAACAAACCCTTTAAGGGCCTGCATATTGCTGTTTGCATCCACCTGGAAGCCAAGACAGCCTATATGGCCCTGGTTTTTGGGGAAGGAGGGGCCCAGGTTACTGTTACCGGCAGCAACCCCCTTTCGACCCAAGATGACGTGGCTGCCGCCCTGGTACAGGAGGGCTTGCAGGTTTTTGCCCTGCATGGCGCTACAGCAAAGGAATATGAAGAATGTCTTTACCGGACGGCGGAGACCAAACCCCAGCTGCTCATCGATGACGGGGGCGATCTGGTTTCGCTCCTGCATAAAAGTTTCCCCGCTGATCTCCCCGGAATAATAGGCGGCGCAGAGGAGACAACCACGGGGTTAATCCGGTTGCGGGCCATGGAAAAGAACAAGGCCCTCCGTTTTCCGATGATCGCTGTTAACGATGCGTTATGCAAACATTTATTCGACAATCGTTATGGCACCGGCCAGTCAGCCTGGGACGGAATTATGCGTGCCACAAACTTAATTGTTGCTGGAAAAAATGTGGTTGTCATCGGTTATGGCTGGTGTGGCAAAGGGGTTGCCATGCGAGCCAAGGGTTTAGGCGCCAAAGTGATTATTTGTGAGGTAGATCCTGTCAAAGCCCTGGAGGCACACATGGATGGTTTCCATGTCATGACCCTGTTGGAGGCGGCACCCCGGGGTGATATTTTTATTACAGTAACCGGCTGCAATAAGGTGTTGGCCGCAGAACATTTTAAGATCATGAAAAACCGGGCAATTTTAGCCAACGCCGGACATTTTGATATTGAAATTGATAAACAGTCCCTAAAAAAATTGACTGGGGCGCCCCGGCAGGTGCGGCAAAATGTAGAGGCCTATACCTTTCCTGACGGGCGCAGCCTTTACCTCCTGGGGGAGGGACGGCTGGTAAACTTGGCGGCCGCCGACGGCCATCCGGTAGAAATTATGGATATGTCCTTTGGGCTGCAAGTCTTAGCTTTAAACTATCTTTTAAAGAACAAAGGGAAACTGGAAAACAGAGTCTTGCCCCTGCCGCCGGAACTGGACCAGGATGTTGCCTGGTTAAAATTAAAGGCGCTGCAGATTAATATCGACGCCCTGTCAACAGAACAGCAGGCTTACCTGGAAAGTTGGGATTTCTAAGCGTCATAAAAATATTATAAAGCAGGAAAGGGGGAACCTGGTTTTTTACTGCCAGGAGGGGAACCATGAAAATTGAACTGGCCATTATAGGAGGAACAGGTTTCTATTATCCCGGCATTATGGATAATAGCGAAGAATTTACGGTAAAAACAGCTTTTGGGGAAACACAGTTTATTGGCGGCACCTACCAAGGTTTAAACATCGNTTTTTTAGCCCGTCATGGGCAAGAACATGCCGTGCCTCCCCACCGTATTAATTACCGTGCCAACATTGCCGCCCTGCAGAAAATAGGGGTACAAAGGGTGCTTGCAGCTACAGCCGTCGGCACATTAAAAGAACAGCTGCCCCCGGGAACACTGGTAATCATCGATCAATTCATTGACTTTACTAAGAATCGCCCCCAGACCTTCTATGATGGGGACGATGAAAAAGGTGTTGTCCATACAGATTTTTCAGAACCCTACTGCCCACAAATCAGGGAACGCCTGAAAACAACACTTAACAATAAAGGGTGCTTTTTTGCTGAAAAAGGCACCTATATTTGTACTGAAGGACCCCGTTATGAAACACCGGCAGAAATTAAAGCCTTTGCCCTTTGGGGGGCCGATGTTGTGGGCATGACAAACGTGCCGGAGGTAACCCTGGCCCGGGAAGCAGGCTTATGTTATGCTAACCTGTCCCTGGTTACAAACTTTGCTGCAGGAATATCCCCGCGCCCTCTTAACCATCAGGAAGTGGTGGAAATGATGGAGGATAAATTAGATCTAATCCGGGAAGTGTGCATGGATACCCTGATTTCCTTACCGCCGGAAAGAAAGTGCCATTGCTGGCAAAAGGAAAATTTCCCGCTGGGCCAGTAAGGAAACGGAATGGAAGGAGGCTTGCCTGGTAATGAAAAAAATTTACCCGCTGCTTTGGAAAAGTAAAGTCCTGTTTCTTCTTGATCAAAGAGCCCTGCCGGAGAAGAAACGCTATCTTGCCTGTCGCACCCTGAAAGATGTCCAAAAATGTATCCAAAGAATGATTGTCCGCGGTGCCCCAGCTTTGGGGGTAGCTGCTGCTTTTGCTATGGTGCTGGAAGCCCGCAGGGCGTTTGACAAACTGAACAGCCAAGGCAAAGGCTATTCCTTTACCCAACTGTTAAAATATTTGACTTTGGCCGGCAGTATCCTGCAACAAACCCGCCCCACAGCTGTCAACTTAGCCTGGGGAATTAGAAGAATGCTCAGTAAATGCCTGAAATTAAAAGGGGCCCGGCCCGATGCAATTTTGTCAGGGTTAGAACAGGAAGCCCTCCGGATCTACAGGGAAGATGTAGCGATCAACAGAAAAATTGGCTTCTATGGGGCCAGCTTGATTGCAAACGGCTCCCGCGTATTAACACATTGTAATGCGGGCGCCCTGGCTACAGCAGGTTATGGAACAGCGCTCGGGGTAATCAGAAGCGCTTATTCCCAGGGCAAAATCACCCATGTTTACACTTCTGAAACAAGNCCCTTTTTACAAGGATCCCGTTTAACTGCCTGGGAGCTGCAGCAAGAAGGCATTCCCTTTTCTATTATCGTTGACAGTGCAGCCGGTTATTTTATGCATCAAGGGGAAATCAGCTGTGTGATAGTTGGGGCTGATCGGATAGCCGCTAACGGCGATGTAGCCAACAAAATAGGTACCTACACATTGGCAGTTTTGGCCCGGGAAAACAACCTGCCTTTCTATGTTGCCGCCCCTTTTTCAACCATTGATCTTTCCTTGGGCTGTGGTCAGGAAATAGTTGTGGAAGAAAGGGCCCCCCATGAAATAACAGCGTTTCGGGGCAAGCCCCTTGCACCTGCCGGTGCCCAAGCAAAAAACCCTGCCTTTGACATCACTGCAGGTCATCTGATTACGGCTCTGATTACAGAACATGGTCTGCTGCCTGCCCCCCAAAACGGCAAATTGGCGCAATTTGTCCGGCAAGGGGGGGGAACAGCATGAACACCTTAGAAAGGGCTAAAAGAGAGCTTGTCAACACCGCCTATGCTGCATATCAGAAAGGTCTTTTTTACGAAACCTGGGGTAATATGAGCTGTAAACCCACAGAAAACAGCATTGTGATTACGCCCAGCGGGATCCCCTATGCAAAGTTGCGTTTTTTTGATATGGTTGTGATCGAATCGTCCGGAAAAACTTTGCAGGGCCGCCTGAAACCTTCGACAGAACTTCCCTTGCACTTAGCAATCTATGAAAAAAGAAAAGACATCCGGGCCATTGTACACACCCATAGTATTTATGCCGCCGCCTTTGCGGTCAGCAGAAAAGGGATCCCTGTAGCCCTGGAGGAACAGGCCCAGATCGTGGGCGGCGTTGTCGAGGTGGCCGCATATGCCCCACCCGGCAGTCCAGAACTTGCTGCCAACGCCTTGGAGGCATTGGGTGATAACAGCGCCGTGCTGCTGGCAAACCACGGGCTAATTTGTACAGGGCCTGATTTGGCTGCCGCCTTACAGCGCTGTATAGTTATTGAAAGAAACGCTCGCGTAATTCTTTGTTCCAAACTTTTAGGCCAAACTTTTACCCTAAGCCCTGAAGAAGTGACCAACCTAAGGTCGGATTTTCTATTTCTTTATGGCCAGCAGGGCCATGCTGAATAAAAGGAGTGAATAATTTGCCGGAAAAAATATTGCTGCAGGCAGATTACTTTCTCACCTGGGACGAAAATTTGAAACTTTATTCCCGGGCAGAAATGGTTATTGAAAACAGTTTGATTACTTACCTGGGCCCCCGGCTGGAACGCCCTGAAAAAAATTTCAAGAGGGTTATAAACGAAAAAAACAGCCTGGTTATACCAGGCTTTATCAATACCCATACCCATGCCGCCATGTCCCTTTTCCGGGGTTATGCTGATGACCTGGCCCTGATGGACTGGCTGCAAAATAAGATCTGGCCGGCAGAGGCAAAACTAAAAAAAGAGGATATTTACTGGGGAACACTGCTATCTATCGCAGAAATGATCAGGGGGGGAACCACCTGTTTTGCCGATATGTACTTTCATATGGAAGAGGCGGCCCGGGCCTGTATAGAAAGCGGCATCAGGGCTTCCCTTGCACAGGGGCTTGTGGGCATGGAAAAAACCAAGGGCGAACAGGGGCTCCGCCAAAGTAGGGATCTGGTCCGCAATTGGCATAATAAAGGGGAGGGTAGAATAACAATCATGCTAGGGCCGCACGCCCCCTATACCTGCCCCCCTGAATACCTGCAAGAGGTCGGCGAACTGGCCGGTGAACTAAGCGTGCCCATCCATATACATTTGGCAGAAACACGCTACGAAGTAGAAGAATCATGCCGGAAATATGGAAAAACCCCGGTTGAACTGGTAAACGAAACCGGTTTACCGGCACATAATTTGCTGGCAGCACACTGCGTACACCTTTCAGCAAAAGATATAGAGATTTTAGCTGCAAAAAACATCGCTGTGGCACATAACCCCGGCAGTAATTTAAAGTTGGGCAGCGGCCTGGCCCCGGTGGCAGATTTGTTGCAAAAAGAAGTTTTGGTTTCCTTGGGCACAGACAGTGCCGCCAGNAACAACAACCTTGATCTGCTTGAAGAAATGAGGCTGGCAACGCTACTGCAAAAAGGTCTGCAGGAAGACCCCGCTGTAATACCAGCAGAAATAGCCTTCAAAATGGCTACCATTGACGGTGCCCGGGCTCTTTTCCTGCCTGGGGAAACAGGCACCCTTAAGGAAGGGGCAAAAGCAGACTTGGCCCTGCTTAAACTTAAGCAGCCGCACTGCTATCCCCTGTATAGCCTCGCAGCACACTTAGTCTACAGCGCCGGGGCCGGCGATGTAGACCTGGTAATGGTTGACGGCCGGGTGTTGATGGAAAAAGGCCGTCTATTAACTATAGATGAGGAAAAAATATTGCATGAGGCCTCCCAAAGGGCCCAAAGATTAACAGGAAATTAAAAAACACCACCGATATTTTGCCGGAGGGATCATAATTGATCATATTATTAACAAATGATGATGGCATTTACGCTGAAGGTATTCAGGTTTTAGGGGAAACACTGTCCCAAAATAAAAATGTTGATCTTTATATTGTCGCCCCCGATCATGAACGCAGTGCAACAGGCCATGCTATTACCATGCACCGCCCCCTCAGGGCGGAAGAAGTTAAATTTCCACACAACCCTGCTTTAAAAGGCTGGTCTGTCAACGGAACACCCTCAGACTGTGTCAAGTTGGCCATTGAATACCTGCTTCCGCAAAAACCGGACCTGGTAGTATCCGGTATAAACCAAGGTGAAAACTTAGGAACTGACGTTTTATATTCGGGAACAGTATCTGCAGCCCTGGAGGCAATGATCCTTGGCGTCCCTGCCTTGGCAGTATCCTTGGCAACACAAAAAAATCCTGACTATCGTTTTACAGCAAACTTTTTGCGCTGTTTCTTAAATGTTTTGGGCAGCCATCACCTTCCGGAAAAAACCTTATTGAATATTAATGTACCCGGTAAAAATCACCGGGATATCGCCGGCATAGCGATTACACGGCTTGGTTTACGCCTTTATCGCAACGCCTTTGAAAAACGGGTTGACCCCCGGGGCAAAGACTACTACTGGCTGGCTGGAAAAGCAGTTGATGAAGCAAGTCCGGAAGAAAAAGATACTGATATAGCAGCAGTTAACAATTCTTATATTTCCGTCACCCCTTTACATTTTGACTTGACCAACTACCCCCTAATCGAAAAATTACAGGAAATTAAATGGAAAGCATAATTTTTTATTTCCAAGATAACAAGTTTAAGTCATTTTTCCGGTAGTTCCCCTTTAAGTCGCATTTTTGTCAGCAGGAGGGGGACACCAACAAATATTTTTATTAAGGTGATCTTTTTGAAAATAGAAAAACATGCATTAAATTGTTACAGAATTCCTTGCCACGGGAAAATGTTAGTAGAAGCCCGTGTCTATCTTAATGATTATTTGTACCAAAATTATTTGGAAGAAGAATCATTAAAACAGCTTTGTGACGCTGCCTCCCTACCCGGACTGTACAAATATGTCGTCGGTATGCCCGACATCCATTCCGGCTACGGTTTGCCGATCGGCGGGGTGATGGCCATGCAGGTGCCCGACGGCCTAATTTCGGCCGGTGCTGTGGGCATGGACATCAACTGCGGGGTCAGGCTTTTGCGGACAACGCTTAACGTCGATGACTTAAGCAAAAAAGACCTTAAAGCCCTGCTTATAGAAATCGTTTCCAGGGTCCCGACAGGGATTGGAAAAACTAGCAAACACCAGGCCCGGCTGGGTAAGCATTTTGCAGACATTATAGAAAATGGTTTTGAGGCCCTCTTAAAGTTGGGTTATGCCCGTCCCGAAGACCGCCATTACATTGAAGAGGAAGGCTTTTTCCCCGGTGCAGATCTTTCCCGGGTTAGTAAAAGAGCCCGCAGGCGGGGAAACCAGCTGTCCACGATCGGCGGCGGAAACCATTTTATAGAACTGGGCCGGGTGGCAGAAATTTTTGATCGGGAAGGCGCTGATCTGTTCAAGCTTTCCCAGGACAAGTTGAGCATTCTTATTCATACCGGCAGCCGGGGTTTTGGCCACCAAATTTGCACAGATTATGCTGCTATCATGCATAAATGTGCGGGACGCTACGGCATTGAACTACCCTCCCGGGGACTGGCCGCCGTCCCCATTCATTCCCCGGAAGGAAAGGATTATTTTGCGGCGATGTCCGCAGCGATAAATTTTGCCTTTGCCAACCGGCAAATTATTACCTATGACGTGCGTAAGGCCTTTGGGGATTATTTTCAATGCCCTGACACAGAACTGGATTTAGGCGTAGTCTATGACGTGGCCCATAACATTGCCAAATTTGAAGAAATTGAAGGCCGGGAAATTCTTATTCACCGCAAGGGGGCCACCCGCGCTTTACCACCGGGGCACCGGGGCAACCCACCAGTTTACCGTTCCTACGGCCATCCGGTTATTATTCCGGGCAGTATGGGCACCTCTTCCTATGTTATTGTTGCCACCCCAAAAGTAGTGGAAACCTTTCATTCTGTCAACCACGGAGCCGGCAGAATTATGTCCAGGCGGGCTGCCAAAAGGCAAATTACTGTGGAAATGTTGAGAAAACAGTTGGGTCAGGTTCTCTTTCATGGCGACAAAGAGAAAAACATCTTGGACGAAGCTCCCAAGGCCTACAAGGACATCGATGCTGTAATAGACACGCTGGCCGAAATAGGCATCATCAAAAAGGTGGCCCGCCTGACACCCTTGGCGGTAATCAAAGGTGAAGGTGGCGGGGGCTAAAAAAATAAATTCCCCCAAACAAAAAAGGCTGCCCACAATAAACAGTAGCTATTTCCCCCTGACCTTTTAAGGATACAGCTGCCAAACTACTGAAAAGGTCCCGACCATTTTAAAAATTGTAGCATAAAGCAGTAATACTTCCCCCCTGTGAACCATAAAATATTTTATAAAGGGGGAAGTATTTTTGTTTCTCTTAGAAAAGAAAATTGCCTTGGAATGGAAAAAAGGTATTGTGCCCCTGCTGTTATTGTTGGTGGCAATTTCGGGTTACCTGAATTTTATGCTTTTCAATAATACCGGCCCGGGCAGAATCCTGGGGGCCGCCTTGCAAAAGATGGAACAAACCGAGGGTCTTTTTACATTGGAAATTCAAGAAAAGGGGCAAACCTATAACCTAAATTTCAAAGGTCATTACAAAAACAGGGAAATTTATGGACACATACCGGCTTATGAACTTGAGGTTTACAAACATACCTCCGGCGTAATTTTTGTCAAAGATTTAAAGGACAACCTTTGGAAAAAAGCCCCGGCACTAAAATTGCAATCCCTGCAGGAATATTTTGTTTCCCCTTTTGAACTGCTGGCAACCTGGTCCCATCTTTTTAGCAGCGCCCAGCTGATAAATAACCCCGGGGGACGGGAAAAGGTAATCCTGCTGCACGTTCCCGCCGCTGAACTTGCTAAAACAGGTTTTCTGCAAAGTCACCCGCAAAGCTGTCCTTCTGAACTGCAATGCCTTGTTAATTTAGATACAGATAATTTGTTCATTAACCGGATTGTTTTATCCCTGCAAAATAACAAAAGCAGGGGCAGTATTTTTTCCCGCACTTTTTCCTTCAACCGTTCCCCGGAAGATGCAGACGAAATTATGCCGGAGGAAATAGAAAAGCTCTACAAAAATGCAGTTCTATAGTACATCATTAATTTTTTTAACCTGTTATTTAAATCCAAACGACGCAACGTTCACAAAATTTACATACAAAATCCTTGCATCATTGCCAATATAGTTTATAATAGATTTAATGTATTTAAAATTAACATGGTGGCAAATAATTGGCAAATGCAGGGGGGAGGCAAGTTCCTATTTTTTGGGGGAACTTTTTTCTTTTCACCCCTTTGCCACAGGATATTCAGCGGCTTCATACTATAGATTTTAGGGTTGTTTTTAAGGTTGCTTTTTTCAAACTGATTCCCAACGATGATTTTTTAATTACATCCTTTGAGGAGGGTTTTACTTGTCAGGAAAACAACAACTTTTTACAGGTACTGCAGATTATATTGCATCAGGAGAGCTACAAAACAGTGTCAATATCGCGATGGCTATAGGTAGGCCCCTGCTGATTAAGGGGGAGCCGGGAACAGGTAAAACTGTACTGGCACACAGTATTGCCAAGGGTTTGCAGAAAGAACTGTTCATCTGGAATATTAAGTCGACGACCAAAGCCAAAGACGGCCTTTATGTTTACGACACGGTGCAGCGACTTTATGACAGCCAATTTGGTGATCATGACGTCTCCGATATAAAACACTACATAAAACTTGGCAAGTTGGGTGAGGCTTTTGTGTCCCCCGAACGGGTTGTGCTGCTGATTGATGAAATTGATAAGGCCGACTTGGAGTTCCCCAACGATTTACTATGGGAACTGGATATGATGAACTTTAACATTCCAGAAACTGGTGAAACAATTCATGCCCGTCACCGGCCCATAGTTCTTATTACCAGTAATGCTGAAAAAGAGCTGCCCGATGCTTTCCTAAGACGCTGTGTTTTCCATTACATAACTTTCCCCGATGAAGAGATGATGAAGGAAATAGTACACGTCCACCATCCCCACCTGGAAAAAACACTGTTGGAGGAAGCGATCAAAGCTTTTTACTGGGTGCGCAACATCCAGGGACTGCAGAAAAAGCCAAGTACCAGTGAATTGCTGGACTGGGTACAGGCATTGGCAGTAGGAGGCATTGACCCTGAAAAAATTAGTAAGGAACTGCCTTTCTTAGGTGTTCTGTTGAAGAAAGACCGGGATTTCAACTCTGTACTGCAACGGTTNTCCGGCCGGGGTGCGCCCCGAAGAACTTCCTTGCCGGGTTTATGGCAGTAGCAAAGGCAGGAAAAACAGATGTTTATTGACTTTTTTTACTTGTTAAGAAGCTACGGGGTGCCGGTTTCCCTCACGGAATGGATGGCTTTAATGGAGGCGCTCAGCTTAGGGATGGCGCATTCCAGTCTTTACGGCTTTTATTGCCTGGCCCGTGCCGTGCTGGTAAAAAGTGAAGCCTATTACGATCGTTATGACCAGGCCTTCCAACATTATTTTGAGGGCATAGAAACCTCTGAAAAACTGACGGAAAAGGTTTTAGAATGGCTTGAAAATGCCCTGCCACCGCTGCATATTTCTCCTGAAGAACGCCAGCTTTTCCAAGAATGGGACCTGGATGAGTTACGGCGCCAGCTGGAAGAACGGTTGAAAGAACAAAAGGGCCAGCACCATGGGGGCAGCAAATGGATTGGCACCGGAGGCCGTTCACCCTTTGGCCATTCCGGTTATCATCCGGCAGGGGTGCGGCTGGGGGGGCGTTCGGTAAATAAGTCTGCAGTCAAGGTAGCTGCCGAACGCAATTTTCGCAGTTTCCGAACAGATGAGGTTATCGGGGTCCGGCAATTTGAGGTGGCCCTGCGCAAACTCAGGCAGCTGAGCAGCAGGGTGGAAGGCCCCCTTGACGAGCTTGACATTGAGGAAACCATTGAATCAACAGCAGAAAAAGGGGGGCTGCTGCATCTAACTTGGACCCGCTCACGGAAAAATACTATGAAAGTCATCCTGCTGATGGATTCCGGGGGGTCCATGTTCCCTTATATGCGTATCTGCAGCCAGCTTTTTACAGCTATGAACAGGGCCAGCCATTTTAAGGATTTGCGTTTCTACTTTTTTCACAACTGTGTCTATGATGATATCTTTTTGGATCCCTACTGCCGCCAAACCCATAAAATTAAAACAGAACAACTGTTAAACCTGTTGGAACAAGATTACAAGTTAATTGTGGTCGGCGATGCCAGTATGGCCCCCAGTGAACTGCTGATGGTTAACGGCGCAATAGACTGGAATATGTATAATGAAGAACCGGGAATATTATGGCTGCAGCGCATTGCCGCCCATTTTCATCATGCCGTCTGGTTAAATCCTATCTTAGAAGAACACTGGGAGTGGACCGAAGGCTATTATACTATTGCCCGCATTAAAGAAATTTTTCCGATGTATGAACTTACGGTGGAGGGACTGGATCAGGCTATCAAGAAACTTAAAGTTAAAATATAAACATGACGAAAGAAGGTTGCCGGTTGACAAAAGAAAACCGCCTCCAAAAACAGCTGAATTTTATTGTTGAAATTGACAAACTTAAAAAGGTATACAGGCAAACTTTTTTAACAGATGGTTCCCGTAAAGAAAACGACGCTGAACATTCCTGGCACCTGGCCCTGATGGGTATTTTACTTTCGGAACACGCCCTGCACAAGGATCTAAATATACTGCGTGTTTTAAAGATGGTTTTAATTCACGACGTAGTAGAAATAGATGCCGGCGACACCTATTGTTACGCCCCGGAACGTTTAAATACAGAAAATTTTGTACGTGAACAAAAAGCGGCAAAAAGGCTTTTCGCTTTATTGCCAACCGATCAGGCCCGGGAATTTATGGATCTGTGGACAGAATTTGAACAGCGGCAAACCCCGGAAGCCCGTTTTGCTGCAGCCCTGGACAGACTGCAACCTTTGTTGCATAATTACATTACGAAAGGGAAATCGTGGCAGGAACACGGCATTACAAATGAACAAGTTTTAAACCGCAATAAATATATCGGGGAAGGTTCAGCGCTACTTTGGAATTATGCCCGGGAAATGATCCAAAAGGCTGTAGAAAAAGGGTACCTACAAAAAGGTTAAAAAATGGTGTAAAGGTAAAGGAGGGACAAAATTAAATGCTTGGTGCAATCGCCGGTGATATCATAGGCTCTGTTTATGAAAGACAAAATGTTAAAACAACAGATTTTGAACTGTTTGCCCCCGGATCCACCTTTACTGACGATACTGTTTTAACTGTTGCCGTGGCAGAATGTATTTTAAAGAGCAAAAACTTTGCAACAACAATAAAAACCTATGGCAGGCGTTATCCCCATGCCGGCTATGGTTTGGCATTCCGTGAATGGCTGGCATCGGACAGCCTTTTGCCCTATAATAGTTTTGGTAACGGTGCGGCCATGCGGGTCAGCCCGGTGGGTTTTGCCTACAACACCCTTGAAAAGGTGCTGGCAGAAGCCAAAAACAGTGCAAAGGTTACTCATAACCACCCTGAGGGGATCAAAGGGGCACAGGTTACTGCAGCGGCAGTTTTTTTGGCACGAAAGGGGACAGGCAAAGAAGAAATCAAACAATATTTGACACAACAGTTTGGCTATAACTTGGAACAGACTCTAGATGAAATCCGCCCGCAGTACAGCTTTGATGCCTCCTGCCAAGGTTCTGTACCGCAGGCCGTGAGGGCTTTTTTAGAATCTACGGATTATGAAGATGCTGTACGCAAAGCCATTTCCTTAGGCGGAGACAGCGATACCATCGCCTGTATAACCGGGGGAATCGCCCAAGCCTACTACCGGAAAATCCCCCCCTTCATTATTAAAAAAGCCAAGAAACTGCTTGCCCCTGAACTGTGGGAAATAGTAGAACAATTTAACCGTACGGTCGGTATTGCACTTTAACTGCTTAACAGTTTTCCCCCGCTTTAACTGCGTAACTGCAGTTTTNCCCGGCA
>JGI24712J26585_10003269_pt1 | contig 12830 bp, 10 predicted proteins | sample BioPla3DNA2_FD_26585 | JGI IMG/M metagenome (IMG submission 26585) | reverse complement strand
AGACTGAATTATCTTTAAAAAAAAGTTCAAAATTACTTATTCCACATAATAATAAAAAAACCTTCTTTAAGAGTCAATTTAAATTTTGGTTTTTTGAAAAAAATAATTTGAAAAATAATTGCTTTATAAAAATTAGCGGTGCATTTGGAACATTAACATGTCTCCAAATGCACCGCTTGAAACCACTGTTTATTTTAGCTTGACGAAGCCTGTTCCCTCTGCTGCTGTTGTTTAGGTTGGTCAATACCTTTTTTAGTAAAAACAAGTTTTTCTTCATCTTTATCTTTATCTACAATAATGGTGTCTCCCGCTGTAAAGTATCCTTTTAGCATCTCCTCAGAAATACCGTCTTCAAGCCTTTTCTGGATAACACGCCTCAGCGGGCGGGCACCATAGGTGGGATCGTACCCCTCCCTGGCAAGCTGACGTTTTGCTTCTGCTGTAACTTCTATCTGCAAGCCATATTCTTTGATGCGTTTTGCAAGATCGTTTAACATCAAATCTACTATTTGGCCAATATCCTCCTCAGTAAGTGGCTTGAAGACAATCAGATCGTCCACCCTGTTCAAAAATTCAGGCCGGAAAGTCCGTTTCAGCTCATCAAGCAGCCTGTTTTTCATACTTTCATAGGATTTCTCCGAATCGGCAGGCCTGAATCCTACACTCGGCTGCTTCTTAATATAGTTGGCTCCTACGTTGGAGGTCATAATCACCACTGTATTACGAAAATTAACGGTGCGGCCTTTACCATCTGTTAAACGTCCGTCTTCGAGGATCTGCAACAAGACGTTAAATACATCGGGATGGGCCTTTTCAATCTCATCCAGAAGGATAACGCTGTAGGGCTTACGCCTTACCTTTTCAGTCAGCTGGCCTCCTTCATCATAACCCACATATCCCGGAGGTGCACCGATCAGCCTGGATGTTGTATGCTTCTCCATATACTCCGACATATCCAGGCGGATTATTGACTCTTCGTCCTCGAAGAGGGCTTCCGCCAGGCTGCGCGCCAGTTCTGTTTTCCCTACCCCGGTAGGTCCGAGAAAAATAAATGAACCGATAGGTCTTTTGGGATCCTTCAGGCCCGCACGCCCCCGGCGGATAGCCCTGGCTACTGCCTGAACCGCTTCATGCTGGCCGATTACCCTTTGGTGCAGGATATCTTCCATACGCAACAGACGTGCCGATTCTTCCTCGGCAAGCTTATTAACCGGAACTCCCGTCCAGCTGGATACGATATGGGCTATATCCTCCTCTGTTACGACCGTTTGGTCGGAGATAACTTTCTTTTTCTCCCACTCTTTTTTCAGCTCGTTAACCTTAATCCTGAATTGTTGTTCTTTATCACGCAGCTGGGCGGCTTTCTCAAATTCCTGGCCTCTTACGGCCGCTTCCTTCTCTTGCCTGATACTTTCCAGCTTTTCCTCCATTTCCTTCAGATCGGGCGGTGCAGTGTAATTACGCAACCTGACCCGGGAAGCGGCTTCATCGATAAGGTCTATGGCCTTATCGGGCAGGAAACGGTCCTGAATATACCGATCGGCCAGATTAACGGCAGCTTCCAGCGCCTCATCGGTAATCTTCACACGGTGATGGGCTTCATAGCGGTCACGCAGTCCTTTTAATATTTCCAGACTTTCCTCTTTAGTGGGCTCTCCGACCATAATAGGTTGGAAACGCCTTTCAAGCGCCGGATCCCTTTCAATATATTTTCTGTACTCATCCAGAGTAGTGGCACCGATAGCCTGCAGCTCACCCTTGGCCAGCGCCGGTTTGAGAATGTTGGAGGCATCAATGGCCCCTTCAGCGGCTCCTGCCCCGATAATAGTGTGCAGCTCGTCAATGAAGATGATTACGTTTCCTGCCTGCTGCAGTTCCAGCATCAATTTGCGCAGGCGTTCTTCAAATTCCCCCCTGTACTTGGTACCTGCAACTACAGCCGCCAGCTCAAGGGTTACCACCCTTTTATCCCTGAGAATATCGGGGGCACTTCCTTCAGCGATGCGCTGTGCCAGCCCTTCTGCTATGGCTGTTTTACCCACGCCGGGCTCACCGATCAGACAGGGGTTGTTTTTTGTACGCCTGCTTAAAATTTGCACAACCCTTTCAATTTCCTTCTCCCGGCCAATGACCGGGTCCAGTTTTCCTTCTCTGGCCATCTTCGTGAGGTCACGGCCAAAGGCATCGACCGTAGGAGTCTGAGGAACGTTTTTTCCCTGCCCGCCTCCCAGCTGTACTTCTCCGCCTAAAAGCTGTATTACCTCCCTCCGGGCCTTTTTGAGATCAATCCCCAGATTTGATAAAACCTGAGCAGCTATACCTTCTCCTTCCCTTAAAAGCCCCAGCAACAGATGTTCTGTCCCTACATAGTTATGACCGAGATTCTGTCCTTCTTCTATAGCCAGTTCGATCACCTTTTTTGCCCTGGGAGTATAACTGATACCCTGTACCTGGATTTTTTCACCCTTGCCGGCAATCTTTTCCACTTCAGAACGTACCCGTGACAGCTCTACGCCCAGATTTTGAAGGGCGCGCGCTGCTATACCTGATCCTTCCCGGACCAATCCCAATAAAATATGCTCTGTGCCAATGAAGTTATGATTTAATCTTTTTGCTTCCTCCTGAGCCAGCACCAGTACCTGCTGAGCTCTTTCGGTAAATCTGCCGAACATAAACATTGTTATTTACACCCCTTTCCAAAATTATTATTTTAAGGCAGGCATTTTTGAATCTGCATCGCTCTTTCAAGATCTCTTTCATAAGGGTTCAGGTTCTTATCTTTTAGATACTGCAGGCATCCAGGCCTGGTAAGAACCAGAAGTTCATTCAGTATTTTTAAAGGAACTCCTTTTAAAAGTCCCAGGTCCACCCCAAGGCGAACATCGGAGAGTAGCTGCATGGCTTCCTTGGAATCGATCATCCAGGCATTCTTAAGAATCCCGTAGGCCCTGCCTGCCCTGTCACCAAGTTTTTCTCTGCCTTCGTTAAGAAGATGCTCCCGGGCGTTCTTTTCCTGGTTGATTAACTGTCTCGTTACACTGTAGAGGTTCTGCCATATCTCCTCTTCCGATTGTCCAAGTGTTATCTGATTGGAGATTTGCAGCAGGTTTCCTGTCATCTCGGTGCCCTCGCCGTAAATCCCTCTAACCGCCAGCCCTACCTGGCTGACAGCAGATAGAATACGGTTTATTTGCTGCGTAATCGCCAGGGCGGGCAGGTGAAGCATTACTGAAGCACGTAAACCGGTGCCAACATTGGTTGGACAGGCTGTTAGATATCCCTTTTCTTCGTCAAAGGCATAATCCAGATAAGATTCGAGAATGTCATCATAACCCGAGGTTTCCTGCCATGCTTTTTCTAGCTGGAGCCCCGGCAGAAGGCACTGAATCCGAAAGTGGTCTTCTTCGTTGACCATGATACTTATTATTTCATCTTTCCTGAGGATAAGCGCACTGAACCGGTTCTCACGGGCCAAAAGAGGGCTGATGAGATGCTTTTCTACCAGCACCTGCCTGAACACAGGCGGCAGGGCATTAATCTCCAGCATTTCAAAACCGGACTCCTGCAAACGCGAATTCCGGATAACGTCTTTCGCCGCTTGCAGTACTTTTTCGCGCTGTTCATCAGATGCCAGAGGAGGAAAAGGCATTTTCCTTATATTTCTTGCCAGCCTAACCCTGCTGCTGATAACAATATCCGCATCAGGCCCCGTGCCTTCCATCCATTTACTTACTATTTCCGACCTTCTTTTCTGTTGCATTTTATTTTCACCATCATTGTCCATTAATATTTCTTCCAGTGGATCTTTGGGGGAATTATACTTTGCTTTTTCTTTATCGTTCATTTTTTTCACCTCCGGAAGAAATCCTATTTTCCAGCTTGCGGATTTTGTCCCTGATTACAGCCGCCTCTTCAAAGGCTTCTTCTGCAACCTTTTTCTGCAGCTCCTCTCTTAAACGCTCAATCTCTTTTTTTAACTTCACGTGAGAGCCTGCCCTGGCCGGAATTTTGCCAAGGTGTTTTTGACTGCCATGAAGACGTCGAAAAAGCGGTAGGAGATTTGTACCAAAAGATTCATAACAGCGATCACACCCAAAGCGGCCAATCTGGCCAAACTGGGCATAAGTTAATCCGCAACCGGGACACTGAAGGCCGCTATACCCTGCCGAAGCAACCTTTTCTGAACTGCCGCCGGGGAAACCCATTATGCTGGAGAAAAATTGATGCAGGGGGAATTTCCCTTCAAAAGAAAATCCCAGTTCGCCCTTTTCACCCGCACAGCTTTCGCAGAGATACATTTCAGTCTTTTTACCATTGATAATTTTGGTAACATGAACAGAAGCTATGTTTTTACCACAGTTTTCACATAACATTTTTTATTCCGGCCGGCCACAAAATAGACGAACTATAATTAAGTCCCGTTTAAAGAAAATCTTTTTTAATAATATATAGACAGTTTTATTGAGGCCGGAACTTTCACCTCCTCTGACTTTAATATTTTGGCAGTTTTTCTTAGAGCAAGGTATTAAAACTTAATCAATAACAGCAGCATATCTCTCAATAGCAGCCCGCGCAACTCTTCCCTTATAGTATTATCTTCAACGGCTTTAAGGGCATTTAATGCTGTCTCCATTAATCTAGATTCCCTCAGTGATATATATTTTAACTCGTAAAGCCTCTGGATTATTCCCCTGGCCCTTTCATCGCTAATCCCGCCGGCAACAATATCTTTAAGAAATGTAGAAAGGAGGTTCTCTACGGATAACTGCAGTTTTTTAATCCGCACATACCCCTTACCACCTCTTTTGCTCTCTACCAGGTATCCCTTATCCAGCGTAAAACGTGTACCCAGGACATAATTAATCTGAGAAGGGACACATAAAAATTTGTTTGCCAACTCTTTTCTTTTTATATCTATATATCCAGAAGGGCTTAAGATAAGCAATTTTTTAAGATATTCTTCCATTCTGTCGGCAAGATTGCTCATTTTGCTGTTTGTTTCACCTCTCGAAAAAGGTTATCATTATAAATATACAAGTTTTTATTTTAGTAGACTTTGACCATTACTGACCTTTAGTAATATCATTATACCTTAATATATAAAAAATATGCAAGCCAACTTTCACCTGATTTTGGATAATATAGCCTTGTATTATTTTAACAGGCCAATTGTACGCATATAACGGCCTGTTTCTGTAATTTTTTATTAAATATCTCTATTTTTCATTTATGACAGGATTCTTTTTATAATTCCCCTTGCTGGTAGTACCAATCTTCTAACTCCTGAAATGTAGGGACCTTTTTTCCTCGCTGGCATACTGTTTTAATCGCCCTGACGTAGAGCACCTGGTAATAATAAAAATACGAGCAACATACACCGCAAAGATTGGACCAGATATTTTCCTGCTTCCACATGCGCAAAAGCAAACGTGTACATTGCGGGCACGGTTTCCAGCGGTAGGCAAAAACCCACTCCCAGTAACGTTCTTGAAAAAATTCAAGGTTTTCCTCGAGCTTTTTTCTCTTTATATCGACCATACTGACGACCTTGCTTTTCATTTTCCCTTATAACAACTCCATTTTTTATTTTTCATGCATACTTCTATATTTTTAGCCAAATACCCGGATATAATGCACGGCACATATAAACTTGCACCCATAAATGGTAAAAAGAGATGCCGGAAAAAAGCATCTCTTTTTCATTACAAACCTTTTATTACAAAGGATATAAGAAGCTGCTATGTATTACTTATTTCAAGGGCACAACCACGAGATCATCGGGCATAGAAGTTATTTTCTCTACACCCTTTTCTGTAACGTGCCAGACATTTTCCAGTCCGAGCATACCTTTCCCCGGAAAAATAAACTTCGGCTCCAGGGCAAACACCATCCCCGGTTGCAAAACATGCTTTGAAACCTGCGACAAAAGCGGAAATTCATCTAAATCCAAACCCAAACCATGACCGATAAATTTTACCTTCCTGTCCTTGTAACCCATAAAAAAATCCCCCAAACCTCTGTCTGTAGCAATCTCCAGAGCCAAACGGTATAGTTCACCGCACAATACCCCGGGGGCAGCCCTGGAGATGACTTCCTCCTGGATATCTAGAGCCACAGCATAAGCTTCTTCCAGCTCCGGAGGCAAGGAACCAAGGGAAAAAACACGTGTATGGTCCAGAACATAGCCTCCGTAGACACTTCCATAATCCAAACCTACAGGCTCATGGGGATTAAGCTTCCGCCAGCCTGAGCCCTGCGGACAGGCGGTGGTTACACCCTCCCCTCCAGTGCAGCTGTCCAGAAAGGTGCTCATATCACCATTTTCTCCAAAATAAGCATGTCCGAACAACATCTCCATATTAAAACCTCTCATCCTCAAGATTCCCTGATGTCCTGCTTTCCGGTAGAGTGTCTCAATTTCTGCCGCGAGTTCTATCTCAGATTTTCCTACCTCCAGCAAACCGGGGATTTTCCGGTAGATATCTGCAGCGATCCTGTCCGCCTGCCGAAAACAACTTAGCTCATATTCGGATTTGATCATGCGTATCTCCCTGATCATTGTAGAGATATCCACAAATTTTACACCGGGGAATATTTGTAACAATTGCCTGTACTGGTTAACAGGAAGAATGTCAAGTTCAAGCCCAATATTTTTCGGGCTCTTTTGCAGGTAATCCTGAAGGTATTCAGAAAGCTGCCCCCAATTTTTTAAAGGTAAAACCTTTTCCCAGCCGGATTCTTTTAAAGCCCGCTGATAATTCCTCCTCACCATGTAAAGGGGAGCTTGACCGGCAGGTACAAATAAAAAACCGTTCTGCATAGATCCGGCAAAATAGTAAAGATCCATTTTTTGCGTAATAAGAGCTCCATCAAGAGACTCTTCCTGCAAGCGGCGCTGCAAATTTCTTACACGATCCTGGAGTTCCTTTAACGGTGTTATCTGCAACGGAATGCCCCCTATTTTTTCATTTTTTTTGATCTTAGTCCAAAAGTAAATAATCGTCAATACAACCTGGGTTAATAAACCGGTGTTCATATATAAATTTTCAATAGGTACTGGTATTAACGGTTTGAAAAAACTGCAGATCCGGGTTAATAGATTTTCTTACTGTAAATAAGATGTCCAGATCCAGCTAAATTCTGCCTAAAGCACGTAAGACCTTTTCCGGCGTTATTGGCAGGCTGTAAATACGCACGCCGACAGCATCATGGACAGCATTGGCGATCGCCCCTAAAATCCCGGCGACGCAGCCTTCACCAACCTCCTTGGCACCAAAGGGGCCGCTGGGTTCGATGGTTGCCACAATCCCCTCTATGGATTCCGGGGTATCCAGAGAAATGGGCAGCCGGTAGCTGAGAAAGGAGGGGTTGAAAAGCTGCCCTTTTTCCAAATATACTTCCTCCGAAAGTGCTTGCCCTGCTCCCATAGAAGTACAACCATGGATCTGGCCTTCCACAATTGTTTTGTTTAAGGGATAGCCGCAATCGTGGAATGTAACTACTTTAAGCAGCTTTACTTTGCCGGTAAAAGTATCTACCTCTACTTCTGCAGCCTGAGCCGCAAAACCATAAGCACCAGTAAACAATCCCTTTCCCTTAGCTAAACTGGGATAACGTTCAGCCCGCGGATAACCCTTATAAGAACCGTGCCCTATAATGGGATTGCCATTTCTTTTTAAGACACTGGCTTGAATAGCCTGAGAAAAAGAGAGCGTTTTTTCCGGGTTATCCTCTAAAAAGATCGTTTTCTGTTGCGCTTTTAACCGGGTAAGATCCTCTACCCCGAGAAGCTCCGCGGCGCTTTCCAGCAACTGGCGTTTGGCATCCGCGGCAGCCTTTTTAACAGCGTTACCGGTAACCAGGGCCGTGCAGCTTAAAAAGCTGCCCAGATCAATGGGACAGAGTTCCGTATCGCCTGCCACAACGTGGACATCTTCAATGCCAATGCCCAGTTCTTCGGCTAAAATCTGGGACAAAGTAGTATAGCTGCCCTGACCGATATCCTGGGCACCTGTAAATAAAGTGGCGGAACCATCGTCATGTAACTTCACTACGGCTGCGGAGGCAAAGGGATAATACATCGCCCCGCTGAACATAGAACACAAGGAAATCCCTACACCGCGCCTATAACGGCCGGCATTTTCCATAGTTCGGAACTGCTTTCTTTTCTTTTGCCAGTTAATTGCCTCGGCGGCTCCTAAAAGACATTCCGTTAAACCGCAACTGTTCAATTGGTCGCCGTTTGGTAGGACATCCCCTTTNTTACGTACATTTTTACGCATAATCTCCAGGAGATCCAGGCCCAAATCCCTGGCAATTAAATCCAGTTGCGAATCAATGGCAAAGNGGATCTGGGGAGCGCCGTGACCGCGTTGCGGGCCTCGTATCCCGTTATTCGTATAGATGGAAAACCCCTCATAACGGTAATTGGGTACATTATAAACGGGGAAGCTGAAACCGTGGCAGAGGAAAATCACCACAGGACCGGATCCCCGGTAACCGCCGTTATCGGCGATTACTTTTATATCCTGTGCTAAAATCGTGCCATCCTTCTTCACTCCTGTTTTAATTTTAACAATAATCGGATGGCGCTGCCGGGTTGTCATAAATACTTCCTCGCGATCCAGCTCTATCTTAACCGGCCTGCCCGTTTTCATGGATAGATATGCCGCGCAGAACTCATAGGGAAAAAGATCAATTTTCCCGCCGAAAGCCCCNCCCACGAANGTATGATGTACCCTGATTTTGCTCGCCGGCATATTCAGNGTCCTGCTTAAAAAATACCTTTTTAGGAATATACCCATCGTGGACAACCANACATGCAGCTTCCCTGCCANGGGATCGTAGCTGGCTACAGCCGCATGAGGCTCCATCTGACAATGTGCAGTAGCTTTCAACTCAAAACGATCCTCACGGCAATAATCCGACTCCCGAAAGGCTTGTTCAATATCGCCAAAACTGATTAGGGTGTGCCCGCTTAAATTGTTAACAGCACTATCCTGCTTAACTGCCTTTTTTTGTTCTGTGACTCCCCATTCTTCCCAAAAAGAAGTGCCTTCAAATTGCTCATCGTGGATTACAGGTGCACCTTCCTGCATGGCTTCCTCCGGGTGAAATACTGGGGGCAAGATTTCGTATTCTACCTTGATTAGAGATAACGCTTTTTCAGCAATCGCTTCGCTCTCAGCAGCTACAGCCGCCACTTCATCCCCAATATATCTAACCTTATCGACGGCCAGAGGCTGCTCATCAGCAGGGTAGCGAGGAGTATCCACAAAGGCATAGCGCACCTGGCGCACGTCCTCGCCGGTAATTACGGCCCGCACACCCGGCAGTTGCTGCGCAGCGGTCGTATCTATTTTGAGCAGCCTGGCATGGGGATAAGGGCTGCGAAGTATCTTACCATATAGCATGCCCGGCAACTTTACATCGACCGTATAGGTTGCTTTGCCCGTAGCTTTGGCCAGCCCATCGACCCGCGGGATCCTTTTGCCAATAAAATTATAGTCGGTCATAATGAAAACCACCTATCCTTTGTTCTTTAATAAACAGTGGGATTCGCTATCCTGATAAAAGCTTGGAAATTGCACCAGCCCAACTAAGGAACAAGCGAACGGATTGCTTCTATTATCTGCACATAGCCGGTGCAGCGGCAAATGTTTCCGGCAATCGCTTCTTTGATCTCTGCGGTTGTCGGGTTGGGATTTTGCTCCAGCAAGCTTTTTGTAACTAAAATCATCCCCGGCGAACAAAAACCACATTGAATAGCCCCTTTTTCGTTAAAGGCCTGCTGGATTGGGTGCAGCTGTCCCCCTTTAGCCAATCCTTCAATTGTCGTCACTGCTTTTCCATCTGCTTTGACTGCCAGTAATGAACATGAACTTACCGGTTTCCCTTCCAATAGAACCGTGCAGGCTCCGCACTCCCCTTGATTACAACCTTTTTTTGTCCCCGTCAACCCCAGATCTTCCCTCAGCACTTCTAATAGCGTCTGCTGAACATCAATCGTAAGTACTTTCTCTTCTCCGTTAACTATTAAACGAATCTTCTTTTTCATTCTCGAATCCCTCCCGCTTTTTCCAGGGCCTCGGCCAGAACGACTCCGGCAATTTCCCGTTTATAGCGCGGCGAAACAAATGAAGATCTCATAGGGTGTATTTCGGATGCGGCTATTTGAGCCGCCGCGTCAATCAATTGGGGTTCCAGCTCCTGCTGTAAAAGCTTTTCGCGAGCTTCTACAGCTTCAATCGGGGCAGAGCCGGCACCGGTAATTATTATGCGAGCATCCTTACAAAATTTCCCTTTATCAAGAATCAGCAATACGGCAATCCCTAACAACGGAAAATCAATCGAATTCCTTAACCTGAACTTACAATAAGTGCTATTAGTTTGCGAAGAGGGCGTTGGTATTTCTATCTCTGTAAGGATTTCCCCGCTTCCTGTCAAAATTTCGTTAGGGAAGCGGCCATTATCTGTGTAAAATTGTCTTAAGGGCAACAATCTTGTTCCTTTAGGACCAATCAGCCTGACACTGGCCCCGTAGGCTATTAACACCGGCGGCATATCAGCGGAAAAAGTTGCTACGCAGCTCTCCTGCTTATTGGTTACATGGCAAATACTGCCCCCGGCCTTAAAGCATTTTTCCCGTGAAGAACGCCAGAATGATGACTGATTGTAGAAACGGCATCTTGTATTTAAACAAATGTTTCCTCCGATCGTAGCCAGGGAACGCAGCAGCGGAGAACCGACTTCCCATGCTGCCTGCTTCAAGGCCGGAAGCTTTTTCGCAACCAGTTCCGAGTTGATAATATCTTCCAGGGTGCACATTGCACCGATGAAAATCGCACCATTTTCCTCTTTGATGTTCTTTAAAGAAGGAATATTATCAAGGCTGACCAGGCAAGCCGGTGTATATAATCTTTGTTTTAATGCTGTAAGCAGATCTGTTCCGCCGGCGATGATCTGACAACTACCGTTATATTTTTTTAAATGAGCTACCGCGTCCTCTAAATTTTCCGCTTCAAAGTAGTCAAATTCCAACAACCGCACGCCTTACCCTCCTTTTTTTGCACATGATTCCTTTATTATGCTATATAAATCTGTTGAACTATTTCTTCTCCATGCTTCAGATTTTTATGGTAAAATGGGAATTTAAATTACCCCCTTTTTAAATATTTGTATCATTTCCATTAGCCGGTTAGTAACCACTATATTAACCTATTACAAATTGTATTTCAAGTTCTATTATTTAGTATATTCCTAATAGTGCAATAGACAATCAAAGTTCGATATACTGGCAAAATGTGGTTAATCACGCAATGATTTTTATATTTTAAGGGGGTATACTTCAGGTGATGATTTTCTGACGTTCTGTTAAAACAGGGGAAAACAAATCCCCGTCTCTCTTTAATCTGGCGAGCATATTTCTTATATTAAAAGAGGACGGAGTAAAGGAATTAGCGGTAACCTCACTCCATTTCAGAGGGGCAGAGACCGGAGCTCCCCGGATGGGACGGGGGGAATAAGGTGCAACAAGGGTCTTCCCCCGGCCGTTTTGCAGATAATCAAGGTAGATTTTCCTTCCCCTCCGGGACACTTTTCTTTCCAATGTGGTAATTTGAGGCAACATGGCGTTGAGTTCTTTAAAAATGCTTTCGCAGTAAACCCTGGTTATCTCATATGTATACACCGGTTTAAGCGGAAGATAAATCTGCATACCTCTTGAGCCGGATGTTTTTGGATAAGAACGTAACCCTTTTTTCTCCAGCAATTTTTTCAACTCCAGGGCAACGGTGCACACTTCTGAAAAAGAAACCCCCTCTGCAGGGTCCAGGTCAAAGACAGCAAAATCAGGGGTGTCGGGGGTCGTTGCAGATGAAAGCCACTGGTGTATCTCCAGGCAGGCCTGATTTCCAAGCCAGATTAGTGTTTCAGGGCCTGTGGCAAGAATATAATTTGTCATTTTGCCCCCATCATGTTGAAAAGGAACGGTTTTTATCCAGGGCGGCACACCCTGTGGAGAATTTTTCTGATAGAATCCCTGACTGTCAATACCCTCCGGAAAACGCTGAAATACCAGGAAACGTTGCTGAAGATGGGGCAATATATAAGGGGAAATCTCCAGGTAATACTTGATCAGATCATATTTTGTTATTCCCTCACCCGGCCAAAGCTCTTTTTCTAAATTGGTAAGCGATACTGTCTTTTGGTTTATTTCCATTGTAACAGGCATGAGCAACATTCCTTATTATGGCAAATATATTGTGCAGGCTGTTCCTTCTTCAAACAGGTTTGGCAGCTCCTTTTACACTGTTGAAACGGCTGTACTGCGCATAAGCTGCAAATTCAGCCAAAATAACCCACCTGCCGGTAATATCAAACTTTACGCGGATCACATTAAATTCTAAACCCAAAATGCAAACTAAGAATTTTTCCGGTTCTTACAACTTCAAAACCCACCGCAGCAGGAGTGCTATTAGTTAGATAGCACCGCGAAATCGACATTTGAAATACGTGGGGCACGCAGTTTTAAGTCCGGCGTCCACTCGCTAAAAGTCACCGTAATCTTTTTCACAGGGTTTGCCCAGAGATAACTTCTTCCCGAAGGGGCGGTGAAACTTGTAAAAGGGGAAATGGTACTGTTATTATCCAGCGCCCAGCTGAACCAATCTTCAAGATCTTTTTCCCTAAGACCGCTGCTTACGCTTCCGATATAGCGCAACTTTCCGGAGGNTTGACCATCAGGGCCGTCAATTTTCAAACCTAAAAGAAGGGAAGCCGGTTTATTACCTTTAAAAGATATTCCACCGACATAAGCTTCAATTACCTGC